>Ga0123337_10003006_pt1 | contig 18485 bp, 22 predicted proteins | sample frozenSSSSmetaG_FD_89792 | JGI IMG/M metagenome (GOLD analysis project Ga0123337, IMG submission 89792) | Glacier valley bacterial and archeal communities from Borup Fiord, Nunavut, Canada, to study Microbial Dark Matter (Phase II) -... | ecosystem: Environmental > Aquatic > Freshwater > Ice >... | reverse complement strand
GTTTCGGAGACCTACTCCACCATCGACGCCGCCATGAAGAGCCAGGGGGTTACCGGCAGCAAGGACATGTGGGAGAGCTATCTCAGCCCCCCGGAAACGCCACCGGAACAAACTCGCACCGACGTCATCTGGCCGCTGGTGCCCGCCGCCGAGAAGTCAGCGTGCCCCATGACCACGCTAGTCGCCTACTACTCGAACACCGGTAGCCATGGGAGTAACCAGCTATCGCCGGCTGCTTGAGACCAGGACCGGCTGGCATCGACGTCTAATCCCCCGCAAGAAGCCGACGCCGCTGCATCCGTGCCTCCCATTGAGATCGGCGGACCATGAGGTCGGGAGAGAGGGCAACTGGCGGCATCAGGCGAAGAGGCCAACTACGCAGCAGGCTGCTCTTGCCCAGCGTGGACCGGCTTTCCCGTGAGCTTGAACAGTTCTTCCGTCCCCTCGTGACTGCAAAGCTCAGTGGCCTCGCGAGTGACAGCGGATGCGGCAGCTGCCACGCCGTAGCGGTTGGCGGCCTCGAGCGACCAGCCGCGAGACAAGGCCAACGTCAGCGCGGCGACGTAGCTGTCCCCTGCCCCAACCATGCTCCGCACGGTCACTTTTGGCGGGGCTATGGAAAACTGATCTTCCGCTGTTGTGACGAGCGAGCCCCGCTCCCCAAGCCCGATGACCACGACCTCGGACACTTTGCGCCCAACGAGGCTCCTAGCAAGATCCGCCACCGAAGCATCGCGCTCGGTCTCGTGCGCGAGTTCGCGGGCTTCGATCTCATTCAGTCGGATGAGATAGGGCAGCCCGGGGAGCGCCTGCTTCAGCGCCTCGCCGTGCGTGTCGAGTATGAGCTTGGCACCCCGCCAACGAACGATGTCACCGAGCCGGGCATAGAAATCGCTGTGGAGTCCCGGCAGCAGGCTCCCGCTGGCCACCACGTAGCGGACCTTTTCGTCGATGGCGCGGTCGAGTTCCGCGAGTATCTCTTCCCCCGTGTTGCGCGACTGCTCCGGGCCCGGCAGGACGAACCGGTAGTGCAGGCCCGTCTCCTCCTCCATCACCGTCATGGACGACCGCGTTTCACCGGGGAGGGGAAACTCGACATATTCGACGCCGGCTTGCCGCAGCAGTTGTGCGAACTGTCGGCCGGTATTGCCACCCAGGCCGATAAATGCCCGGCTCTCGCCGCCCAGTTCCAGGATCGCCCGGGATACGTTGGCGCCACCGCCTCCGGCGTCCATCACCGGAGGGCCGCAGCGGAGCTTGCGCTGTGGTTCCAGCCTGGCGGTCGAGGTGGTGATATCGAGCGAAGGGTTGACGGTAACGGTAAGGATTTGGCCCATCGGGACGATTCCGCTTCATGGCTGCAAGGTAGAGGTCCGCAATGCGTCCCAGCAGGGTCAGAGCTTCAGATCGGATCGGAGAAGTGCATCGCCATGCCTCACGGCACGGACAGGCGACGCGCCGAGTGGGAGGAGGATGCCCTCCCGGATGCGAGGGCCGCGCCGCGCATTGCCGCGTCGGCCGCCATCTTCACGACGCTGACCGGGATGTCGCGGAGGTAGTCGGCTCTCCGGCCGGTTCCGAGAAAGGCCTGTTCGAAATGCCCGGTCTGCAGCGCCGGCACGATGTTGGCTGGCAGCCCTCCGCCGAGGTACAAACCATCGCTGGTCCCGAAGATCAGGGCGACTTCGCCTGCCATTCGGCCAAGCCAGGTCGCCATGATCTGCAGTGATCGGACTGCCACGGGGTCTTCTCCCGTAAGTCCCGCTGCCGCGATCTGGCGGGCTCCGAGCGCCTGCTTGTGATCCTTGCCCGCGAGAGCACCATATAGCGCGACCAGCCCCTTGCCAGAAAAGACCTCGTCATAGGTCGGCTCTTCGGCGAAGCGGGTCTGGCGAAGCTCGGCGGGATCGGAGGGTGCCAGAAGGAAGCTCATGAGGCTGCCGCGGCCTGCCACCGGCAGCCACTCGCCCTTCGAATGCACGAGGCCGGCAATGTTCATCCCCGAGCCGCAGATCGCGAGCGCCTTGTTCCCGTATGGCACAGCCCTGCCCTGTCGCAACCCGACCACGTCGTAGCGCGACAGGTTCGGCACCATCAGCGCCGCCGCTTCGACATCGTTGATCATGAAGACATGGGTTGCGCCGGTCACGGCACGAATGTCGTTGCGGGTCACGCGCCACTTACGGGACTCGAACTCGACCGAGTCACCGCTGACATTCCCGGCGAACGCGAAGGCGACCTTGTCGGGGCAACGCGGGATGGACTTCAGATAGCGCTCCACTGCCTGCATCGGCTCGTCAAAGTCAGCCGTGTTCAGAAGGGCGAAGTTGTTGACTGTCAGCTCGTCGATGTCGGAGATGGCGAGCGTAATATAAGTTCCTCCGAAAACCCCAACGAGAGCCTGCCTAAAATGCTCGGTCATGGTCTGATCCTCCATCATGTTGGAGCGATCATGGGACGTGGCTCGCTGGTCCTCTTGATCTGGATCAGTCCCCCCAACTCTTTTTGCGCGGCAGTGGGGGCGCAGGGGCATCACTTGAGGCTGCGCGGAGACGGAGCGGTCCAGCCGCGAGCCTCAAGCTCGCGGCGGATCAAGTCCGGCATCGCCGCTACTGCGCGACGTATCCACCATCGACCAGATGGTAGCTCCCAGTGATGAACGAGGCCTCATTGGACAGCAGGAACGCCGTCAGCGCTGCGACCTCTTCCGAGGTCCCCAACCGGCCGATCGGATGCATCCCACGAATGACATTGAGTGTCGGCTCGTCGAGGTGCTTGGAAATCAGCGGCGTGTCGATGAAGCCGGGACCGACCGAATTGATCCGGACGCCGTGCTTCGCGTACTCCATCGCCGCGACCTTGGTCAGCCCGACCACGGCGTGCTTGGCGGCCACGTAGGCGGGCGCCGACGCGAAGCCGACACTGCCCAGGATCGACGCCATGTTGACGATCGCTCCGCCGCCCGAGGCGATGATCGCCGGGATCTCGTACCGCAACCCGTAGAACACTCCGTTCAGGTTGACGTTGATGACGTTGTGCCAACCGTCCAGCGGGTAGTCTCCCGTCAAGGCCGCAGGGCCGCCGATGCCAGCGTTGTTCACCGCCAGGTGCAGTGCCCCGAAGGTCGACGTCGCCGTCTGCACCATCAGCTCGACTTCCACAGCGTCGGCGACGTTCACCTGCATGGCTTTGGCGGAGCCACCGGCCTTCACGATCCCCGATGCCACGTCATTGGCACCGGCATCGTCCAGATCGGCGACCAGCACATGAGCGCCACTGGAAGCCAGCTCCTGCGCGATCGCCTTGCCAATGCCGGAAGCAGCGCCGGTGACTATCGCGACCTTGTTCTTGAAATCGTAGCCCACATGAACCTCCACCTGATGTCTTCGAGCATGAGACACGCGGGGCACATAGCAGCCATTGATGTAAGTCAATCGAGGTCCGCCAATCCTGGCAACACCGTCGGGCTTTGACTCAGGTCAACCCGGGCCGGCGGGCCGGGTTCAGAATAGGAACAATCAGAGCGCAACACTTAGCGGGTGCAGAATGCTGCAGAAGGCCGATGTGGCGGAAGTTCTACGCGTTGAGCATCGGCGCGGCCAACGTGGCCGACTGTTTCGCATCGCGGCCGGTGCCGCGTTCGTTGTGATGGTGCTGGGTGGAGCCGTGGCGCTCTGGTCCATGCTGCGGGGCCCTGGCACTGCCTCCTTCTCGACCACGCCAGCCATGCGGGGCGACATCGTGGTGCTACTGACGGTGACCGGCACGTTGGAGCCCACGCAGGAAGTGGCCGTCTCGAGCCTCGTGACCGGAACCATCTCGTCTGTCGATGTCGATTATGATCAACCCGTCACCAAGGGGCAGATTCTCGCGCGGCTCGAGCTTCGCCCGTTCGACCTGCAACTGCGACGGGCCATCGCTATGGTCGATGCGCAGGCGGCGAGCCGCGACGTGGCGCGCGCCACCGTCAGTGACGCCGAGGCTGCGTTGCGTCGGACGGGCGAACTTGCCGTGGGAAAGCTCGTAAGCGCCGAGCGCGTAGAGCTTGCGACGACGGCCCTGCAACGCGCCAAGTCCAATCTGGCAGCCGCGGAGGCCCAGTTGAAGGCCGCCGAGGCCGACCTCGCCAGCGCACGCGACAACTACGACAAGGCGATCATCGTCTCGCCCATCGACGGCATCTTGCTCGATGTGAATGCCGAGGTTGGGCAGACGCTCAACACCACGGCGCTGGGCAGTTCGCTGTTCCTGATCGTCGGTGATATTCGCCGGCTCGAGCTGGAGGTGGATGTCGACGAGGCCGATGTGCCGCAGGTCAAGGTCGGCAACGCGGTGAAGTTCACTGTCGAGTCGATGCCAGGCAAGCCTTTGGACGGGCGGGTGCGGCAAGTCCGCACCGGGCCGACGGTCAGCAACGGTATAACCAGCTACAAGGCAGTCATCGCGGTCGACAACTCCGACCTGCAGTTGCGGCCCGGCATGACCGCCACGGCAGACATCTCAACGGCCGAAGCAAGAGACGTGCTGACGGTCCCCAACGCGGCGCTCCGATTTACCCCGGACGGGGTTGCAGCCGCAACGGCCGCTCCTTCAAGCGGCGAGACCTCTGACCTCTACGTGTTGCGCGATGGCGCACCCATCAAGCTTTCCACGACGGTGGGCCTCACCGATGGCCAGCGCACCGAGGTCGAATCCCCTGACCTCGCCGCCCGCGACCTCGTCGTCATCGGCAAGAAGGGCCAGTAAGCATGGGCTCGGAACCCCTCATCGAGCTCCAGGGGATTACCAAGGTCTATGGCAGCGGCGAGGCCGAAGTCAGAGCCCTGGACGGGCTCGACCTGCGCATCGACCACGGCGAGTTCGTCGCCGTCATGGGGCCGAGCGGCTCGGGAAAATCGACCGCGATGAATATCATCGGGTATCTCGATACGCCGACGAACGGCAGCTACCGCTTCGACGGCGTGCCGGTCGGCAAGGTCACCCGCGAGCAGCGCACCCTGCTGCGTCGCAACTTCGTGGGCTTCGTCTTCCAGGGCTACAACCTGCTGTCGCAATCCAGTGCCCTCGAGAATGTCGAGCTGCCGATGGTCTACCGCGGCGTGCCGCGCTCCAAACGGCGCGACCTTGCGCTTGCCGCTCTGGCGCGGGTTGGCATGGAGGGACGCGAGCATCACCTGCCCTCGCAGCTCTCCGGCGGGCAGCAGCAGCGGGTGGCCATCGCGCGGGCCATTGTCACCAGCCCCTTGCTGCTGCTCGCCGATGAACCCACCGGCAACCTCGATACGGAGCGAGCGACGGACGTGATGAAGCTGCTTGTCGAGCTCAACCGCCAGGATGGCATCACCATCGTCATGGTGACCCACGAGCCGGACATGGCGTCCTTCTGCCGCCGGCAGGTGCGTATCGTCGACGGCAAGGCGGCACCATCCTCCGCTCCTGCGGCGCAGTCCGATGCTGCTTGAAACCATCAGGCTGGCCCTCGAGTCGATCTGGCGCAACTCGCTGCGCTCGCTGCTGACATTGCTCGGAGTGACTATCGGCGTCGCGGCAGTGATCTCGATGGTGACCCTCGGACAAGGCGCCACTGCCCAGGTCAGCGGCTCGATCTCGAGCCTGGGCAGCAACATCATCATGATGATGCCCGGCCGCAGCATGATGGAGGGTGGATACGGGGTTGAGAGCTTCAAGACCGCGGACGTCCAGTCCATAGCGCGTTCGATCGATGGCCTTGTGGCCGTCGCGCCGATCGGCTCACGGTCGCTCACGGCGGTTGCCGGATCGGCCAACTATGTCGTCGACGTCAACGGCATCGACAACAACTTCTTCAAGGTGGTCACTTCCTGGGCGATCGCGTCGGGCCGCGGCTTCCGCGAAGGCGAGATCGCGGCCAGTGCGCCGGTCTGTATCATCGGGCCCACGGTAGCGGAGAACCTGTTCGGGACCGGAGACCCCCTGGATCGGCAGTTCCGGCTGCGCCGCTTTTCTTGCACGGTCATTGGCGTGCTCGAAAGCCAGGGAACGATGTTCGGTCAAAGCCGGGACGATGTGGTGTTCCTGCCCCTGACAACCTTCCAGCGCCGCATCGCCGGCAACACCGAGGTGGTCGCCGTATACATGGCTGCGGCATCGGAGCAGGCAATCCCTCAGATTGAGGCCGATATCACGGCGTTGATGCGAGATAGACGGCATCTCGCCGCCAGCGACGAAAACGACTTCAGCGTTACTGACATGAGCCAGCTGTCCTCGACCTTGGGGACGGTCATGGGTGTCCTGACTGGTCTGCTGGCCGCCATCGCCGGAATCAGTCTCGTGGTCGGTGGGATCGGCATCATGAACATCATGCTGGTCTCGGTGACCGAGCGCACACGCGAGATAGGCATCCGTCTGGCAGTCGGAGCGCAGGAGGCGCAGGTGCTTGCGCAGTTCCTGGTCGAGGCGGTCGTCCTGTCGATGCTCGGCGGTATTGCCGGCATCGCACTCGGCCTGGGCCTGTCGCTGGTAGCGGCGCAGTTGCTCGGCGTGCCGTTCGTCCTTGACGGAGGGGCCATCACCCTCGCCTTCGGCTTCTCCGCAATCGTCGGAGTGGCCTTCGGCTACTTCCCCGCCCGGAACGCGGCGCGCCTGGACCCGATCGAAGCCTTGCGCCACGAGTAAGCCCACCCTCTGGCTCGCTACACCACCAGAGGTGTCGGAAATGGGAAATAGCCTGGCAAACGACCATCCCATCCCCCACGCCCTCACATCATTCGCGGGGGTCCGCCGCCGACACCGCGTGTGGGCCCCGCGGCGGCCCGATTACAGCGGACACGACTGCTCACGATGTCCGGATACAGGTCGGGGTCCGCGTTGCGGATTCCACACCCGAAGACCGGGGCGCGTTGTGTCGGCCTGAAAAGCCGGTTCAGGTCCGGTTCAAGCGGCGCACCCCTTACTCGCGCCCATCGCAAGCCCCACGGAGACCGAAATGACTGCCGCCCTCAGATCATCCGTCGCCCTGCTCGTCGTCATCGCCGTCGCGGGCGTCACCGCCACCGCCGCCCCGGCTTTCGCCAAGCCCAACAACGGCGCCTACCAGAATAGCGCCGAAGCCAACAAGACCCGCGCCAAGCAGTGCACCAACCTGAAGCACCATCTCACAATGGCCGAGAAGGCGGCCGAGGAGAAGGCCGGAACGGCCGCCGCCCAGCCTTACTCCGATCTCGCTGACCAATACTGGGCCGCCGGAGTCAGCCTCGGCTGCTGGCAAGACTGACCCCTCCCACGGACGCGTCATCAAAGGTCGAGATGGCCAAACGGGATCATACCCCACACCATAAGCTCGGCCAGGGGGACGTACGGGGAGGGAGCCTGCAAGGCCGGCGGAGGTTTGGTACCCCCGCGTCTGCGATCCGCCACGGCGACGGACTTTGTCGCGCCGCCTTGATCGAAGTCAAGGACGCCGCCCGGCCGCTAGCCCAAGCTGCTCCAGACAAAAGCCAAGGAAAAGAAGCATGTCGAACACCCCCCACACCCTCGGCAACGAGTTTCCCGACAGCATCGAGGCCATTCACGCGCTCAAGGCCGCCGACCCGGCCTTCGCGAAACTGCTGCTCGACTATGACGACATCAACGACAAGGTGCACCGCGCCGAATCCCGCCTCGATGCGGTGTCCGAGGACGCCGAGCACACCCTGCGCAAGCAACGCCTCGCCATCAAGGATGCCATCGCCTCGGCGCTTGCCAAAGCCGGTTGAAGCCACCCACGTCACCGGGCGCCAGCGCGTCCGGTGACGTGCCCCGCTACGGAGGAGCCAACCTGACGATGTCGCCCGCCGACGAAGACCACGCCACCGATCCCCCCACCCTGCCCCAGGCCGCGCAGACCAGCCTCGCCGACGAGCGCTCGGTTGCCGCGCAGGAGGCCGAACTGGCGGCGCTGAAGCAGATTTCAGGCAGCGGCGATCCAAACGTCGCCGAGGGCGTCGAGGCGATCATCGAGGGTGCGTCGCCCGACGATGCGACGCGCATGCGCGAGGCGCTGGGTCTGCCCAAGCCGCAGGGCAAGCCGCGCCGCAGTTCCGACGAACTCGCCGAGGACTGGCGGGCCGGCGGCTATCCCTACCGTTTCAAGATGCTCCGCCGCGACTACGAGCGCGAAAAGTTCGCGCTGCAGACCGAGATGCTGAAGCTGCAATCGTGGGTGAAGGAGGCGCGGCAGCGCGTCATCATCCTGTTCGAGGGACGTGACGCAGCCGGCAAGGGCGGCGCCATCAAGCGCTTTACCGAACACCTCAACCCGCGCGGCGCCCGCGTCGTGGCGCTCGAGAAGCCGAGCGAGGTCGAGCGCGGGCAATGGTATTTCCAGCGCTACATCCAGCACCTGCCAACGACGGGCGAAATCGTGCTGTTCGATCGCAGCTGGTACAACCGGGCGGGCGTCGAGCGCGTCATGGGCTTCTGCTCGGATGAGGAATATCGCGAGTTCCTGCGCCAGGTGCCCGAGTTCGAGCGCAACCTGGTGCGTAGCGGCACTCATCTGGTCAAGTTCTGGTTCTCGGTCAGCCGCGACGAGCAGAACCGCCGCTTCAAGGAGCGCAAGGTGCATCCGCTCAAGCAGTGGAAGCTCTCGCCCATCGACCTCGCCTCGCTCGACAAATGGGCGGACTACACCGCCGCCAAGGAAGCGATGTTCTTTCACACCGACACCGCCGACTCGCCGTGGACGGTGATCAAGTCGGACGACAAGAAGCGCGCCCGGCTCAACGCCATGCGCTACATCCTCCACACCATGCCTTATCCGGGCAAGGATACCGACGTGATCGGTCGCATCGACGACCTGCTGGTGGGGCGCGCCAACGTCATCCACGAACGCGGCGAATACAGCTCGGTCGCCGGCTGGGCCACGACAGAGTGACGCTCACAGGTCGGGCTCGCGCGGCGCCCGGCCCACCTGCATGGTCACTGCCACCACGTCGCCCACCGTCACGCCGGTGGCTTGACGCACCTTCAGCTTGAGCGGCAGCAGGTAGGTCTCGTCCCTGGGAAACAGCGAGGTGACAAAGCTCACCCCGCCGATCACCGCTTCCACCGGAATGGCGCCCCAGCCATAGGTCACGAGCTGTTTCACCCGGCCGATCTCGGTCGCCGCGTCGGGCGGCAGACGGGCATAGTAGAACGGCGCCGGCCCGCGCCACTCGATCACCACCGCCTCGAACTCGAGCTCCACCCTGCCCTCCGCGCATCGCTGCCGAAGCGCATATCTGAGCTCAGGCCCGGCCGATGTGCAACGACCGCGCGCAACGCTAGCCGGCTGACCGCTCGTCGTGGAGGCGCCGCATGTCGGGAGCGCCGTAGCGCACGCCGTTCACCTCGAGTGCCGTGGCGGCAAGCCGCGCCCCGGTCAGCGAGCCGAAGACGAAGTCGAGCGCCAGCGCCACCGTGGCGAAGCGCCGGTAGTTGATACCGCCAGCCCGTCCCATCGAAGCAGGGAAATACAGCTCGGCGGGCGCCAGGTAGTCGAACCCGGCCTCGGTTTCGCTGCTCATTTGACTACGGTCAGGTTGGTTCGGCTGGATTCTGGGCGCATCGGCACCCAGATCGCCGCCGACGTCCAGAGCGGGGCCGAAGCGAGGAACTCCGGCATCTCGATGCCCAGTGGCAACTGCCGCCCGCGATTGGCGTTGAGGGCTCCCGGCGGATGGGCCGAGCCCATCAGGATGCATGGCAACCCACGCAAGCGGATATCCAGCATCAGGTGAGGAACCGGCTGAAATCGAAGGCCGTGTGCAGCACCATCAGCAGCCCCAGCGTCACCAGGAACCCGAACGCCAGGCTCAGCTTGCGCAAATGCATGTGCCGCGTCGGCGCCAATACTGGCGCAGGGTAGTCCACGGGCATGTGTAGGGGGTGCTTTCGCTAGCGGCGCAAATGTACGCTGCCCACAACCGTACGCCCCTTCCCCCACCCTCCCTAGCGAATTCGCCTAGGCTGCCCCAAAGCGGTCCGGCCGGTACGGCGCCGGATCGATGAACGGCGCCTCCCCGGTCATCATCTCGGCGACGAGCCGGCCGGTGACCGGTCCCAGCGTCATTCCGTGGTGGGCATGGCCGAAGGCGAACCACAGCCCGTCGTGGCACGGCGCCTTGCCGATGATCGGCATCATGTCCGGCGTGCAGGGTCGCGCACCGCGCCATGGCGTGGCCTCGAGCCGTTGCCCCAGCTCCGGCAGCACCTCTCGGGCGGCGGCCTCGGCCTTGTCGAGCTGCACCGGGGTGGAGGGTGCGTCACGCAGCGCGAACTCGGCGCCCGTCGTCAGCCGCAGGCCCTGCGCCATCGGGGCCAGCATGTAGCCGCGCTCGGCATCCTGCACCCAGTTGGTGAGCGGCCGGTTGCCCGACTGGCCGTAATGCATGTGGTAGCCGCGCTTCACCCCGAGCGGCAGCGCGTAGCCGAGCCTCCCGGTCAGGTCGCCGGCCCACGGCCCGAGCGCCACCACCACCTCGGCCGCCTCGATGCCGCCGGGCAGCGCCCAGCCGGCGCCCTTGCGCTCGAGCGCCAGCGCATCGGCCCGCACCACCGTGCCGCCCAGCCGCTCGAACAGGACGCGATAGGCCTTCACCAGCGCGCCGGGGTCGCGGATGCTCCACGGATCGGTCCAGTGCAGCGCCCCGACGATCACGCCGCCCAGCCCCGGCTCCAGCCCGGTCATCGCGGCGGCATCGAGTTCGGCGTGCCGAACGCCGAACTCCCCGGCCAGCTGCCGCGCCTCGGCGAACGTCGCGTCGCGCTTTTCCGCCGTGCGGAAGACGCGGTACCAGCCCTTCTTCTCGATCAGCGCACCGGCGCCCGCCTCCTCGATCAGCGCCCCGTGCTCGGTCAGACAGTGGCGGATCAGCGGCTCGTACTGCTGCTTGATCCGCTCGTAGGTCTCCGGCCGCGAGGCCCGCCAGTAGCGAAACAGGAACGGCGCCACCGCCGGCAGCGCCAGAGGATGGTAGTGCATGTCGATCCGGTCGTTGAGCCCGTAGCGCAGAATCTCGCCGAGGTCCTGCGGGAACGTGTAGGGCGCCACCCCTTCGCGCTGGATCAGCCCGGCATTGCCGTAGCTCGTTTCTTCGCCGGCATCCTTGCGGTCAACCAGCACCACCGTGCGGCCGCGCTTCACCAGGTGGATGGCGACGCTCACCCCCACGATGCCGGCGCCCAGCACCAGACAGTCAGCCATGCGAATTCCCCGCGATTCTTCGGTCGGACCCTAGCGCGCCATGACCTGCGCCGCATCCGTCCGATGGTCGCGGGCGCACCTTGCCCCGCTCAGCGGTCCTTGAGTTCGATCTCGACGAACTCCACCGTGCCGTCGCTCAGGTTGACGACGTTGTGCTCGGCGCCGCGCGTTCGGTGATAGCTTTCACCGGGCACGTAGTCGTAGTCGCGCCGCCCCCCGTCAGTGCCGACAATGGTCAGCGTACCGGGCAGCGTCGGCACCACGACGTAGTCGAGGCCATGCTTGTGCCAGCCCGTTTCGGTGCGCGGCGGGAAGTGCCAGCGCGTCACCCGCACTTCGGCATTGTCCACCTGCACCGTCGCGACCGCCGGCGACAGGCCGTCGAGGTCGCCAGCCATCAGGCGGCCGCCGCGGTCTTGCCGAGCAGCGCCTCGATCGGCGCCGCGATGCTCGACGGCTCGACGTCGCTGCCAAAGCGCGTGACGCTGGTGCCGGTCCGATCGACGAGGAACTTGGTGAAGTTCCACGGCACCGCCTGCAGCCCGAGCAGCCCCGGCGCCCTGCGCTTCAGCCACTGGTAGAGTGGATGCGCGCCGCGGCCGTTGATCACGATCTTGCCGAACATCGGGAAGCTGACATTGTAGTTGAGGTCGCAGAACGCGGCGATCTCGGTCTCGGTCCCCGGCTCCTGCGCGCCGAACTGGTTGCAGGGGAAGCCCAGCACCACCAGTCCTTGGTCCTTGTACTCGACGTAGAGTTTTTCGAGCCCGGCATATTGCGGCGTGAACCCGCACTTGCTGGCCACGTTCACCACCAGCACCACTTGGTCGCGATAGGTAGCGAGCGGCTGCTCCTTGCCGTCGAGCAGGCGGGCGGAAAAGTCATAAAGCGTCGTCACGTCAGTAACTCCAGCTAGGGCAATACCCCTGCCCTAGTCCTCGCGCTTCACGTCGTCCAGTCGCTTTCGCGCGATTTTCTCGAGCGCCGCCTCCCGCTCCTTCTCCGCCTTGGTCCGCCCGAACTTCACCCGGTTCTCGGTTGCCGTCTGTTCCTTAGCGCCACGCGCCTTGGCCTTGCGGGCTTTCGAGAGGGACAGGATGTCGGCCATCGGAACCTCAGCGGGGTCGCGGCAGGGCGAGGTAGATACTGTCGCACCATTCGTCGCCGAGGAGGAAGGTGCGTTCGGCGTGCCCGGTTTCGACGAAGCCGAGCTTGCCGAGCACCCCGAGCGAGGCGGCGTTGCGCGGATCGACGTCGGCCGTCACCGCTTCGATCGGATATGTCGCGAAGGCATGGGCGAGAAAGGCTGCTGCCGCCTCGGTGGCGAGGCCGCGCCCCCAGGCGTCGGGATGGAGGATGAAGCCGAACTCGGGCGCCCTGGACATACCGACATTGCCGATCGCCCGACCCTGCCACTCGATGATCCACTCGTCGCGAGCCGGGTCACCGCTGAAGAACTGGCGCGCGAACCAGGCCTCGGTGGTCGTGATGCTCGCATGCGGCAGCGTCGACCAGTAACGCATGGCCCGGGCGTCGGACATGATCGCGTAGATGGCGTCGAGGTCATCCGGCCGGGCGCGGCGCAGCCTCAGCCGCGCCGTCTCGATGCTGGTCATACCAACCGGCTTTGCGCTTTCGCGGCTTCGATGAAGCTGGCGAAGAGCGGGTGGGGTTCGAAGGGCTTGCTCTTGAGCTCGGGGTGAAACTGCACGCCGATGAACCACGGATGATCGGTGCGCTCGACGATCTCTGGCAGCTTGCCGTCAGGCGAGACGCCCGAGAACAGCAGGCCATTGGCCTCGAGCACCTTGCGATAGTTCATGTTCACTTCGTAGCGGTGGCGGTGCCGCTCGTTGATCCGCGTGGTGCCATAGATATCGGCGACGCGGCTACCCTTGGCAAGTTGCGCCGGATACGAGCCGAGCCGCATCGTGCCGCCAAGGTCACCCTCGGCCGCCCGCGTCTCCTTGTCGTTGCCCTTGGTCCACTCGGTCATCATGCCGACGATCGGTTCCTTGGTCGGGCCGAACTCGGTGGAGGAGGCATTCTTGATGCCGGCGGTGTTCCGCGCCGCCTCGATGCAGGCCATCTGCATGCCGAAGCAGATGCCGAAATACGGCACGTCCTTCAGCCGCGCGAACCGCGCCGCCTGGATCTTGCCGCCCGAGCCGCGTTCGCCGAACCCGCCCGGCACCAGGATGCCGTGGATGTGCTCGAGATAGGGCGCCGGATCCTCGTGCTCGAAGATCTCGGAATCGATCCAGTTGAGGTTGACCTTCACCCGGTTGGCGATGCCGCCATGCTGTAGCGCCTCGCTGAGGGATTTATAGGCGTCCTTGAGGCCGGTGTACTTGCCGACGATGGCGATGTTGACCTCGCCCTCGGGATTGTGGAGGCGGGTGGACACGTCCTGCCATGCGGTCAGGTCGGGTTCCGGCGCGTCGGTGATGCCAAACGCCGCAAGCACTTCGCGGTCGAGGCCCTCGTGGTGATAGGCGAGCGGCACGTCGTAGATCGACGAGACGTCGAGGCCCTGGATCACCGCGCTCTCGCGCACGTTGCAGAACAGCGCCAGCTTGCGGCGCTCGGACTGCGGGATCGGGCGGTCGCAGCGGATGAGCAGGATGTCCGGCGCAATGCCGATCGAGCGCAGCGTCGCCACCGAGTGCTGGGTGGGCTTGGTCTTCAGCTCGCCGGCCGACGGGATGTACGGCATCAGCGTCAGGTGCATGTAGACCGCATGGCCGCGCGGAATGTCATTGCCGAACTGGCGGATCGCCTCGAAGAACGGCAGCCCCTCGATGTCGCCGACGGTGCCGCCGACTTCCACCAGCACGAAGTCGAAATCGTCGTTGCCTTCGCGGATGAAGTCCTTGATGGCGTCGGTGACGTGCGGGATCACCTGCACGGTGGCGCCGAGGTAGTCGCCGCGGCGCTCCTTGGCGATGATCTCGGAGTAGATCTTGCCGGTGGTGATGTTGTCGCGCTTGTTGGCGTGGCGACCGGTGAAGCGCTCATAGTGACCAAGGTCAAGGTCGGTTTCCGCCCCGTCATCGGTGACGAACACCTCGCCGTGCTGGGTCGGTGACATGGTGCCGGGATCGACGTTGAGATACGGGTCCAGTTTCCTCAGGCGGACTTTATAGCCACGTGCCTGCAGCACCGCGCCGAGTGCCGCGGATGCAAGGCCTTTGCCCAAAGAGGAAACCACGCCACCGGTGATGAAGACGTACCGAGCCATGGGCGTTCACCTTATGCGGTCGAAACCGTGATTCTCAAGGGCGGGTCCGACCACTCGTCGCCACCCCACACAAAAAAGAAGAAGGGGATGTTTCCATCCCCTTCTGTGGTTCGCTGTTGCGGCGCCTAGTTGGCAGGTGCCGCAGGTTGATCCGTTGCCGCCGCCGGCTGGTCGGTTGCCGGGGCCGCCGGCGTCTCGGCCGCCGGGGCCGTGCTGTCGGCAGGAGCGGCTGGCGTCTCGGTAGCGGCAGGCGTCTCGGCAGCGGGCGCCGCATCGGTCGCCGGAGCGGCGTCGGTGGCTGCCGGCACGGGCAGGCTCGAGTCGGTCGTGGGAGTCGTCGAGGTGGCCGGGGTCGAGCCATCGGCCGCGGGCACCGGCAGGTCGGTCGTCGACTGCTGCATCTGCTGCAGCGCGTCGAGCACGGTGGTCGGCTGGGTGCCGCCCTGCGCGGCGTTGTTGAGGATCGAGTCCGTGCCGCGGTCGAGTTCCGAAAGGATGGTGAGGCCGATGGCCGTCGCAAAGAACAGCGCCGCGAGGATGCCCGTGGTGCGGGTCAGCAGGTTGGCCGAGCCACGCACGCTGATCAGGCCGTTGTTGGAGCTGGTCCCCATGCCTAGGCCGCCGCCTTCGGAGCGCTGCAGCAGGATCACCGCGATCAGTGCAAGCACGATCAGCAGGTAAGCGACGATCAGAATGTTGGAAAGCGCGCCCATCGGGACCTAACGTTTCAATGTCGAACGGCGCGGCTTCTACACGCGCACCATTGCAAATGCCAGCGCGAACCGTCGTTTTGTGACAAACGCGGCCCCGCCTCTCTCAGACCGCCGAGATAATGGAGTGGAAGTCGTTTGCCAAGAGGCTGGCTCCACCAATGAGCCCGCCATCCACGTTCTCGATGCGCAGGATGTCGCGCGCATTAGACGGTTTCATCGAGCCACCATAGAGAATCCGCGTGCTGGCGCCGGCCGGGCCGAAGCGCCCCGCGAACAATTTCCGGATCGTGCCGTGCATCTGCGCGATGTCTTCGGTCGTCGGCGTCAGCCCGGTGCCGATGGCCCAGACCGGCTCGTAAGCGATCACCACGCCCTGCTGCCCGAGATCGTCCGGCACGGAGCTGGCGAGTTGGCCCGCCACGATGTCCTCCGCCCGGCCGGCGCGGCGCTCCGCCTCGAGCTCACCGACGCAGATAATCGGCACCAGCCCGGCGGCGAGCGCCGCCACGGCTTTCGCCCGCACCAGTTCGTCGGTTTCGCCATGGTTGGTCCGCCGCTCGGAGTGGCCGACGATGACGAACTGCGCGCCGGCATCGGCCAGCATCGCGGCACTGATGTCGCCCGTATGGGCGCCGCCCGCGGCCGGGTGGCAGTCCTGGCCGCCAGTGACGATGCCGCTGGGAGCGGCGATGGCATTGAGCGGCGCGAGCAGCGTCGCGGGCGGGCAGATGGCGATGGTGCAGCGCGGCCGTTCGCCCGCCGCCAGCAGTTCAGCGAGCCGCCGCACCTCACCCAGCGCCGCGCTGGTGCCATTCATCTTCCAGTTGCCCGCAATCAGGGGCGTCACTTTGGGCGTGCTGTCTGTCGTCACCTTGATGCTCCACTACTTGCCTATCGGGGGCGTTTGCCCTAACCCCCCATCCTGAATATCCCGGCCAACGTGCCTTGCGGCACAAACTCGACCCTGTCTAGTATCCGCCGCCGCCCGCGAAGCGCCTCGCCGCCATTGGAACCGTTTGATGCTCAATGTTCTCCGTTCGATCACCAAAACCTGGTTTGGCAAAATCCTCGGCGTATTCCTGATCATCGGTCTCGCCGGGTTCGGCATTTCCGGCGTCATTGGCACGCTGGGCAGCAATACCATAGCTACGGCGGCGGGCACGGATATCTCGGCCCGTGACTTCCAGCGGGCCTACCAGACGCAGCTCAACGGCTTCCTGCAGCAGAACGGGCGCATGCCTTCCAACGAGGAAGCGCTGGCCGCCGGCATTCCCGGCTTCACGCTGCAGCAGCTCGCGTCGACCGTGTCCGTCAACAAGTTCGCGCGGGACCTCGGCCTCGGCGTCTCCGATGCTAAGCTGAGCGACATGGTGCGCAGCGATCCGAACTTCTCCGGCACTCTCGGCAATTTCGACTCCGCCAACTTCAAGACGGTACTGCAGAACAGCGGTTTCACCGAAAAAGAGTATTTCGACCTGCAGCGCGATGCGGCGCGGCGCCAGCAACTGCTGGCCGGCCTGACCGGCAACTCGCCGACGCCCAATGCCGCGCTCGAACTGGTCACCCGCTATGCCGGGGACAAGCGTAGCGTCGATTACTTCGTGCTGAATTCCACGTCCCTTCCGCCGATTGCCGATCCGACCGAGGACGACCTCACGGCCTACCTCAAGGATCACCAGTCCGAGTTTCGCACGCTCGAGACCCGCGCCGTCGATGTGCTGGTGCTTTCGCCTGACACGCTGGCGGCCACCAAGACCATCCCCGAGGACCAGGTCGCCGCCGAGTACGACCGCACCAAGGACAGCCGGATCACCCCCGAAACGCGCGACATCAAGCAGGTCGCACTGTCGATCCCTGAGCTCGAGAAGGCCTTCACCGACGGCAAGGCCGCCGGCACGCCGGTCAGCCAGATCGTCACCGCCTCGGCAGCGACAGTTTCCGACCTCGGCATCCGCAGCAAGGCGGAAGTCACCGACGCGTCGCTGGCCGAAGCTGCCTTCGGCCTCGCCAGCACCGACGACGTGGCGATCATCGAGGGCATCGGCGGCACCAAGCGCGCCATCTTCGTCTCCGCCATCCAGCCCACCCACCAGGTGACGCTCGAAGAAGCGCGGGCCGAGATCACGAAGAAGCTGGCAACGGATGTGGCCCGCGGCGAGATCGTCGATATGCTCGACCAGATCGAGGAACTGCGCGCCGCCTTCAAGCAGTTGCCGGAGATCGCGCAGCGCTTCAACCTCAAGGTCGCCAGCCTGTCGGTCACTCCGGGCGGCCCCGAGTTGGCCGGCGATACCGACGTTCCCGAGGACGCGCGCGCCAACGTTGCCGCAGCGATCTTCAAGGCCGAGCAGGGCGCCCTCACCGCCGCTGTATCGCTCGGCTCAAACCGCAATGTGTGGTTCGACCTCAAGTCGATCGAGCCGGCGCGCGACCAGACCCTCGCCGAAGTCCGCGACGCGGTCGTTGCCGCCTGGACGGCGCAGAAGACCGCGGAGGCCCTGACCACCGAAGTCGCCGTGACACTCGACAAGCTGCGCGCCGGCACACCGTTCGCCGACGCTGCCGCCGAACTCAACCAGTTCCCGGTGCTGAGCCAACCGCTCAGCCGCAGCGGCGACGGCACCACCGTGTTCAACCAGGCGGTGGCCGAGGCGATCTTCAGCGGCGGCCCCGATCACTTCGGCGCCGCGATGAATGGCGACGGCGACCAGGTGGTGTTCCGCGTGGTCGAGATCACTCCGGCCGACACCGCCGCCGCGACCCCGACGATCAAGACGTTCGTTACGAACTCGATGACCGACGGGCTCGACGCCGACTTTCAGCGCGGCCTGCTCGACATCGCCGACCTCAAGGTCAACCAGCAGGCCCTGATGAACCTGTTGAGTCTCAATTCGGCGGCGCAGTGATGGCTGACGACCAGTTCAGTCGCTTTGCCGCCGCCTATGACGCGGGCCGCGCGCAGATCGTCTTCCGCCGGGTCGTCGCCGACCTCGAAACGCCGATCGGCGCCTACCTGAAGCTGGCCGACGGCCGACAGAACACCTTCCTGCTCGAGAGCGTGCAGGACGGCGCCATCCGCGGCCGCTACTCGATGATCGGCTTCGATCCCGACATCATCCTCAAGGTTGAGGGCGGCAAGGCGAGCATCAACCGCAATGCCGGCCTCACCCCCGACGCCTTCACGCCCGTCGACGGCCACCCGCTGGACGCGCTCCGCAAGCTCGTCGCCGAGAGCCAGGCCGAGGTGCCGCCGGGCCTGCCCTCCACCGCCGCCGGCATCTACGGCTATCTCGGCTACGACATGGTCCGGCACATGGAAGTGCTGCCC
>Ga0123337_10003004_pt1 | contig 18486 bp, 13 predicted proteins | sample frozenSSSSmetaG_FD_89792 | JGI IMG/M metagenome (GOLD analysis project Ga0123337, IMG submission 89792) | Glacier valley bacterial and archeal communities from Borup Fiord, Nunavut, Canada, to study Microbial Dark Matter (Phase II) -... | ecosystem: Environmental > Aquatic > Freshwater > Ice >... | reverse complement strand
GGGTGTTGCGAGAGGATGTAGGTGTAGGCGTACATCAGCGTGTGGAGGGGCTGGGGGAAGGGGGTGGTGCGGGACCAGGAGGGGGAGAGGAGGATGGTGGTGTGGGTTCGGGAGAGGAGGGAGGGGGGGATGGTGGCGGGGAGAGGGGAGAGCGGGGTGACGGGGGAGATGTAGAGGAGGAGGGGGAGGGGGGAGGTGCGTGGCGGGTTGTGGATTCTGGAGGTGTGTCAGTGGGTGCTCGAAAAAGGGGGGGGGAGGAGTCATGTGATGTGGTGGGAGGAGAGAAAGGAGGTTTGGTGGAGGGACGGAGGGGGATGGTTGAGGAAAGGATCGAGTTCGCATACTTTATCGTCGTATGTCCACTAACTCCACATTGCACATCGACGCTCTCGAAGACTGGCTCGTGGATGACCGAGTATGGGCGATTCAGCCTCGTGATGCCCACGGTGGGCTTTCCCCAGAGGGTTCTATGGCGCCATGCGGCTCGCATTCTTTGCATTTGCATTTGTACTTGCATCTGCGTTTGCGTTCAACTCCCCGATATCATAATGTCGATTTGTTGTAGTGAGTGCGACGCTGTGTTCTATTCTTAGGAGCAATGTAAGAAGCAGCAGTGCAGATAGAGTTGGTTGACGTGAAATCTGGGGTACGTCCGGTCCGTAAGACACGAGGAATGACAAGGCTGGCGCGAGGCTGAATAGGGGTCGAGGACTATAGTCTATAACATCAGATTTTGAACCTCCTGGGCCTCCATCTTTCAATCTAGAATGTGCGAGTTCATTTCTCACATTCATCATGTATACAATGAGAGTTGGAGTCGATATCATACGGAGTACATACTCATACTCATACCATAGTGGTAGTCTGGTACCTGAGTATGTACATTATACATATAGATGGGGAAATTACAAGCTTACCAGATCTAGGCCTACCACCAATCCCCTCAGCCTTCCGCCCCATGCCATGCCTCAATTCTTGTCGTCGCGAACTGCATATCTCTGTCCTTTCTTCTTCAGCATATATTTAAATATACTTATAATTACGACTAATACTTTGTTTCTATGATGACGAGGACTTGACTGTCTCTCTCACCATCTTTTCCGCACAGAGCTGCCAGAGGAATCGCGACGGCTGGAGGAGAGACGGAGAATCAGAGACGTCTGTGGATGCGACTTCCTTTAACCGACTTGCGGAGGATTTCATGCGCTGCCTGCTGCACATATTACCACTGATCTCTGATCTCTGACCTCTGACCTCTGACCTCTGACCTCTGACCTTCTCCGGATTGCGCGTCGGCAGTGGTGCTGGTCGATAACTGCGACTCGACAACTGCGACGACGATTCACCTTCACTAAATCACCAAGGCACTGCTTGCGATTGAACGATCCTTACGCCTCACCTAATCTGCCCGCTTGCAGTCGTCTCTATATGGCGCATACCTGACGATATCCAACCTGCGTCCACACTCCCTATCCGCGACTCGAGTGTCGAAAGGGGGTATAGCATATACTATACCGTCGGACGGCAGCCATACACCATGGCAGACTTCAGCATTGCGAGAGGCGTGTTTGCCCTGTTCAGAAACATGCTCCTGGCAGCCCTTCTATACACAGCAATCTACACACTCGTTGAAGTATACCAAACAGGCAGAGCAGCATCAGCCGAATATATCATCAAGCACCGATTAAAACCTGGCGACCCAGCCCCTGAGGTCGGAGAAGTCGGAGAAGTCGTATTTGTGCCCGGGAAACCTCCGGTGAACTTCAGACTCGAGGATATAAATCCGCATGCGAACTGGTTCAACAGACCGCTGAGCAGGATAGCGTTCAAGGACGATTATCTGGGACCACGGCCAGATGTCGACACCATCGCGGACTTGACGAAGCTGGTGGAGGCTTGCAGAGGATCGTATGAGAAACTGGAGAAAATGTTTGATAGGAAGGCATGTTTTGAGTATCTGGCCAATAACGAGAAGGATTATTTCTACCTCCCTGAAAAAGGCGAACGAGCAAGCGCGCAGTCGCCCAAGGACGCCGAATATCTCAATGCTGATGGGCAAGGGAATAGTCTCGAGAAATATCCGAATTCGAGATCGGCATCGAAGAAATCCCTGGGAAGTTGTAATGGACCCATCATACCGTACCATGTGTACTGGACCGGCCCGGCAACCTGGCGCCTTGAGCTCTTCACGAAGTCATATCTCTACACCCAAAACCTGCCGTGTTCGCGTCTCTGGATGTGGTTAGATACGGACAAGAACCCAAATGCAGTCGAGCAGATGATGACGCGCGACCTGCTATTCGCGCGCTTCCTCCCCTTCGTCGAGCGTGGCGACATCACCCTCAAAGAGTGGAAATTCCCCTCACGACTACCCCTCCCCAAGATCGACAACACAGATGGCCGGGACTACTACACCACGCCTGGCAAGCCCAATTCTGCTGGCGAGATCCCTGTCGCGGAGGGGCTAATGCGCGATGCCTCGGGCCAGGAATGGCTCGTTCTGACAGAGCGACAAAAGACATTCCTGCCCGTCGCAGTATCCGACGCCGTCCGATTCGTCGTCCTGCACATCCACGGCGGCGCGTACTTCGACATGGACATCACGCTCCTCCGCGACATGCGCCCCCTGATCCTCGGCCCCGAACACGCCTTCGCCGAGCGCTGGGGCCAGCATCCGGAGCCCGGCGACTACAACACCGCCGTGCTGTCCCTGCGCGCGAATTCGAGCCTGAGCTCGTACCTGCTGCGTGGCGGGGTGCGGATGGGGATGAACTTCCACCCGCAGATCATCGGGCTGATGGCGGCGAAGGACGGGCGGAACCACGAGCTGAAGATGCTGGAGACGAGCTTCTTCGACCCGATTTGGTGGGAGTACGATGGGTATAGGCCGTGTACGGTGCCGTGTCTGAGGGACTATGGGGCGGTGTTTAAGGGGAAGCCGGACGCGTTTTTCTGGGGCGATGAGTGGGAGGGTTATGATGGGCCGCAGGAGAAGGAGGTCTTGAAGGTTAAGGAGAGGGAGGAGGAGGGCCAGGCGATTGCGGGACGTGTGGTGCCGAAGAAGAAGGTGGAGAAGACAGCGTTGGGGACCGTCAAGGAGTGGGACCCGAAGAAGTTGGCCCAGGAGGAGTACAGGATCGAGGAGGATAATTATCCGCCGCAGAATCGCACGCTGGAGCACTTTTTCAGGGGCGCGTGGGCGTATCATGTGCATAATCAGGTGAGTTATCCTGTGAGGGAAAAGAGCGGACGAGATGGGACAGTGGCTAATCTTGGATAGTGGTCGACGCAACCGCAGCCCTCGAGCTGGTTTGATGTGCTCAGGAGGGCGCACAACGATTTCTTCGCCGGGAAGCGGACGAATGTCTATGGGGAGGAGTGGGATGGGCCGCCGATGATCGATTATGAGATTGCGTGGAAGTTTACGTGATTTATAAGATACCTTGCGAATGCAATGTATGCAGGTCCGTACGTTACAATGGTGTATATAGCAAAAGAGGTCAGAGGAGGATATATCCCGGATGGAGTTGATATGTGGCATTGTTAGACTTTAGGAAAGCAAATAGTGGGAGATCTGACATGTTGAACTTGGCATTCTGAGCGATTCTGCAAGGCGTGTAGGGAGATGGATGGATCCATAGTTCGGTGTGTATAATGGAAAGGGCTACATATGAATCCAAAGCTTAAGCCATTGTTCCACATTATATAGCATCTACAAAAGATGTCTACACTTAGGAATAAGCATAACGTTTCTAGCCCTATGCAGGCTTTATTGTTTCTGAAATCACCATAATAGACAGACATTAATTTATTGACAGAATATTATATCTTTTATAATGTTGCAAATACCAGTATTAGAAGATCCCATGTCACAACGCCAATACCATGCACAGACCATCATTGTTCGCGCCCAATCGCCACGTGATGCCGATAAGCCGCCCATCTCTGCCTCGTCCGCCTCGCAGTTCAAGCACGACTCGACCTCATCTGCACAATCTGGTGAATTCACGTTGCGCCTTATTTCTACACCATCTATCTGAGAATCACATAACTGTGGCATCTGCTGTCTAAGAGCCTTTACAGATCCACAAATCTGCACCAGAACGAAGGAAAGCTGATAAAGCAAGGAAGAACAGAAAGAGAGACGAGATGGCTAGTGAAATCGCGGCGCTGGAGGCGGAGATCAAGGAGTATAAACTCCAGGTATGTCATCTATCCCGCTTCCTCCTTCTTCTCCCTCTTCCTCTACCCTCGCGTTCCTCTATGTAGTCAGCACACTAACGCCCACCAGCTCGAGACCGTCCAGCTCGGCCTGCAAGCCGACCCCTCCAACGCCGAGCTCGTCGAACTCAAGAACGAACTCGAGCAAGTAATCTCGCTCTCGCAGTCCAGCATTGACGAACTGCGCCCCCCGACCGCCCTCCCTTCCAAACCCGCACAGCTGGCACAACTGCCGTCCGAGAAATGGAAGCGCGAAGACCACCCGAAGTTCCGCGGCGAGGCGCCGCGGGAGGAGGAGGCGCCGGAGAAGGTCAGCTTCCAGGTCAACGACACGGTGCTCGCGAAGTGGCACTCGGGCGACAAGGGCTTCTACCCGGCGCGCATCACGAGCATCACGGGCAGCAGCGGCGATCCGGTGTACATTGTGAGGTTCAAGAACTACGACACGGTGGAGACGCTGCGGAGCCGCGACATCAAGGCCGTGAGCAGCAAGCGCAAGGCCGAGGCCGCGAGCGCGCCGCTGTCAGGCCCGGCGGTGGCGCAGAGGCAGGAGGCGGGCGTGATTAGCGCGGGCCCGGATATTGATGCGGAGGCGAAGGCGAGGAGGGAGAGGGAGGCGAAGGGCGCGCTGGGAGAGGAGAAGGAGAGGAAGCCGAAGAAGATTAAGGCGAGTAAGGAGCTGGAGAAGGGGAAGATGAAGTGGCAGGATTGGGCGGCGAAGGGGGCAGGGAAGAAAGGGGGGGCGGTGAAGAAGGAGAGTATGTTTCGCACACCGGAGGGGGTGCATGGGAGAGGTATGTTGTTTCTTTTCCTTTTCCATTTCTTCTGCACGAGGGATCGGGGCTCGCGATGGCGATTTGGATAGGGCTGATGGCAAATAGTGGGCTTCACGGGGTCGGGCCAGACGATGCGCAAGGATCCGACGAGGAGTCGGCATATCTACCAGACGAATGGCGAGGAGGAGGGGTTCCAGTGAATGGCCGAGGCGAGGTGAGGTCATGTTCCGAGGGCGTCGCAGAGCTTTTCCTTGCTGATAGAGCCGGTCTGCATTTCCATCGGCACGGAGGATTGCTCGGGCGGCATCAGGTGCGGACAGACAAGTCATGAACACGAACGAAGGGGACTGCAGACTGGCCGCCGATGGTGTGGGCCGAGAGATGCGGATGAAGGGGGACTCACGAATCGGAGTATCATTCTTTGTCCATCTTTTCCTGGGCTTTTGCTGACGGCGAGTACATGAGCGAGCGCTACATCATCACATCACGTCCTTCGATCTGCAAGCAGCAGTCTGTCCAGACAGGTGGTAGTCTGTGACATATATCTTTTAGATAAGGAGCGACTCAACTTCCAATAGCAAAGCTTAATGAATGTACTAGTAACAAAAGTTCAGTCCCGGCTTGTACGCTCATCTACCACGTCTGGCCACCGAACCCCTTAATCTTCGGCATTCCCACACACTGCATCCATCATCCAACCCTCCCCAACCCCCCCTCCTCCTCCATCCTCCCCGCTCAGCAATCAAAGTACAAATAACCGCTCCGCGCCGGCAGCTCGAGGTCCGTGCAGCCGCCCGCGCTGGCGCCGTCGCGGAAGTAGCCTGCGTGCAGGAGATGCTGCGGACACAGCCCGTAAGCCGCACTGGGCTGGTGTGGTGGCCCGGGAGGCAGAGAGGGACAGGAGGGGAGCTGTTCTTACCTAGGCTGGTGCTGAGGTGCCAGAGGAGAGAGCTTTGGGATGTGATATATGATCCTGAAGCTTGAGGAAAGAGAGAGAGAGGGGACTGCAGGGGCGATGGGCGATGGGCGACGGATTTTGCAGAGGCGATAACGAGCTTGTACATTTCATACTTTAGATTACATTAGAAAGCATATAGGTAGCTTTTCATATTATATTAAATTTCATGTAGAATGCACATCTATTCTATTAATTGCGCTATATATACAGTTCCGAAGTCTCACTCTTCTCACTTTCTGGTGAGGCGACCGCCGCAAATCGCTTCCCCCTTATGCTTTAAGAGTACGTTTGAATATATGAATTTGTCTTGTAAAATACATAAATACCTAAATCTTACTTAAGACTTTGATAAGGAATACACGTGGCTTTTAAGAGTTTTAAATACTTCATGCTCGCGCACACTTACGACGAGTCCATGCATACCTACTTGTCCGACACCGAAGGCAAGGAACGAAGAAAGAAAGCAGGGAGGCCAGAAAAGCGACCCAACAGCTCAATGTCCCGCTGCACAAGTAATATCTAGTGATACAAAACAAAGAAAAGCTCGGTATTGCTATTGGCACTAGCACCAGTCGGTATCCGCTATCATCTAACACGTCCAGATCCAGAAAGAACACACACCCCCATCCCCATCCCCATCCCTCACCATCCTCCTCTAGCCCTTCATCTCATTCACCCCCTCCACCTCCTTCACCCCCTCCACCCCCATCCCACTCGTCAGCGTCGTCATACTAGCCTTGCTCTGCGGCCTCCCCTCCGCACCCCCCTCCAGCTCCCTCTTGAGACTAAACGGGAACGCCACCCCTCCACTCTTCGGCCTCGTCTTCGTCTTCCCATCCGGGATCTCAAGCAGACCACCCGAATCCGACGCGGGCACAGGAGCCGGCGCGGCGTCGCCACTCGCGACGACTTCCGCAGCAGCGGTCTCCCCATCAGCCCCCTCGCCCGTCTGGTTCAGATCCGTGACCGTCCTGCGGCGCGACATACTCCTCTCGACCCTCTGCATCCCCGCCTCAGCATCGGCGTCCAATCCGCCCACACTGGCACTTCTGATCCCTGCCTCCGCCTCATCCACCACTCCGGCTCCATCCCCCGCCTCCGCCCCCGCCCCCGTCTCCAGCGCCTCCGCCTGCGCCTCCCTCGCCACAGCCCTCTCGTCATGACTACTCCCCCACAAACTCCACATCTTCAACCCCCAACTCCTCCCCCTAGCCTCCCCCTCGCCCTCCCTCCCCTTAATCCTGCGCCCCGCAGCCGCGCTCGGCGGCGGCACCTCCTCCTGCCCAAACACCTCGTACCCCTTCGCCATCTCGCGCACCCTCTGCTTCTGCACCTTCCTCTTCTGCCCCGCAAACTTCCGATCCCACTCGAGCCTGCGCGCGATCCACTGGCGCACCGGCCCCGCCTTGACGATGCCGATCTGCTCGCGCGGCAGATTGAGGGCGGGCAGTTCCGAGGCCGGCGGCAGCGGCGAGAGGATCCCGTGGCGCGACACGCGCTGGCGGATCATGTGGTTGCGAAACGGCGGGAGTCGGTCGCCCGCCTTGCCGATCGAGTCGGGCTGCGCCTCCTCCTCGGCCCCCTCGCAGTCGTCGGAGGAGCTCGACGACACCGCAGACGCGTCGTCCTCCGGGATATCGATCCCCCTCTTCTGCGCGCGCGCGAGCGCCCACGCGCTGAACTGCCCGATGCTGCGGTACATGGACTTCGCCGGCCGCGTGAAGCTCAGCGCCGTCGTCACGTGGCACAGGTCGTCCCAGACCTGGAGCTGGACGGAGGTGGCCGGCCAGGCGGAGACTTGGCGGCGCAGGTGCTCGTGCGGGAGGGCGTCGAGGAAGACGTCCGCCGGCGGGTATTCAGCGGGCGCGGCGGCCTTGTGGGCGAGGTAGATCTGCTCGTCGCGCAGGAGCTCGCCGCCGCCGACGAGGATTAGGAGGGGAGGGAGGCCGCCGAGGGAGGGCTGCAGGATGGGCGAGACGAGGGGGTGTGTGATTAGTTGGTTCGTGGTGTACATGTGGATCTGATCGATGAGCTCGACGACCTTGCCGTCGAGCTCGATCGAGATGTTGCGGCCCGGCCCTGGCACAGGGTTCGCGGGCCCGTCGTGCGGATGGGTGGTATGGTCTCCCGCGGCTTCCTCGTCCGGCGGATCGCTGACGTGGAAGCCGAGAACGGCATCTTGCTCGTTTTCTTGCGGGAGATGCTGTTGGTGTGCCATATGGCGCACCAAGTCCTCCTCCATCGCGAGCATGTCGTCCGCGTTTGGCGGTGGCCAGGCCGGTGATGGGCGGTGGTGGAAGCCGTAGGGTGGGACATAGTCGAAGGGACTATCCTCCGCTACGCTGGGGAAGGAGTGTGTAAGGTCCACCCAGGGACTAATGAGCACTGCGCCCGCTGGCAGAGGCAGGCCTTGATCGCGCAGCGTGCACAGGAGACTCACGATCATGCCCGCGCCTGCCGAATCGCCCGCCATAACAATCGTCGCTGCTTCCTGGCCCGTGCTGAGCAGATAGAGGTACGCAGCAAGGCAGTCATGGAGTGCGCACGGAAAGGGGAATTGCGGCGCCAAGCGATATCTCGGTGCGAAAACGCGAGCGTTGAGTTTGCGCGCGTGTCTCTGCAATTGGTAGCGATGCGTATCGACGCTCCCGAAGAAGTAGCTCCCGCCATGCACGTAGAACATGACTCTGCGTCCCTTGTCCCCCGTCTTCTTCCGCTTCGCATAGTCCGAGCGCATCTCGATCCATTCCGCCTTGAGCTCGGTCCCGGGTCGGCGCCATTGCCACCACGTCTTCCCGCCGACCTGCTCGATGCCATGGCGGCCGAGCTGGGTCTGCAGGACGGTCGCGGCCTCGGCGAGGGAGGCAGAGGGGATGGCGACTTCGCTGGTTTTGACCCAGGCTGGCACGGGCACGCGCTGTGAGGTGAACCGCTGCAGGTCTTCGATGGTTTGCGTCGAGGCGTAGAGCAAGAAGGCGCGGACTAAGGCGAGCCCTTCATCGTAGGAGATGTGTGCGGTGGGCTTGAGGGCGCGGGAGGAGCGGTTGAGGTACTGGAGATGTTAGCGACGAGCCATGGGGACGGTTGGGAGGGGACGAGGACGTACGTGGGAGAGGAGCGTGGAGAGGACGGTGGGAGTTACGGCGGTGCCGAGGGTTGCCGTGTTGAAGGGCATGGCGCCGAGGAAAGAGGAGATAGTGGTTTCAAGCGCCGAGAGAGCTTCTGTGCTCTCCGGCGTAACCATTACAGCTTCGTGTCTGCTCGATGTGTGCTCTGTGGATGTAGTTCAGTTTACTGTTTCGCTATAGAGTGTAAATAAAGGTCAATTTCGTTCGAATTGCAGAAGAATCAAGAAAGGGCATGGGCATCCGCGACAAAAAGGCATTCCAAGACCGAGAAAGATGAAGATGAATCTGCGTGGATGAATCTTGCTTTGACAGACGCCGCGCGCTCTTCGCTCGCAACCCCAAAACTGAGGCTCGGCCCCTTCGTGCCCTGAATCGGGGGCGTTCGTCATCAGGGTGTGGCACGTGCGGTCGCCGTCTGGATTCCCCGCAGCACGGCCACACTGACATGTACTCGTAATCTAGGTACCAAAGTACCTCAAAATTTATTTTTGTCGGCCGCAGCGACATACTGTGACGAACCATATCCCACGACGACGCATCCAACCTCCTCTGCCTGCTCGAACATCGGAGCACAGCCACTGCCCTCACAGCCAAGCAACCATGGCATCCGCAGCAAACCCATCCGCCGTCCCCGGCGCCTCTACCACCACAGGTCCATCTCCCCCCCCCTCCATCTGGCAGCACGCACTAACCCCCCCCAGAGCAAATCTCCGCGCACCTCGACCTCGGGATCTCGCTGTCGCTGCTGTCTTGGCCGGCGCTGACGCTCAGCGTGGCGAACTCGTTCGGCGGGCCGGCGTCGGCGGACAAGCGCGAGTGGTTCGCGGGGGCGATCAGCGAGCTGTTCGCGACGCGGCCGGACACGGACCTGGAGGACCTCGAGACGGTGCTGCTGCAGGTGATGCTCGACGAGTTCGAGGTCGCCGTCGACGACGACAGCGCGTACGACGTCGCGGAGAGGATCGTGCGCATCAGGACGCAGTGCGAGAGGGGCGAGTTTGCGGAGGTGGTCGCGATGAGGGAGGAGTGGGTGAGGAGGGGGGGGAGGGAGGTGGGGGTTAGTGGGGGGAGGGTGGAGGGGGAGGAGAGTAGTGAGGAGGAGAGCGAGGAGGAGAGCGAGGAGGAGGGGGATGTGGAGATGGGGGAGGCGGCGGCGCCGAGGGAGAGACAGGCGCCGGAGATTGATGAGGAGGGCTTTCAGACGGTGGTTAGCAGGAAGAAGAGGTAGGGGATCGGATTTTACGAATTACACGAAGACCGGCGCATGGAAAGGGGATGGAGCACAGGAGAGCACGTATATCCATCGTCCGTTCAAAGCAGCTATATACGGTATGATAGTCTCTCGACGACCGCCGACGAATGGCTCAAAAATAATACGCCATTTCCAGACCAGGAATCATATTGCGCCATGAGATCCAGCACGCATCCGTCGCCAGAATCTACTCCCAGTCCTCATCGCTGTCATCGCCGCTCTTCTTCGCCTCGGCTAGACGTGGACTTTCGGGTGCTTGGCTCGAGATACCGCTCCTGTCGCCAATGACGTCGTAGCTGGCTTCGCTGTCTGCCAAGGACCCGTCGTCAGCTGATGGTTTGCGCACTTTGGCGTCCAGCGGCCCGAGACGCGCTTCGTTGAGGGTGACGACCGGGGGAGGGTTGATGGTCTGCGAGGATGCGGCGGAGGATGTCTTGTCTTTCGCAGCGGGAGCGATCTTGGTCGCGTCTTCGTCGTCAGAGTCCTCATCCCAGCCGACTTCCTCCTCTGCATCAGCTGTCGCACCTGAAGATCGTTAGCATATAGACATGGCAATAAAAGTAATATGCCCGTACCCTTAAGCAGATCCCGTCTCCTCGCCTCAGCCGTCTCAATACTGTGTCTCAAGAAATAATATCTCGTCCAGAAATCCTTATAGGCGACCTGATCCGGCACCAACTTCTCCATCGCCCCCCTCAGCTCCGCATACTTCTCCAAATCCCCACTAATCTCCCCCGTCTTCTTCTCCACATCAAACCCCCCCTTCCACGCCGTCCACTCCTCACTCGCACTGGGATCCTTCGTAAAACTCTCCAAGCTCACGTGAATCACATGCAACTGCGCGTCAAACCTCGTCGTGTGAATGACCCTCTTCCCCTGCGCATCCTTGCTCTCGAAGAGCACCGCATCGGGCGACGCGCCCTCCGCCGGCGGCGCGATCCTGACGGCATCGGCGAGGAACCCGCGGATGCTGGTCCCGAACCGCAGCAGCGCCTCGTCCGCCGCGTCCTCGGCCCTCTCGATCTCCCTGAGCCGCCGCGCCGCCTCGGACCGCAGCCGCGCCAGCACGCCCTCCTCCTGCAGCGTCTCCTCGCTGCCCGTGACGCCGCCGCTGCTGCTGGCCTCGCCCTCGCCCGCGTCGCGCTGCGCGAGCGACAGCGACCGCGTGCGGCTCACGATGGAGGAGCGCAGGTCCGTGAGGCCCTTTGTGGCCTCTTGGCCCACGGCGCTGAGCTCGTGGGTCGCTTCTTTGTAGACATGCTCGCCCTGGCCGCGTTAGTCAGGTCACAGTGAAGACAGTCGCTGTGAAGACAGCCTCGTTGCGCCGCCCTACCTGCTTGACCACGCTCCCGAAGAAGCCGCCCAGCTTCGCGCCCCAAGGACTGGAGCTGATGGCGCGGTAGGCCTCCTGGAAGTCGCTGTTCAGCGTGCTCGCCTCGGCGCGCTGCGCGAGCGTCGCGTCGGCGTCCTCGGGCGACAGGGCGCTCTCCTGGATGTGATCGTACGCCGAGTCCATGGCCGTCGACTCGACTGCAGTCCCCGGATGTAGTAGATGTGTAGACGTCGGAAAGAGGAGGGAGGATGAGAGATGAGCGTACTGCAATACACTACTACACTGCGCACCAGACGTCGTATGTTACGTAGCCGCTGGACAAAGCAGCTGAGAGGCTGAGCAGCGGGCTGGTGCATGTGGCAGGGATTGGCGGGAGCTAACCGTTAGCGGCGGCGGGGACGGGAGGCAGAAAATGGCCCCTCGTCACCCTGTTGATGGTTGCGTTCACGATTCAACACCACCACGTGCGGCATTCGATTTCATTCCAACCACAGAACTCCAGGCGGCAGTCTATCAGCGCAGTACATGAGCCGCCGCATACTTCTCGAAATTATTCTACCCCCATCCGCCAAGCGAACCCCTTCTCGCGACCACACCACGAAACCGCCGCCATGCAGGGCTTCAACATGGGGCGGTACGTGCCCCCCGAGCACGAAGGCGTCGTCTCGTCGAACGCGCTGCACAAGAAGCACGCGCTGGGCGCGCGGGCGTCGAAGTCGCACCTCGGGATCCTGACGGTGCGCTTCGAGATGCCGTTCCCGATCTGGTGCACGAGCTGCCCGAAGCCGACGATCATCGGGCAGGGCGTGCGCTTCAACGCCGAGAAGAAGCGGGTCGGGAACTACCACAGCACGCCCGTGTACAGCTTCCGGCTCAGGCACGCGGCGTGCGGCGGCGCGGTCGAGATCCGCACCGACCCGAAGAATACGGCGTATGTGGTGACGGAGGGGGCGAGGAAGAGGGATACGGGGGAGGAGAGGGTGCGGGAGGGCGATTATGTGGTGTTGACGGAGGAGGAGAGGGAGGAGAGGAGACGCAATGCATTTGCGGGGTTGGAGGGGAAGGTGGAGGAGGTGGAGCGGGCGAAGGGGGCGAGGGAGAGGATCCTGGATCTGCAGGCTGCGCAGGAGCAGTGGGAGGATCCGTATGCGCAGAACCGGAAGCTGAGGGCGGTGTTTCGCGAGGGAAGGACGCAGCGCGAGAGGGATGCGGAGGTTGCGGGGAGGCTGCAGGATAGGATGAGTCTCGGGATCGAGCTCCTGCCCGCGACGAGGGAGGACGAGCTGAGGGCGCAGTTGGTGGAGTTTGGCGAGGAGAAAGATGCGGGGGAGGCTCTGAGGAGGCCGCTTTTTGGGGGAGAGGCGGAGGAGAAGAAGGAGGAGGAGGCGGAGAAGCCCAGGGGCCGAAAGCGAGCATCGAAACTCAAGCCGTTGAAAGCGGAGGCGAAGGCGGAACTCAGCAGAGCAGCCTTTGCATCTACACTCCGGACGAACACACGGGCCAAGCTGGATCCATTCCTGTCTTCTGTCAATGGCTCGAGCGCTGGCGGCCCGTCGCCGAAACTGGCACTGGGGATTAAGCGGAAACGGAAACGGGACGAGAGAGGTGCGGGCGGAGGGCAGGAGGTCGGCGCTGTCACGGCAAGCAAGGCAGACGACGGGGAGGATGGAAGCCAGAAGCTGGAGCCGGACAGGACAGACGTGAGGATGGGGGCGGTCGGGAGGGGACTCGTGGATTACGATTCGGATTAGGCAGCGTGGATTCGCGGAACGGGGTCTGGGACAGGCGTTGGACGGGGGAGTTTGGCACAGGATACCCATTGCATTTGCATGTGCATTTGCATCTAGCATCTCTCTAACAAGGAGAAGAATCTACAGTATTTTGGCTGAAGGTCAATGATAGTACAGTACCACATCACAGCATGGACTCGGGCATGGGAGCCGCACAGGGCTGGCACATGCAGTCCAGGCCGTCCTCCCGTGCACTTTACTACTACTACTATTATTATTATTATTATTATTATTATTATGGCAGAGGCAAGTGCAGAAGGGGGAAGTGCGGCAAAGCAAACCCCGAACGGTGAGATGACGTCACGCAGCGTGTATGAGAAAAGCCGCCGAAAGAGGAAGAAGGGGGGAGAAGTGCAGCCTGAATGAGATGCCTCAGGATGGAGGATCATGAAGGCGATGGATGCTTGGATGCTTGGATGGTGGATGGTGGATGGTGGATGGTGGATGTGGCTGACTAAGAGCAGTGGTCGAGACCGTTGATCCAAAGGTGGGTGGAGGGAGCGAGTCAGGTGATCGGCCGAATAGAACGGCCGACATGGTCGATGTAGTCGGGAGAGGAGGGGGGGGAGGGGAGAAGAGTGCCTTTGCGAGATATATATGCTTCATCGGATGCGCTTCTGTGGGATCATGAGGAGCGAGAGAAGGAGAGGAAGAAGGAGAGGGAGAGGGAGAGGGAGAGGGAGAGGGAGAGGGAGAGGGAGAAGTAGTCATAGCCAGGGCAGGGCAGGGCAGGGCAGCGAGGAATTAATTCTTCTCTGATGTTCTGCGTGCTGGAGGTACCTAGGTACCTAGGCAGGTACGTACCGACATTGATTTATCAGCTTCTGGCACGGACGGCGAACGCGGGGTTTGTGTCTATTGATTGGCTGGGGAGAGGGGGGAGGTGGGGGGGGTTGGGGGGCAAAGGGAGGAGGGAACGGGAACGGCGATGACTGTGGCTTTGGAGGGAGGGAGGGAGAGGGGGGGAGGGAGAGCAGTGATCTGCTGCTGTAACATTGATTGACTCACTGAGACAGACTCACTGAGACTCACTAGAACTCACTGAAACTCACTGAGACTCACTGACACTGAGACTGAGAGACCTGAAGAATTGGCCAGAGAGACGCTGGAGGGAAGGCTGAAGGGGACTCAAGGAAGGCTGCGACGTCACAATCTTGGCCTGGGTCTAGTGCAGTCAGTACAGTCAGTACAGTGCCGTCCTTTGCGACCCACTGCTGACTACTCAATCCTCCCCATCACTACTCACTACTACTCACTACTCACTACTCACTACGACCATCACTCAACTCAACACCACTCAACACCCTCGTCCTTCGACATATACACCTCCTCACTCCATACATCCTTCACACCTGAACAGTGAAGAGGGGAGTCGGCTCTTCACCTGCCACTCCACTGCCACTCCATCCTTCTTCCGACTCATCCTTCCCTTCCCGACTCATCGAACTCTCCTCCGACTTCTGCTCGCCAGCTCAGCCAAGCAAGCAACAGCCTTCCATCGCCGCATCGCATCGCATCTATCTGATCGCCTCAATTGCTGTTGATCCCTCGATCGCAGCCTCGAGAGACTCGAGAACTGCGACGAGCCAGCGATTGCCCCACTACAGCACTACAGCACACAGCACATCCATCACCAGTTCACCTCTGCGGATCACATATATATCTCTGGACTGTCGCAGACTCTGACTCTGACTGCCCCAGACTCAACTGAATCCTCGGTGTCCAATTCCATCTCCGACTCCAACTCCGACACGGCCATTGACGTCGTCTCGATATACTTGTGTCTATCAATCATCAGACCCTTCATAACATAACCCTATCTCCTATCGCCGCTCAAGAGACGCATCGCGGCCTGTCTGCCTAACCAGCCCTGTCGCAGACGCTCCAACGGTGCTCTACGAACCCCCGCAGTGCTCTCTCTCTACCAACCAAGGAGCTCGTGTCAAACGAACGAAACAACGCCCACTCCTACTACTCTATTGCGTAGCCTCACCTCATTCTCCCCGCTCACTTCTTTTCCCTTACTTTGTGTGTGTCACGGATTCTTACTTCGTTGAACTTTTCTTCAGTCGCATAGTCCTATCGCTGGACTCATTGATGACAGCGAGCCCTGTTCGACCTCGATCTCATAGCAACAGCATCGCAGAAGCAGAACGCAGTCAAGGGCATGGCATCCACGAAGACGAACTTCCCGACTCCCAATTTCATCCTCTCTCCCCACCAGCAAAACCTTCTCTTCGCCGCGCTCAACTCAAATCGAGGAACCGTCAACACCACATCCTTACAACACGGCGCCGACACCTCGACCATGGCCTCGATGAGCTTCGACAATTCGCCGCTCCAAGCCCCCGACTCCTCAACCCTCACAAACCTCGATGAGAGCCCGTTCATCGACTACGATTACGATTTCGATAACGATGGCAGCTTCGGAGAGTTCGACTTCAGCAATCTCCCTCAGGGACACATGATTGGTAATCTGCCCGGCACTTCGTCGGACGGCGACGTTGCAACACACGACAAGCGCGGCCTTGAGGACGAGGACGAGAACGATGAGGAGCCTGATGGGAAGCGGAGGGAAGCGGATGAGAAGGGGTCTAAGAAACCGGGAAGGAAACCATTGACGTCGGAACCGACATCTGTAAGCCTTCCTGCTGCTCCCGTGTAGATCATGTCTGACGATCGTGGTAGAAGCGCAAGGCTCAGAATCGGGCAGCACAACGTGCGTTCCGTGAACGGAAGGAGAAACATCTCAAGGATCTCGAGACTAAGGTGCAAGATTTGGAGAAGGCATCGGAATCGGCGAACCATGAGAACCTGATCTTGCGGGCGAAGGTGGAGAAGATGGCTGCCGAGTTGAAGGAATATAAGAAGAGAGTAGCATTGAATCAGCCAGTCGGCCAGTCACCACATGCTATAATGCCCGGACTCCCATCATATCTGAAAGGGCACGCCAATCATGTCAACAGCATAAACGACGTCAGCTTTTCGTTCGAGTTCCCCAAGTTTGGAAGACTACCGGGACCACCTGTTCTCAGCAAGTCCGAGTCTAATATCTCCAAGGCCAAGTCACCAACAACATCACCCGGCGAGGCACCATCGAGGTCCATGAGCTTTACCAGCAATGTGAGCCATCTCGAAAGTGGATCGCACAATTCCCTGAGCTTCGGCTTGAACAACGGCCTTCCAAATATCGACCAGGCAGCTCAAAACGACATGTCTCAGTTCTCCGGCCTCTTCACACCCACCGTTCACACCGAGAACTTAGACTACATGGCCCACGTCAACAACACCAGCATCGCACGATCCAGCACCGACTCCACGAACACCGCAAGCAGTACAGGCGGCCACAACACATCCCACAGCTCACCCGCATCATCCAATTCCGCACACGGCCCCAGCTCCTCCTGCGGCACATCGCCAGAGCCATACACGCAATCGCCGCCGGCGTCCAAGCTCGACAATACCCTGACGACGATCGGCGAAGAGGAAGACTCGTGCAAAACCAAGAACTCCTTCTGCGACAAGCTCAGCATGGTATGTGGCAGCCCATCGAACCCCGTGCCGCGGGTGCTGCCGCCGCCGTCCACGACGAGCGCGGCGACGGACGCGCCGACGTCGAGTTTCGAGATCGGCTCGCTCGACTGGTTCGCGGCGCAGAACAACAACCAGTTCGACCCGCAGCTGTTCGGGGACTACCGCGAGCCGCAGGACAACATCCTCGCGGGGGAACTGTTCGACGACGCGTTCTTCAACGAGGCGTTCACGATGCCGGCGGAGCTCGTGGGCAGTCCGTTCACGCTGGATCATGCCGTGGCGGCGGCGGCGACGCCGGGGGTCGGGAGCGCGAAGAGGGACCTGGTGGCGGAGATCGACGAGAAGCTGAGGGCGGGTGAGGACGACGAGGTTGTGCCTGCGGAGAGCGAGATGCTCACGTGTACGAATATGTGGTATGTCTTCCCGTTTCCGCGCGTGGGGGTTCGGGGGGAGAGGCGGAGGCCGAGAGGGGGAGAGAGACGCAGGCTAACCCCCAGCAGGGAGAAGATCCAGGCGTGCCCGCGGGTGCAGAACGGCGAGATCGACATGGAGTCGCTGTGCACGCAGCTGCAGCAGAAGGCGAAGTGCTCGGGCGACGGGCCGGTGATCCAGGAGAGGGACTTCAAGGACGTGCTGAACACGATGTTCACGGCGCGGGGGCTGCCGCCGTGCGACGAGTGACGTCTGGGTGGGCGTGGGATGGATGTTTGGGAATTGTGAGGGTTTTTTGAAAGGCAGGCAGGCAGGGGGGCAGACAGGCAGGCAGGCAGGCAGGCAGGCAGGCGTTTGCTTATACCTACGTACTGTACAGTGTCGTATACGTGCTTAAAAGTCCGCGAGTGTTGTTCTGTTCGTGAACTCTCTGGGCGTCGGTTTTGTTTTGGGTTGGGGGCGATTATATGATTTTTTTCTCCCTCCTTTTTCTAGTATTTTTTTCTCTCGTCTTCTACGTACACGCATTTTCAAAGGGGGAGTGGATAATGAGGAAGGGGAGGAACAACAGAGGTATACGATGGGGTGGGATGGGATGGGAAGGGGTTTATGGGGGGGCATGAATGGGATGGGAGGAGGAAAGAGGGGAGTTGAAGCGAATTAAGGGGGGTGAGGTGAAGGAGAAGGAGAAGGGGGGAGGGGGATACTCGACTCGCTTTTGCTGCTCTGTCTCTATCTCTGTCTCTGATCTCTGATCTCTCTTCCGTGCTAGATATACGCTACAACAACAACTACGCTATGCCTACCTACCTACAACAACAAGTAAAACACACGTTCATGAAACGGCGTGGGAGAATTGCCTGTCTGCCTGTTTGCTCGCGTGCTTGCCTGCTTCCTTCCAACCCACGCACCTAAAACCGCCGAATCGACGAACCCCCCACCACGCCTCCAGCTTCCATCCCCCCCCCCCCCCCCGGCCCCCCCGAATCCCCCCCCCAGGCCCCCCCCCCCCGGCCGCCGGGGCCGGGGAGGGGGGGGGGGCCGGCGGGGGGGAAAAAAAGG
>Ga0123337_10003003_pt1 | contig 18490 bp, 16 predicted proteins | sample frozenSSSSmetaG_FD_89792 | JGI IMG/M metagenome (GOLD analysis project Ga0123337, IMG submission 89792) | Glacier valley bacterial and archeal communities from Borup Fiord, Nunavut, Canada, to study Microbial Dark Matter (Phase II) -... | ecosystem: Environmental > Aquatic > Freshwater > Ice >... | reverse complement strand
CGCTGTTGTCGTTGATAGCAACCAGCGGTTGGAGGGCAGTGGCCGCCTGACCCGGCATAGTCCAGCGCACCGCCTGCGACCAGAAGGTGCTGAACTGCGGCCACGTCACCCAGTCTGCCGCCCACTGCCCATGCCCATCGCTCGTCCAGGCCACAGCGCGACCCAGGCCATACTGCCAGGCGGCCAGGATCGGGTCGCCATTGTCCGAGGCGAGGATCAGGCTGGCGAGCGGCTTGACACTGCTGCCCACATAGCCGTAGAGCCGGGGCAGCGGCTGGCCGGTCAACCCCCGCATGATAGGGCTGACCCCAACCAGGGCGGGGGTGAAGGGTCGCTCGTTCAGGTAGCTGCGGGCGGCCATGCGCGTCTCTTTGGTGAAGATTTTGGGCAGATCGTTGCCGCTAGTAGACTGGTAGAAGCGACCGCCCGTGCGCCGCGAGAGTTCTTCCAGGGTTGGCTTGTCGATGAAGTCGCCCAGGCCGATGGTGGTGATCGTGATACCCGCGTCAAAGGCTGCCTTGCCAGTCACCGCCACGTCGCCGGGGTCGGAGATGCCGTCGGTTAGCAGGATGATCGTCTTGGACTTGGCGGCGGCCTCGCCGAGAGCGTCAATCGCCGGGTTGAGTGCGCCCCACATATTGGTGCCACCAGCGACGTTGATCGTGCTGATCGCCTGCTGGATCGCCACTGCATCGTCCACTGGGCGCAGGCGCACAACATTGTAGTGGTCGTTGTCGAAGGCAATCACCCCCAGCACGTCATCCACGCCGAGGTTGGCAACCGCTTGCTTGGCTGCTTCGATAGCAAGGTCCATCTTGCGTGCGCCGGTCGTCGTCCGCTCATCCATGCTACCAGAGTGGTCGATCACCAACATCACGGCAGTGTTGGCCTCGGACATTCTATTGGGTAGGTTCATGTTGATCGGCAGCGTGTCTTCCAGCGGGCTGCGGAAGTAGCCGCCGAGGGCGAAACTCTCGTCGCCACCGAGGGCGATCAGGCCACGCCCTAGATCGCGCACATAGCTCTGGATTGCCTCTGCTGCGCCAGCGGGCAGGGTGTCGGCGGCCACATTGTCCAGCACTATCGCGTCGAAACTGGCGAGTTCGGTCACGGTCGGGGGGCAGAAGGCCGCTGTGACTGCCCTCGCCTCGATGCCAGCCGCACGGAGAGCTATCAGTAGTGGGCGCGACTGGCTGGCCTGGTTGCTGACCAGCAGCACGCTGGGGTTGCCTTGCACAAAGCTGAAGGCAGAGTAGCTGTTGTTCTGGGCCACAGTGTCGCCGCCCACGTCGGTGGCGATCTGCACGCGGAAGGTCGCCAGCCCCTTCTGTGCGACCGTCACTTCCTGGCGAAAGGTGTTGCGGCCCACATTCAGTTCAACTGGGCTGACCCGAATCAGTTGCTCGCCACGCAGGATGGAGAGGCGGGCGGGCTGCTTGCGCGTACTGTTGACCACAACATTGAGGCTAAACTGCTCGCCCTGACGCACGCTTGGTGGGGCAGTCAGGTCTTCAACCGACACTTCGCTGCTGTCTGCGCTACGCTGTGGGGCGAAGTTGACTGCGCTGAAGGCGATGCCATTGCTGGCTGCAAGCTGGGCGGCCTCCAACGCGCTATCCAGGTTCTCGTTGCCGTCGCTGAGGACTACGATCCGCTTTTGGCTGGCGGCGGGGAACAGGGCGGTGCCAAGGCGCACGGCGGCAGCAAGGTCGGTGTAGTAGGGGTGAGGCTGGCTCTTGACCTCCGCTAGCGGGGCGGGGGCGGTCAGCGGGCGTTCAACCATCGCCTCCTGGGCGAAGACGACGACGGCGGCGCGGTCTGCTGGGCTGAGTTGGGCCATTGCCCGATTGAGGAAGACCAGTTGTTGGGCCTGGGCTGCCGCTGGCAGGCTGTCCGAGCGGTCGAGCAGGAAGACGACCGCGAGGTTGTTGACTGCCTGCACCGCCTGGATACCCGCGAAGGAGACTACCAGCAGGGCGACGAGCAGCAGCCGCAGGCTGAGGGTGAGCCAGCGACGGAGCGGACGCATATAGCGTAGACCATCGCGGGCGATCCACCAGAACAGTGGCAGGGCGGCGAGCAGGAGCAGCCCCCAGGGATTGCTGAAGGATATATTCATCTTTGCCCTGTATTCCTCTCCTCGTGCGGGGTGCGCACCAGCTTACAGCCCATTGTAGGCCAAGTGGCCTGCTTTTGTCAAACCGCGCAAGCGTGTGCTATAATCGCGGCGAAGTGTACGATTTTACGGTTGCAGCGGACGAGTGCAGCGTCAACCAGTTGAAGAACACTGTTTCGTAGCTGGCAAGGTTCTCTGACTTCGAGCTAAACTAATATCCTGCCAAGAGGTGCAAGCGTGAGTGTAGAGCAGAAGAAGCCCCGCCCGCCCATCGTGCGGATCATCGTCACCAGCCTGGTCGTCGCTGCGCTCTGGACGCTGCTGTTCGACCGCGACAACCTGGGCCTGAACAACCTCTACCGTTTCGGCTGGCGTGCGCTGGCAGCGGTGGCCGGGGCGGCAGTGGGCTGGCTGCTGAACGGCATCCTCGCTCCCTACTTCAATGTTGGCCTCGGCACCGTGCGCTCTACTGGCTACCAGTTTAGCGACGGCCTGGAAAGCAAGGTGCTAAACTCCTTCATCTTTATGTTCGCCATCGCAGGGATCATCGTTGGCGGTTTCTTGATCAAGTAAGGGACGGGGAGCAAGCTGCTCCCAGAGGAAAGGTTGCTATAGATACTCCTACTACCCTCTATCTGGTTCGCCATGCCGACGTGCATAACCCAGAGAAGGTTATCTACGAGCGGCTGCCACGCTACCGCCTGAGCGGGGTTGGCCTGCAAGAGGCGCAGAACAGCGCGCTCTACCTGGCACAGGTGGCCCGCCTGCACACGATCTATGTCAGCCCACTGCTGCGCGCCCGCATGACGGCAGACATCATTGGCTGGGCGCAGCACCCGCCCACCCCGGTAGTGCAGGACGAGCGGCTGCACGAGGTGAAGACCAGCTGGCGCGGCGGTTCGCTGCCCGATCTCGAAGCGGGTAAGATCAACTTCTACGAGCCGAAGGCGGCGGATGAGGACGAGAGCATCACCGACATCTATGCTCGAATGCTGGCTGCTACCCGCGACCTGGTGGCTCGCCACGCCGGGCAGGAGATCGCCTTCGTCAGCCACGGCGACCCGACCATGATCCTACGGCGCGGCCTCGAAGGGGTAGAGTTGACGCGGGCGAGCATCCGCGAACCCAACTATCCAATGAAGGGCAGCGTCAGCCGCCTGGTCTTCCACAGCCCCACGGCTGCACCAGAGATAAGCTACTACGACCCCAACCTTGAATACCGCCAGCAGCTTGAGGCGGCAGGCAAGGCTGAACCAGCCAATACCGAGGGTGAGCAGGAGGCTCAGGAGGCCGAGCAGCAGGCAGCCCAGGCCTGATAGTGGGCTGCCTGGGAGGGTCTAACTTTGTGTGGGGCGCAATTCTTCTGCTTCACCTGGCCCAAGTAACGGCTACTGCCAGCTTAAGCCCACTCTGCCGCATCTTCCCACGCTTGCTTGACCTTTGCCGCCCGCAATTGTAGAATAGCAGGCGGGGGTTGCTCTGTCTGCTGTTCATGCACGCGAGTGCTGGGAAGGCGAGATTGTGGTTAAGCTGATCATCCAGATTCCCTGTTATAACGAAGAAGAAACGTTGCCGATGGTGATGCGCGACATCCCAAAGACGCTTCCTGGCGTGGATGTGATCGAGACGCTGGTGATCGACGACGGCAGCCGTGACCGCACGGTGGCCGTGGCCCACGAACTGGGCGTGACCTATGTAATACGGCACGTGGGCAATAAAGGGTTGGCGGCGGCCTTCCAGACGGGGCTGAACGCCTGCCTGCGACGTGGGGCGGATGTGATCGTCAACACCGACGGCGACAACCAGTACCCCCAGCAGGAGATCGGCAACCTGATCGCCCCTATCCTGCGCCACGAGGCAGACATGGTAATCGGCAACCGACAGGTGCAGCAGATCGAGCATTTCAGCCCACTGAAGAAGCAGTTGCAGAAGTTTGGTAGCTGGGTCGTGCGCCGCGTCTCCAATACCAACGTGCCAGACGCAGTGAGCGGCTTCCGCGCCTTCAGCCGCGAGGCCGCCCTGCAACTAAACGTGATCACCAACTACACCTATACCACCGAGACGATCATCCAGGCAGGCAAGAAGAACCTGGCGATTGCCGACATCCCAATCAACACCAACGAGGTGACGCGCCCTAGCCGCCTGATGCGTAGCACCAGTGACTTCCTCAAGAAGCAGATCAGCACGATAGTGCGTATCTACACCCTCTACGAGCCGTTCAAGATATTCTCCTACTTCTCCTTCGCCTTCCTGCTGATTGGCGGCTTCTACATCGGGCGTTTCGCCTACTGGTACTTCTTCAATCACCCAGAAAGCGACCGCCACCTGCAATCCACCATCTTCGGCACCACGGCGTTCATGCTAGGCATCATCATCTTCCTATTTGGGCTGCTGGCCGACGTGACCGCTGCCAATCGGCGGATCACCGAGGAGGTACTCTATCGCAGCAAGCGCGCCGAGCTTGAGGTGCAGAAGCTGCGCGAGGATTTGGCCGCCAGCCGAGGCGAGTTGTTGGCCGCCATCCAGCAGCAGCACACCCCCCCGGCCACGCCGCCAGCCGCTAACGGCAGCACGGCAGAGAGCAGCCGTCAGCCCTTCGAGCGCATCACCACCGGCGAGTGGGAGAGGCCACGGGAGTTAGCCCGGCGGTGGGGACGGCCTGGGCCAACAGCAGCTATCTACCCATACACAACTCATCTACTAACCGTCGGGCCAAGCCGCTAGCTGCCTTGCTACCAACCTGCTGCACCCCCTCGCCGACCCTACACCTGCTATAACATAGAGCGCAGCAGCAGCTAGGTTGGCAAGTTGCCCGCAAGCGTAGGCACATACAATGCTAGGTATAGGCTGAGGTTATGGCTATCGTAGCCGCATCCCCTATAGACAGCCTGCCCGGTTTGTGGTATAATCACGAGGAAAGATTGTGCTTCCTGTCACAAACAAATGAGCCGATAACCGAGAGGAGCTAGCCATGCAGAACCCGTCAGATTACGTAAGCATCGGCATCTTTGCCCTGATCGTGGGCGGGTTGGGCATCGTGATCGTCACCCTCGGCGCACTGTTCCGCCCCAAGAACCCCTACGCGGAGAAGCTGACCCCCTACGAGAGCGGTATGCCCCAGATCGGCTCGGCCCAGCAACGATACACCGTGCGCTACTACCTGGTGGCAATGCTATTCGTAGTCTTCGACATTGAGGCGGTCTTCCTCTACCCCTGGGCAGTGGCCTTCAATGCCCTGGGCTGGTTCGGGCTGGTAGAGATGTTCCTCTTTATTGCGCTACTGCTGGTCGGCTATGCCTACGCCTGGCGCAAGGGTGCGCTCGACTGGATTTCGTAACCACAATATTGTACTTGCCCACCCAGGGGTAGGGTCCAACTTGACAGGGCTGGGGCAGCATCGCCCCACTATGGTAGGGATTGAAGGAGCAAGCAGATGGCTTTGATCAATGATCGCTTCAAGCCGGGTTTGATCACCACAACGGTGGACTTCCTCTTTAACTGGGCGCGCACCAGCAGCCTCTGGCCGCTGATCCTCGGTACCGCCTGCTGCGCAATTGAGACGATGGCGGTTGGCATCAGCCGCTACGACTTCCTCGAACGCTATGGGATGCTCTACCGCTTCAGCCCGCGCCAATCGGACGTGATGCTGGTTTCTGGCACAGTGACGTACAAGATGGCGAACGTCGTGCGCACCATCTATGACCAGATGGCCGAGCCACGCTGGGTAATCGCAATGGGCAACTGCGCGACCAGCGGCGGCCCCTTCCCCACCTACGCCACCGTGCAGGGCATCGACGAGATCGTGCCGGTGGACATTTACGTACCCGGCTGCCCACCCACCCCGGAGGCGCAGAGCTTCGGCATCCTCAAGCTGATGGAAAAGATCAAGCGCGATACTATCGCCAAGACCACCGTGGATGTGGAGGGGCGCAAGGTCGCTGCCTGACACCGCTGATGCAATGGGAGGGGTAAGATGGACGACAAGCAGCAAGAGAAGCCGGGTAGCGCGACCGCTGACAGCATTAGCCAGGAGATCGAGGCTCTGGCGGTGCGTAAGCTGGCCGAGAAGTTCCCCGGCCTGGTGGAGGAAGTGATCTACTTTCGGGGCGAGATCACCGTGCTGATCCCGAAGGACAAGGTGATCGAAGTCTGCACCTTTCTGCGCGATGACCCCGACCTACGCTATAACATGATGAAGGACATGACTGGCTGTGACTACCCTGAGCGCGAACAACGTTTCGAGGTAATCTACCAGCTATACTCGCTACCGTACAACCAGCACATTCGAGTGAAGGCGCGCGTGGGTGAGGATGAGCCAATGCCTTCGGTGACCCTGCTCTGGCACGCGGCCTACTTCCAGGAGAAGGAAGCATACGATATGCTGGGCATCAAGTTCGTCGGCCATCAGGGCTTGCGGCGCATCTTGTTGCCAGAGGACTGGGAGGGCTACCCCCTACGCAAGGATTACCCGCTGGAGGGCTACCACTAACCATGCAAAGCTGGAGCAGGCGCAGAGCTTGTGGCTGGCTAACTAAGGAGAGCGACAATGTCCAGGAGCATTGAGGAGAGTACGAACGAACTGGCCGGCTACGGCCTAATGCCCAGCCCCAACGACCAGCGGCAGATCGTGGACGCACAGCACGACATCTTCAAGCAGGAAGTGACCCTCAACATGGGGCCGCAACACCCCAGCACGCATGGGGTACTGCGCCTGCTGATCGACCTTGAGGGCGAAATCGTCACCAAGATCACCCCCGACCCTGGCTACCTGCACCGTGGCATGGAGAAGCTGGGCGAGAGTATGTTCTACAACCAGTTCATCCCCTATACCGACCGTATGGACTACATTGCAGCCTTCACTAGCGAGCAGGCTTTTGTGATCGCGGTAGAGAAGCTGCTAGGGGTGACGGTGCCAGAGCGAGCCAAGTACATCCGCGTGGTGCTGGCCGAATTGCAGCGCATCGCCAGCCACCTGCTCTGGCTCGGCACCCACGTGATGGATATTGGGGCGATCACTGTCTTCCTCTACTCCATGCGTGAGCGCGAGGCGATCCTCGACATCTTTGAGAGCTACTGCGGCGCACGCCTGACCCTCAATGCTCTGCGCGTGGGCGGCCTGCCCCAGGATGTGCCGCCGATCTTCAAGGAGAAGGTACGCGAGTTCATTGATGGGATGCCCGCCCACCTTGCCGAGTACAACGGCCTGCTGGCCGAGAACCCGATCTTCCTGCGCCGCATCAAGGGCATTGGCGTGATCAGTGCTGAGGACGCAATTAGCTTCGGCCTGACTGGGGCCAGCCTACGCGGCAGCGGCGTGAACTACGACGTGCGGAAGGCAGCACCCTATGATGCCTACGACCGCATGGAGTTTGACGTGCCGCTGGGTACTACTGGCGACGTATATGACCGCTTCCTTTGCCGCATGGAGGAGATGAACCAGAGCCTCCGCATCATCCGCCAGGCCCTAGACCAAATGCCCGACGGCCCAGTGATGACCGATGATGTACACATCGCCATCCCCTCCCGCGACGCAACGATGAGCAGCATTGAGGCAATGCAACGCCACTTCATCATTACCCTCAAGGGCTTCACCGCCCCCGCTGGCGAGATTTACGCTGGGATCGAGTCGCCAAAGGGTGAGCTTGGCTACTACATCGTCAGTCGCGGTGGCAGCATCCCTTACCGCGTTCACGTGCGCGCCCCCAGCTTCATCAACCTGGGCGCAATCCCACACATGGCCGAGGGCGAGATGATCGCCGACCTGGTGGCGGTGATCGGCAGCATTGACATCGTGCTGGGCGAAGTAGACCGTTAAACCACCTGACCTCCCGCACAAGGGGAAGTAGGAGCGTAAGATGAGCGAAGTTGAGCAGATGCACCACTCGGTAGCCCGCGATATTGACCCGGTGTTTGTCACCGAAACCTGCAACAAGCACCGCAACGTCAGCCCAGAGGAGGCGTTGATGCCGGTCTTCCAGGAGCTGCTGGAGGAGTTTGGCTACATCAACGAGTCGGCCTGCTACCAGGTGGCCCACGAACTGGGGCTGACCCCCATGCAGATTTACAGCTCGTTGACCTTCTATAGCATCTACAAGTTCCGCAAGCCCGGCACGCACAAGATTTTCCTCTGCGAAGGCTCTGGCTGCTACACGGTCGGCACCACGAAGCTGCGGCGGATCATCTCCGAGCGGTTGGGCATTGGCGCGGGCGAGACGACTTACGACAAGCAGATCACCTTCCAGCCATTCAGCACCTGCATGGGGGCGTGCGAGTGGTCACCGCTGGTCGAGATCGATGGGGAGAGCTACGGCCACGTGACCCCGGAGAAGCTGAACCAACTGTTGGACGACCTCAACACCCGCACCTACGCTCAGAACCAGACCGGTGGCGATGCGATCCCCGCCAACACCGCAGGTGGCCCCGACGACGGCCACACCCGCGTCGGTGAGGGTGGCCGCTAGTAATTAGGAGCAGTGAAGCAGGTGCAAGATGGAGCTTGATAGCGTAGCAGTTGTGCTGGCATGGCAGGATGCGGTCAGCGGCCAGGATGTTGATCGCGTGCTTGAGTTCTCCGCAATGGATGTTGAGGTTAGGGGGCCACGCGGTAGCGGCTACGGTCATCAAGTGCTGCGCGAGTGGCTAGCAGGCACCAGGCTGAACCTGGAAACACAGCGCATCTTTGCCCGTGACGAGACGGTTGTAGTAGCACAGCACGGCATATGGCGTTCGCCTGAGACGAGAGAAGTGATTGGTGAGTCTGACGTAGCTTCACTGTTCAAGGTTGAGATGGGCAAAGTTACAAAGTACGCCCGATATGATGAGCTTGGCATGGCTTTGAACGAAGCTGGCCTCATGTATGCAGACGAAGTAACTGAGCAAAGACTCGATGTGTTATTGGCGACCATAGCAAGCAAACCGAAGGAGAACGACCATGAGCCTGAACAGCATTGACATGAAGACCGGGGCCGAGCGCAAGGTGCTGCCGATCAGCAACCGTGCTACCTTCGAGCAACTGGCCCAGGGCGAGACCGCCCGCTGGGATCGAGACTACGCCCATGTGCAACGGCCTACCTTCCTGGTTGGCATCAGCAGCAGCAGTACAGCCCACGGCGCGTGGCGGGTTTATGCCACCTTGCTGGACGAGTGCAAGAAGCAGGGGCTGAACGCTGATGTGCGGGTAACTAGCAGCATCGGCACCCACTGGGTAGAACCGGTGGTAGATGTGGTCTACCCCCGTGGCATCCGCATCAGCTATGCCGAAATCTACCCCGACCGCGTGGCCGACCTGGTAGCTGGGGTCAAGCGTGAGCAGATAGTGCCAGAGATGGCCCTCTGCGCCTATGGCCTGGAGGAGTTTGATGGGGCGCAGGGCTATAACGTGTCGGGGGTCAAGCCTGCAAAGGAGTTGGACTTCTACGGCCTGCAACAGCGCATCCTGATGCGGAACTTCGGCTACATCAACCCCCGTGACATCTACGACTATGTGGGGCGGGGCGGTTATGCGGCCTTGATCAAGGTGCTGTTCGATTGGCAGCCAGATCAGTTGATTGAGGAAATCAAGAAGGCGAACATCCGCGGGCGGGGTGGGGCGGGCTTCAACGCGGGCATCAAGTGGGAGGGGGCGCGCAAGGCGAAGGGCAGCCCGAAGTACGTGATCTGCAACGCCCACGAGGGTGAGCCGAACGTCTTCAAGGATCGCCGCTTGATGGAGAGCGATCCCCACTTGCTGATCGAGGGGCTGATCATCGAGTCGTGGGCAGTCGGCAGCCACATTGCCTACATCTATATCGGCGACGAGTACCCGATGGCGATCCGCACTATGGAACACGCAGTCGAGCAGGCCAAGCAACTGGGCCTGATCGGTGAGAACATCCTCGGCAGCGGCTACGACCTCAACGTACAGGTCTACATGGGGGGTGGTGCCTACATCAGCGGCCTGGCCGACGCTTTGCAGACGGGTATCGAGGGTCAGCGCGCCTTCCCGCGCACCAAGCCGCCGCGCTCGGTCGAGTCGGGGCTGTGGGGCAAGCCGACCTGCGTCAACAACGTGGAAACGATGACCAACGTCCCCTGGATCGTCAACAAGGGAGCCGATTGGTTCCTCGGTCTCGGCACCCAGAAGTCACCTGGCACCAAGCTGGTCAGCCTGATGGGCCACACGCGCACCATTGGCGTGTCTGAGGTACCGCTCGGCACCACAATGCACGACCTGGTCTACAAGATCGGGGGCGGCGTGGTAGGTGACGAGAATGGCGAGCGCAAGTTCCGCTTCATCCAGACTGGCGGCACCTCTGGCGGCATGATGCTGGACGAGCATCTGCATCTGAAGATGACCTTCGACAACGGCCCAGAGGATATGGGCGCGGTTGGTGGCGTGCTGGGCAGCGGCGGCTTCGTGGTGTTGAACGACACAGCCTGCCCCGTGGACTTCGCCCGCTACTTCATGCGCTTCAACCGCTACGAATCGTGCGGCAAGTGCGTACCCTGTCGCATCGGCACCAAAAGCCTGCTCGATATGTTCGACCGCATCTGCACTGGTCTGGGCCGCGAGGACGACGTACCCGCCCTCAAGGAGTGGAGTGACCACGTGGTGACTATGTCGCTCTGCGGCCTGGGGCAGGCAGCCCCGCTGCCCACCCTGAGCCTGTTGCAGAACTTCATGCCCGATCTGCTAGAACACATCCGCGAGAAGCAGTGCCGCTACGGTCGCTGCGAAGCACTGGTGGCGTTGGAGCAGGAGCGCAAGGAGCTTGGTCTGCCACAGCGCGGCCAGCAGAACAACCTACTAAAGGAAGCCCCCATGCCACAACTGGCAGTGGCAAAGTAAGAAGCACTCACGCCCCTCTCCCTGTCCTGGGCGAGGGGCGTAAGCTGGATCGGCTGGCAGGGTAGGTTGGGCGGTCAGCGGGAAGGTGGGCGATGATCAATCTGGCTGCTGCACAACGGATGGTTGCTGCTGCTGAGAACAAGGCCGAGCAGCTTGGCGTAGAGGTTGCTGTTGCTGTCTACGACGCAGCGGGCCACCCTGTTGCTGCCGTCCGCATGGATGGGCTGGGGCCGAACGAGATGGTTTACGCGGCGGCGAAGGCTCTCAGTGCCGCCCCTGAAGGCGATATGCGCCTGACACTCTACGGCGGTGGCGCACCAACGCGGGCGCAGACGATGATGATGCTGGAGCGGGTGATCACTGACGCGATGGGGCCGCCGCCCAACCCCGGCGGCACCTTCCAGATCATCTTGAGCGGCAAGCCTGATGGGGCGATTGGGGTTAGTGGGGCTAGCGCAGAGCAGAACGACGAGATCGCCCAGGCGGCTCTGGCTGCTCTCTAAGGCTGACGGGCAACGGCAGAAGATGTTACAATGGAGATCATTAAACGAACCAATTTGGCGCAGTACCCCGGCGTGGGGAAATACACAGGCAAGCGGAGGAAGATCAAACAATGGCTGACGTGACACTGACGATTGACGGCGCAAAGGTGACGGTGCCGCAGGGTACTTACCTGATTGATGCTGCACGCAAGGCGGGCATCATGATCGCCAACTTCTGCTACTTGCCTGGCCTGCGCGCCTACGGTGCCTGTCGCCTCTGCGTGGTTGAGTTGCAGGGCAAGCGCGGCTTCGACATTGTGATCTCCTGCGGCACCCCCGCCGCCGAGGGCGCAGTCGTGCTGACCAACTCCGAGCGCATCCGTGCCGAGCGACGGCGGGTGCTGCAAGCCCTGGATATCGACCACCCAGTGGACTGCCCGATCTGCGAAGCCTCTGGCCGCTGCGACTTGCAGGATTACTGCTACGAGTTTGAAGTAACCAAAATTGGTGCGCTAGACCGACCCAAGATCATCCACCCGCTCGAACGCCTCTCCCCCTTTGTGGACATCGACCGCGACCGCTGCGTACTCTGTGGCCGCTGCGTGCGGGTGTGCGACGAGGTGATTGGGGCTGACGCACTAGCCTTCAGCGAACGAGGCATTGATAGCAGCATTGACACCCCCTTTGGCAAGAGCTTGCTGGATACCGCCTGTACCTCCTGCGGCTCTTGCGTAGAGGTTTGCCCGGTCGGTGCGCTGTCCAGCCACACTTACCAGGTGGCCTCACACCACTGGGAGCTTACCCCACAGCGCACCACTTGCGGTATGTGCAGCGTCGGTTGCACCGAGTATATTGAGAGCAACCGCAACCGCATCGTGCAGGTTAGTAGCGCAGACGCAATGGGCGTGAACGACGGCGTGCTGTGCGTCAGTGGCCGCTACGGTCTCGACTTCGTCAACAACAAGGGGCGGATCACCAGCCCAATGATCAAGCGAGACGGGCGGCTGCAAGAAGTCGGCTGGGATGTTGCCCTCGACTTTGTAGCCAACAACTTGAAGCGATACAGTGGCGACCAGGTGGCGGGTATTGCCAGCACGCACACCACGAATGAGGAGAACTACCTCTTTCAGAAGATCATGCGGGTTGGCTTGAACAGCAACAATGTCGACCACGACGCACGGCTTGGCGCAACCAGCAGTATGCAAGCCCTGGCTGACCTGTTTGGCTACCCGGCGATGACCAACTCGATGCTCGACATCTACGACCACTCTGGCTGCATCCTCGACTTCAACTCCAACCTATACGAGACGCACCCCGTCTTCGCCTACAACTTGCAGAAGATGGTGCGCCTGACAGGGCAGAAGCTGATCGTGATCAACCCGCTGCGAACGCGGCTGGTGGAGTGGGCGGCGATCTGGCTCGCGCCAAAGCCTGGTACCGAACTGGCTTTGCTCAACGCAATGGCTGGGGTGATCGTCGCCGAACGCTTGCAGGATAGGGCTAAGATTGACGGTAAGGTAGATGGATACGATGCACTGCTGGCGGGTCTGAGCGCGACCAGCGTAGAGCAGGCTGCCACGATTACTGGCGTGCCAGCGGCAGACATCCAGCGGGCGGCCCGCCTCTACGCCTCTGGCGGCAAGACCGAGCAGCAGCAGGAGGTCAATTCCGCACCGGGGGTGGGCAAGCCAGCCAGCAGCAATAGCCAGAGCGAGGGGCTGAATACCCCGGCGATGAACCAGCACGATAGCAGCAACACCAGCGCGACCCCACCAGAGAACGCTGGCCCAGCCAACATGAGCGCAGCCGAGGTACAGGCCCAGTCTACTATCCCGCATCCTGACTATAAGGCTAGTAGCATCGTCTATATGCCAGGGGTAATTGCCCCCGGTGGCGACGAGGTGGCGATGGTGCAGGCCTTGGCGAACCTTGCCCTGCTGACTGGTAATGTTGGCAAGGCAGGCGGTGGCCTCAACCCCTTCGTCGGCCAGAACAACAAGCAGGGGGCGAGCGATGTCGGCTGCCTGCCCAACTACCTCCCTGGCTACCAGAGTGTGAGCGACCCTGCCGCCCGCCAAAAACTGGCCGCAGCCTGGGGCCTGGCCGCGCTACCCAGCGAGCAGGGCCGCACGATTAGCGAGATGTACAAGGGGGCGGCGGAGGGCGTGGTCAAGGCCATGTACGTGATGGGCGAGAACCCGGTGCTGTCCGACCCAGAGCCAGAGCGGGTGCGCCGCGCCCTCGACAACCTGGAGTTCCTGGTTGTGCAGGACTTGTTCATGACCGAGACGGCGGAGATGGCCGATGCGGTGTTGCCTGCTGCCAGCTTCGCCGAGAAGGATGGCACGACCACCAGTGCCGAGCGGCGCGTCAACCGTGTCTACCTGGCGGTAGAGCCACGCGGCATGGCCCGCCCCGACTGGGCAATCCTGGTCGAACTGGCAGCCCGCCTGGGGGTTGAGGGCAAGTACAAGAACCCTGGCTACATCTTCAGCGAACTAGCCAGCGTGATGCCGATCTACGCGGGGATCAGCTACCAGCGGTTGGAGAGCGCACGCTATATCGACCAGGTGATCCCCATGCCTGGTGCAGTCAGCTACAAGCAACTGAAGGTGCAGGGCTACCAGTGGCCGGTGGCAGACAAGGCCAGCAAGGGAACCGAAATCCTCTACAGCGAGGGCTTCAAGGCTAACCCACGCTTCACCTACACTGCTTACCAGCCGACAGCCCAGCAGCCCACCGCCGACTTCCCCCTGACCCTGACTGGCGCACGGGCTGGCTACTACTACAACATGGGGACGCTGGCCCGCTACAGCCGAATGCTTGGTATCGTCGCCCCAGAGGACGGCGTGCGGGTCAACCCGCAGGATGCGCGGGCGATGGAGATGAAAAGCGGCACGCCAATCAAGCTGTTCACCTCTGTTGGGGAGGCGCGCAGCAAGCTGATCGTCACCGAGGACGTGCCAGTGGGTCAGGCGTTCCTGGTAACCCGCCGCGCTGACCAGACGCTAGCTGGGGTGATGGTTTCGCCCGATGGCTACAGCCACCCCGACAACGAGATCATCCCTGACCTGCAAGTGCTGGTTGCCCGCATCCAGCGTGATACGGAAGGCGAAGCGGCAGCGAAGGGTACCAGCACCCAGGTTGTGGGCAAGGCTGGCACTGGCGTGGGTAGCAGCAGCGCGGCACGGGCAAGGTAGGCCGCAAAACGGCGCAGCGCAGGCAGCAAACGTGGTATAATGTGACAGAAATAACAAGCAACCCTAGCAAGGAGTAACAACGATGCTCCCGATTCACATATTGGCCCAGGCCACCGCAAACCAGCCGACCGCGCTGGAACCATTCGATCTCCTCTGGTGGATCGTCAAAGTTGTTGTCCTCGCCATCATCCTGCTTGGCGTGCTGACCACTATGGCCTACGAAACCTACTTTGAGCGTAAGGTGATGGGCCGAATGCAGAACCGCTTTGGCCCAACCCGCACTGGCCCGGCGGGGCTGCTGCAACCGGCAGCCGATGCGCTGAAGCTGCTGATCAAGGAGACAGTGATCCCAGCCCGCGCCGACAAGTATGTGTTCTGGATCGCCCCGGTGATCAGCTTCTTCACTGCAGTAACCGCCTTCGCAGTTGCCCCCTTTGGCCGCCCCAACACGCCGCTACCCTTCAGCGACCGCACCTTCAACCCCTTCATCGCCGACGTGAACATTGCAGTGCTGCTGCTGCTAGCCCTCAGTTCGTTCGGCGTGTATGGCATCATCATGGGCGGCTGGTCTAGCAACAACAAGTACGCACTGCTCGGCGGCCTACGCTCCTCGGCCCAGGTGATCAGCTACGAAATCACGATGGGCATCTCGCTGATCGGCTGTCTGCTGATGGCGGGTACGATGAGCCTGCAAGGGATCATCCTCTGGCAGGATAGCCACCTGTGGTTCATCCTGCTCCAACCGGTCGCCTTCATCACCTACCTGACCTCTGGCATTGCTGAAACCAACCGCAATCCGTTCGACCTGGCCGAGGGTGAGAGCGAACTGGTGGCGGGCTATCACGTGGAGTATAGTTCGATGCACTTCGGCCTGTTCTTCCTAGCTGAGTACATCAATATGCTGACTATTGGTGTGATCACCGCCTCGATGTTCTTCGGCGGCTGGGCTGGGCCACTGGGCTTCCTTGATGGCCCGATTTGGATGGTGGGCAAGATATTCGCGGTTATCTTCTTCTACTTCTGGATACGCTCGACCCTGCCCCGCTTCCGCTATGACCAATTGATGGGCCTCTGCTGGAAGGTGCTCCTGCCAGTGATTTTGCTCAACATCCTGATTACTAGCTTCACCAAGCAACTGCTGACCAGCCTGCTCGGTGGCGACGGTCTGACCGCTGCCGACGGTAGCCGCAACTGGGTTGGCCTGGCGGTGATGGTCGGTGTCCAGGCGGTCTGGTTCGGCATCTTCGTCACTTATTTGTCGCGCAGTGCCAGCATCAGCTTCTTTGGTCGCTCGAAGAAGGTCAGCCTGGCCCAGGATACGCCGCGCCTCGTCCCGGCGGGCGTGGCGGCGATGGCAGGCGACCGCACCATCCGCCTGGGCAGCGGCGTGGGCGACGGACGCTAGTTGCAGAGTAGAAGGTAGCCAGCAGCTTGGCCCAGTGCAGCATTCAGGGGCCAATCCGCTGGCTACTAGCCAGAGTCAGCTTAAAGCAGCACAGTAGTCTGAGGAGACCAAATGGCAAACATCCTTCAGCAAGGGCAGGGGTTGTTCACTACCCTGCGGACTTTCTTCAAGAAGCCGATTACGGTGCAATATCCCTTTACTATCCGTGACTATGCGCCGCGCTTCCGGGGGGCAGTTGGCTTCCTGCCGCATCCTAAGACGGGCGACGAGAAGTGCGTAGGCTGCGGCCTCTGCGCCCAAATCTGCCCAATCAAGTGTATCACGATGGGCGTGGTCGAGGATGATAGCGAGGGTGAGGCGACCGACCACAGCGACGAGTGGCACCCCTTCGAGCATTATTATCTGCCCTTCCAAGACCCAGAGAAGGCCGAGGCGAATGGCAAGAAGTTCCGCTTCTTCTACGACATCAACGAGAGCCGCTGCCTGTTCTGTGGCCTGTGCGTCGAAGCCTGCCCAGTAGAGGCTCTAACCATGAGCCACGTCTATGAGATGAGTACCGAAAGTCGGGCCGACCTGGTCTGGGGCAAGGACAAGCTGCTGCGGGCGGGCCAGATGTACCAGGAGCAGTTGCGCGAGTTGCAGCCGAGTGGTATGATGCGCCACATCCCCCTGCTGCCAATCCCTGGCACCAAGCAGTACAACAAGGCTCTGAAGAATGGCGACATCACCGAGCCTGCCCAGGTGACCTATGAGTACCCGACGCTGCGGGCTACCAACCAGCTACCCGCCCCGGCTGCCCCCGACCCAGTGGCGGACGAAGGTTACGAGTTCGACGAGAACGGCAACCGCGTACCCCGCCGCAAAGGGCGCGTGGCCGAACGCTGGTAGGCACACACCCCTCCCCGACCTACCTTGAGGGGCAGGACAGGGCAGGGGCAATCGTTAGCTTCCCACTTCAGGGGAGGGGTGAGGATGAGTATGAACGTATTTGGTCTAGAAATCTTCGGCGTAGTGATTGGCTTCCAAGAGGTGGTCTTCCTGCTGCTGGGGGGGATAGCGGTGGGTTCGTCGCTGATGATGATCATCCAGCGCAACGCAATCTACAGCGCGTTGTTCCTGGTAGTTGCCTTCTTCCAGTTCGGGGCGATCTACATCATGTTGGGCGCAGAGTTCCTGGCCGCCCTCCAAGTGCTGGTCTACACTGGGGCGATCATGGTGCTGTTCTTGTTCGTGATCATGCTGCTGCAACTGAGCGAGGGGCCACAGCTGCGCGACCTACACGGCTTTCAGGCGGTGGCGGCCTGGCCGCTCGGCTTGCTACTGACCGCAGAATTGGTGGCGATCATCCTGACCAGCAAGGTCAGTGAGCAGGTGGCGAACGTCGCGGTCAAGGGTAGCTATTCGCCCAGCGAGGTAGCGAAGTATCGCGGCGGCAACGTCGAAGTGATTGGTCGCGTGCTGTACGGTGACTTCCTCTACCCCTTCGAGGTAGCCAGCCTGATTCTGCTAGTGGCGGTGGTGGGGGCGGTGATCCTCTCGCGCAAGTTCGGCACCGACGACCTGGTGGCGAAGGGCGGCATCGGCATCAACGTTGGTGGCACCAGCCGCCTGCTCGACCCCACCCCAGAGGAGCGCACCGAACGCGCCCGCCAGGACGGATACTAAGCCAAAGGAGGGCATAGCCACAGATGAGTGGAGAGATTGCAAACACTTCTATCCCGTTGGCCTGGTTCCTCACCCTCAGCGCGATCCTTTTTGGCATCGGGCTGGTTGGGGTGTTGACTCGCCGTAACGTGCTGGTCATCTTTATGTCGGTAGAGTTGATGATGAACGCGATCAGTCTCAGCCTGCTGGCCTTCGCCCGCTACCTCAACTCGATGACTGGGCAGATGTTCGTCATCTTCGTGGTCACGATTGCGGCGGCTGAGGCGGCGATTGGCCTGGGCCTGATCATTGCGCTGGCCCGCAATAAACCGACAGTGGACACGCGGGATGTGGAGGAGTTGAAGGACTAGCGACCACTGGCAGGTCAGTCCTGCTAACCAACCTGATTTACCCTAAGAGGGTGGAGGAGAGCAAGATGACCCCCGGCCATAACCCCTACATCTTTGGCGATGAGGAGACCGACCGCTATCGCTTGGTGACGCAAGCGCGCCTCTCTGCCAGCCGCATGAAGGCTAATGCCCGTGCCTACGTTGGCGACAAGGTAGAGAGCATCCTTGATCTCGGTTGCGGTGAGGGGCAGCTTGGTTTCGCTCTGCGCGAGGTCTACCCAGAAGCGAGCCTGGTGGGGATCGACAGGGATGCACGAGCAATCGAGCAGGCACAGAGGCAGGCCGCACAACTGGCTCTGAGCAACACCGCCTTCTTCACTGGCGATGTGGAACAGGAAATACCAGCCGGGCCGTTCGACCTGGTGTTTGCCGAACTGATCTTCCTCCATCTACGCCAGACTGGGCG
>Ga0123337_10003002_pt1 | contig 18493 bp, 23 predicted proteins | sample frozenSSSSmetaG_FD_89792 | JGI IMG/M metagenome (GOLD analysis project Ga0123337, IMG submission 89792) | Glacier valley bacterial and archeal communities from Borup Fiord, Nunavut, Canada, to study Microbial Dark Matter (Phase II) -... | ecosystem: Environmental > Aquatic > Freshwater > Ice >... | reverse complement strand
TATAACTCGAAATAGTTGCATTGTGTTGGGTGGTGAAAGTGACTGGTACGAGAGAATACGTTACGGCAATTGCAGCATTGTAACAAGGCTACATTGATGTATTGATACCCCTTTACTTATATACATTGTATCACGCCTGTCCGCTTACCAGAAAGCAGTAAATGTCTGACTACTTGTTAAACAATGTAATAAAGTTGTTTTGTCGCTTTATTACATTATTGCTCTAACGTTGAGTGGAGAGCTAAGAATTTTCTCTCGGAAGGTTGGACACCGATACGTTTCGGGGTAGCTTTGTTTTATCAACAAAGAGCAAGATGTGTTTTGCGTGCCGCAAAACCTTCCCTTGCGCTAACGCGACTATGGGAAGTATCTTGCCTTGCTGGGGCCTCCTCTTTGCTACGCAGTGCTATTTACGACGGACTAATGGACGATCAGACCAAGGACAACGATCAGAATAACGGCGGGCGGCCAAATTTGGCCGCAGCCGACGTACTGGCGCACCGCCTGGTCACGCGGGTAAATGAGCAGGACTACCAGGGACTCATGCGAGACTTTAAGACCTGGCGCACGGGGCGGGCGGGCCGTATTGCTGATTATTTAAGGGAAATAATCCGGCTACGGAATGAGCATACACCGAACTTCGGGACGACAGAATCAGCGCAGCTTGTTGAGCTAACGCAGACGATGCACATGATTCGGCAGCACCTTCGGCATATTGATACCAACTACAATCAGGTAACGAAACGAATAAACAATATAGAGCATACGGGTAAGCTCTATCACGAAGTACAGACCAGTAAGGTCTTGATCGAACAGATAGCCCCCCTGATTACCCAGATCGACACCGTTCTAAAGGCCCAGACGGAGGCTTTCTTTAAGAAATAGCATGGTCATACGACTTACTACCGGCGCACAAATCGGAGGAGCACTCCGATACAATGAACAGAAAGTTGTTCAGCAGCAGGCGTATGTCTTGGGAGCGACGGGCTTTGCCAACGATGAACTGGCCGCAAAGAATCGGCAGTATACCACGAGCGTGCTGGAGTGTCAGAGTCGAAAAAATCTGAATGTCAGGAAGCCAACGCTTCACTATTCACTGAGTTTACACCCCAGCGAGCAGGTTAGCGACGAGAAGTTTAAGACTATTGCCCACCGATTTATGCAGGAGATGGGCTACACGAATCAGCCCTACATCGTTTATCGACACCACGATACGGCTCATCCTCACGTGCACATCGTAACGACCTGCGTCGATGAAGCAGGTACGAAACTGAACGACTCGTTCATCAAGCGAAGAACGAACGCGGTGCGGCAAAAACTGGAGGTTCAATTTGACCTCATCAAAGCCCAGGGGCGGGGTAAGGTTGTGGAGACGGTTCAGCAGATCGGTCCAATTGAGGTACCTAATCCGGGCGAACTTCAGAAAAAGGAGCAGTTAGAGACCATATTACGGCAAACGTTCGACCAGGGAAATTTTACGTCGATTGACGAATTTACGTCTCTCCTGAAGAAACAGCAGGTCCGGGCGATCCTGCATCAAAGCAACGTGGCAGGTAAGGCAATGCGGGGCATTAGTTACCAGCTCACGGATGCGGCTGGTAAGCCGGTGACTCCGCGTATCAAAGCCAGTGAGGTCGGCGGATGGGTAACCTGGAACTCGGTTGAGAAACAAGCCGGACGGATCAGCGGCAAGGAAATACCAGCGGAGAAGCGGGAAAGAAACCAAGGATACCAACTACCCTTTGAGCAGTACAAAGCCCTGGCTGCCCTGTTATCGGAACAGTTACGGGAATACAAACAGAAGCAGGGAATCTACTACGACAGTGAGTTGGTCGAAAAATTCCCGACGGCGGTTATGCAGACCTGGTTAGGCAAGTTTGTCGGGGAGAAACTTGCGGAGTCCGAAGTACAGGAGATCGTCCGTCGTTTTGAGGAGTATAAGCGTTCCCAGCTACCGGAAATTATTCGGAAGGAACAGGTGGCGTTTACGCGCACGATGGAAACGTACAGTCAGATTGCGGCTGAAATCAATGGCAGTGTGCAGAGCAAGTTGCAGTTCTTCTCCGCGCTTAGTGTCAATATAGATGCGGTTGGCACGATTCGTAATGCGACAAACCGGCATCTGATTTACCAGGTAGAGCCAGGGCATTGGGCGTTGGTTCAGCAGGATACCGGCCCGGATCTCGCGATCCCTAAAACGTATTCACGTGGGGAGCGTACCACCATGCTGCTGAGCGCATCCAATAAACCGTTCCGGGAAAGCTACTATGATGTCCGATCCGAACACCTGACGAGGGTTCTGACACCTGACCGGATGGGCACCGTTCACCGTCAGTTAAACGAAAACTACGTAGCCAGATTGGTGGACGAAGCCCCGGTGATCGGTATGGACCAGGCGCGACATTACTACCAGCGTGGCATTGTAATCGACACTTATGAGCAGACCGGCGAAAACAAGATAAATTATAAAATCCGGTATAAGGATACACCCGCTCAGGAAGCCACGGAACCCGGCCAACTGTTCAGCAACCACATTCCGCTGCTAAATCTGGAAAAATGGCAGGAGGGACTGGCCACGGAAGCGGGTCGTTACATGGTTGCCTTGGCGCAGTGTATCGACCGGGAGAAGGGCTACGCAGCAAAGGCCAGAGCCGGGCTAACCGCAATTGATGAACGCGTTAAGAAATCAGGTGAGTTGACTTTCCTGCGTGATCGTATCCATCAACGTGACCCAACGCTGACGTTCTTATCGGATCAGGATTTGCTCAACGTCCTCGAAACCCGCAGCCAGCAGGGGGCGGGCTGGATACAACAGCGTGAACAGGATAAGGATCAGCAGCCCGATTTGTTTGCCAACGAGCGCAGCATTCAGGGAGTACTTACGGAGATACGAGCCGCCGACGTGCTTGGTCACGAGCAGACGGGTAAATACAAACACGCAGGAAAGGGAATTAAAAAGAGGGGTGAAGGACGTGAACTGTAACCAGTGGGAACAGGATTTAAGCGAGTGGATAACGTAAAGGCAGTCAAGCCAATTATTGAATACATACTACGATGAGTACGCAGAACGAACAGCAGCACTACGATCAGGTATTACGAATCGTCCTTAACGTCAGCTTCGTCATCCTGGCTCTGAACATATACTATTTCTGTTACGACAGCTTCGAGGTGCGTGGCCTGACCTGGCCACCGTTCGACCGCTTTCTGCTAGGAATGAATCGATCCGTGCACCTGTTCGACAACTCAGCCTACACCAAGCTCATCTGTCTGTTCGCTTTGCTGGCTTACAGTTATGGCAACAAACCTAAGAAGGATTTAACCTCAACCTGGGGACAGGTATGGATAAACGTGGTGTTGGGGATGCTCCTCTTCTTCGGTAACTACCTCGTCTTGCGCATGGCCACCGTTCCCGTCGACGTGCGAAACGGGACCTATTTAATCAGCAGTATTGTGGGATTTCTCCTGCTGATGAAAGGGATGGCCCTGGCCAAGCGGGTGCTGGGAATCAACTTGCGGGATGATCCTTACAACGAGGAAAACGAGCAGTTTCTTCATCAGGAAGAAAGACTTGAGAATGAATACTCGGTCAATATTCCAATCCGATACATGTACCGAAAAAAGTGGCGGCTTGGCTGGGTGAACATCATCAATCCCTTCCGGGCAGCGATGATCGTTGGTATGCCGGGTTCGGGTAAGTCGTTCGCAGTGCTGAACAATTTCATTCGCCAACACATCGAAAAAGGGTTTTCCATGATGGTTTATGATATCAAATATCCGACCCTGACTAAGATTGCGTACACATACTACCTGAAGAACAAAGACCGGTACCCTGAGCTGAACAAAGATCCGAAGACGGGAAAGAAGGGGGTAGTGCCCATGTTCTGCAATGTGAACTTCGACAAACCGAAGGAGTCACTACGCATCAATCCCCTTTTGCCAACGCGCATGACCGACATTCAGGATGCCCTGGAAGCCGCCAAAATCATCATGTACAATATCAACCGGGACTGGATTGGCAAGAGCGGGGACTATTTTGCTGATTCGGCCATCAACTTTTTGACATCGGTTATCTGGTTTCTCAAACGCTACGACGACCGGATGGTGCAGGACGCAAAAGAGAAAGGTATTGAGCACGACGGTCAATTCTTCTGTACGTTGCCCCACACCATCGAAATGATTGCGACGGTTAAGGAGCAGCTATTTCCGATCCTCCAATCGGAGGAAGACATTGAACTGTTGCTAAGTCCCTTCGCGTCGGCTCTGTTGAAGGGGGCCAATAACCAGTTGGAGGGTCAGATATCGTCGGCTTCGATTGCCCTGGGTCGGATAGCGAGTCCCGCTTTATACTGGGTGTTAACCGGAAACGATTTCTCTTTGGATATTAACAATCCGAACGAACCCAAAATCCTGTGCCTGGGAAACAATCAGGAGCGTAAAGACACGCAGGGCATTGTCATTGGCCTGATCAATTCCCGAATGATCAAACTGATAAACAAGGAAAACCAGCTCAAATGCTCAATCGTCGTTGACGAGCTGCCCACCATTTACATGATGGGACTGGACAATTTGATTGCAACCGCTCGCAGCAATAAGATATCCACATGCCTGGGTATTCAGGACAAAGCACAGATAAAAAAGCAATACGGAGACAAGGAAGCGGAGGTCATCTGGAGTATGATCGGTAATATTTTTACGGGTCAGGTAGTGGGAGAGACTGCAAAGGACTTAAGTACCCGCTTCGGAAAAATCCGTCAGCAGAGCCGCTCGGTGTCGTTGAATGAGCGCGATACCAACGTAAGTTTGTCCGAGCGAATGGAACCAATGATTCCTGAATCCAAGATAGCGTCGTTGTCCCAGGGTTCATTTGCAGGGAGTGTAGCCGATAATTTTGACCAGAAAGTAAAACTAAAAACGTTTCATGGAGAGCTCGTCGTCGAACAAACGATGCTCAACCAACTGGATCACTTAAAATCGATCCCGGTCCGGCCCCAGTTGAAAGGGGTTACAGACGAGCAAATGAACCAACTGATAACGGAGAATTTTAAAAAGGTGAAGCTGGATATTAAAACGCTGATCAAATCGGAACTGGACCGACTGACTAATGATTCAAACTATCGGCATCTCGTCAGCCAGTACCAAAAGGATGAAGACTGATAGTTTATATCCGGCAACACTAATCCATTCAGCGCGTAGAGACAATGTTTTAGCCGGTACGATCACAAGATGCATGAACTCCTGCCACTACGATTACGAGCAGTCAGACTTAATTTAGGATTGACGCAAGATGAAGCGGCCCAGCAGATTGGCGTTACACAGCCAATGCTGCACCGGGCTGAAACCTCATTGCAGGTCGGCAGTAATCGCTTATTACAGATTCTGGCCTACTACGTTAATCAACGGAAAGTCAGTTCGACCTGGCTGCTTAGTGCGTCAGCGGAAGATGTCAACACAGTGCAGTTCAACGAAACGGTGGTGGCCACCACCGCAGCGCGTCAGCTTGAGTTATTGGCCTGGTTTCGGGAAAAGCTGAATGCGATTGATGCGCCAAATCAGGAGAAAGACTGATCAACGTTTGGCGGGACCGGGTACGGAAAGCAGGAAGCAGTAGGGTAGGGGATCGACCACCTGACCATTATACCGCACACCATAATGGAGGTGAGGACCGGTTGTTAGCCCAGACATACCAACCCGCCCGATGGCCTGCCCACGAACAACCGTCTGACCGGGTTTGATGCGACTCGACAGCAGATGCCCGTACAACGTCTGGTGTCCCTGGTTATGGGACAGATAAACGGCGAGACCAATACCGCCCGGCTGGTCGATGACCTGTTGACAGATCCCATCAGCGGTCGCGTAGACTAATGTACCGAGGGCAGCCGGTAAGTCGATGCCCGCGTGGGACGCCAGGTTTCCTGAGATCGGGTGTTGCCGAATGCCAAAGCCTGAACTCATCCGGGTACGTGCCAGGCCCGTCTTCTTGTCCACGGATGAAGGCGCGATAAACAAGGGGGGAATGGCGGGTACGTTTCTCAACCGACTCAGGCTGTGTTCCGCTTTGTCAAGGGCAGCGGGCGCAACTAACCCGACTTCTTTCGGATTTACCGCGTCCATTCGTATCGCAGCCGTGTCGGGTGGGGTCGGCGATTCACGGTTGCCGTCTATTGTGGTATCAGGTTCTTTCAGCAGGGCAGCCGCGGTTACCGGAGCGGCAGATGCTCCTCCCAGCTGCGTAACGGGAAAGCTACCCGGCGAGACGCTACTTAGCGTATCCGAAGATTCGGTCGGCGTGGTTATCGTCCAAGTTGACCGAAATGTACCCTGCGCATAGGTAACAGATAGGGGTAAGAAAAGTCCGGCCCAAACCAGCACTGAACAGATAGATAAGTTCATACCCAAAAATAATGAAAATAATTCTTGCACCGGTTGTTTTGCAAGTATATACTATAGTAATTCGACCAATGTTGTCAATTTAATCGCCCTCAATTAGTCGGGATCAGTCAATAAAACAGTGAGTTAGCCAGTGACCATTTAATCATAAAAACGATGAATCAAGCCAGCCAGCGCAATCAAACCCCCACCGCTGAGATACCCTATCAATTTACAAATCAGGATGTTAAGAAGCTACGGGAGGAAGGTATCCTGCCAGCGGTGGTCTGGGCGGAATACAGCCGGAACGAGAGCAAGACACTTCAACCGGAGCATCGCCAGCTCATCGCTACTGAAATTGCCGACCGTTTCAGAGCCGGAAATACCAAACTACCTGATCAGCTCAACGCCATATTTATCCAGGACACGCTGACGACCCGGTTGAGTAAGCAGATTTTGAACAGCCCGGCTGACCAGGTAAAAGCACTTGATGTAGCGTCGAAACCTGGTCAGGAGACTGACCAGGCGTTACCCCTTTGGCAGCCCCCCGTTACCAGCCTGCCCCGGTATTACGCGGCTTCCTTCAATCTTGGTGACGGCATAACCGCGAGTAGTCTGGTCCGGGTTGGTGAGAAGGCGTATGAAGATCAGAAAATGCTGGAGATCATTCTTGTCAGCGCAAACGAAGCCTACGTTCGCTATGCCGATAATGGGGTTGCCCAGAAAATGGCCCTCTCCGATCAGTACGCCTTCGTTAATCTGACCAATGTAAAAGAAACGAACGTGTTTGCCAGCAAACAGCACACGCATATTTCTACGATAGAACCGGGCCGATTGGTATTGGAGGGAGATAAGTGGCGGATGATTGAGAAGATAGGCATCCGCTACGATGGGCTGACCATTGAGGAATCAATTGCCCGTACAACGCCGAGGCTAACACCGGAATTACCCGCAAAGGAAGTATCAGTGCCGACACCAACTGCCGAGGTCACTGTCAAACCCGCGCAGTCAGCACAACAACCAGTAGCTCAATCAGTCGTCACCCAAACACCGGCTGAGCAGCCAGTAGTTGCCCAGGCACCGGCCACCCCTTCGGTTAAACAGGCACGCCGGGAGCAGTCAGTCGAATCAGTACAGCCTACTGTGAAACCCGTCCCCAGTAAGCCGGATGCGCCGGAGGTTATCCAACTGACACCCATGGACGATCAGCGCGGCCAGGACGAGCTACTGAAGGAGCGGGTGTACGAAGCCCTCATCCCCGAAGAGTACCTTGAATTACGCAGCTTCCTGCGCAACGATGGATTTCTGAGCAACGACGAAATCAATGCGGCCCTGCGTGATGCTCGCCTGGAGAAAAGCGACTTAGTACAGGCACTGGCTGATAAAGGCATCCCGTCGGACGAGCCAGCTTTACAAGAGAAAATGGCAGACTATCTCTGGGAACTCCACGAGATCATTCAGGACCCGTCGCTGGAAAAAGTCAGAGCCGATCAGCTCTACCGGGTGCAGACGGTTCAACCCATCGCAGGAATTAACCAGGCAACAGGCCAGGAGATCGACCCGCAACAGCGTAAAAAAGGGGACAAAAGTGCCGACAAAAGTTTCGAGATTGTGAATGGTGGGCTGATCGCTAATTTCCTGCATAACTACAAAAAGGCGTATAACCTCAACCAGAATCCCGAAGTCAAGATGGAGAAAAAAACACGGTTTCAGTGGCAGGACGTAGAAACATCGCTGGGAAAGATGGGTATCACCAGGGAACTGCTGCAAGAAAGCGGCAATTTGGAGCGGCTGCTGAAAGGCGAAAAAACCAGCCTGCTTGATTTCAAGTCAACCTACAACGAACAGGAAACACAACTACGGGGTAAGGTTTACCTGGTGCGTCAGGGGCAGGAGATAAAGCCGTATTTCCAGACGCAGAAGCTAAACCTAATCGTTCCCGATAAGTACCTGGGTTTTCAGTTTAGTGAAGAAGATAAAGCTACGTTAAAAAGTAAAGGAGAGCTGGGCAGGCGGGTCGAGCTGCAGGACGCCTACACCAAGAAGAAGTTCGATGCTTACGTCGGTGTCGATAAGGAAACGAATTCGCTGACCGTCTGGCGGGCCGAGCGGGTATTCATCCCGATGCAAATAAAAGGGGTTGATGTATCCGCCGATCAGCAGGAAATGCTTCGGCAGGGTGGTTCGATCCGCCTGTCGGGTCTGATCAGTGAGAACGGGCAGAAGTACGACGCGGACATTCAACTATCGGCCGGTCGGCGTAGCCTGAGCTTTTCCCCGCCGTCCGAAGCGATCAAGCAGTCGATTGATGTCAAAGTAGCCAAAGACTTGGGCCGGGCCTCTGAGCAGCTACAGGGAACCTCAGCCGGGATAGCCACAACCAAGGATAAGTCCCCGATTCAGCAACAGAAGAAGGCAGCCGCCAAACAAAAGGGAATCGATCCAGACCTTGCGCAGTCAGCGGAGTTAGCCCCCCAGGGAAAATCGGAACGGGCCAACCAGAAGAACAAAGCGAAAAAGAAAAAGCCGCAGCAGGAGCAGGGGATTGGTATGTAGCCCGAACCCTGGACCCGGCCTTACTGCCGGGTCCAGGTTAGGGTCGTCTCGTGCGTTTTCTTATCCTCGCTGTCGATCAGGTCGATGTGCCGGTGCCAGACCATCGTCTGTTGATTGACGCTGACATCGTAGTAATCGCCGGATGCGTAGGGTGAGAGTACGCTCAGGATAGACCCCTGAACCTTCCAGGTGCCTTTCTCTGTGAATCCGAACAGGTCGAGGGTACGGGACGAGCAGGCGGGAGTCGTCGTCCGGGTGATCTTACCACCACTCGTTATCGTCATGCGGAAACTGTTGATGCAGTCATCGCCGATCTGCTGGCGATAGGCACTCAGGAGGTCGGTTATGTTGGGACCCCATACGCCGGTCGTTGCTGGATCTATCGTTAACGCCTGGAGTTTCCAGGTACCGGGTACCAGGGTTTGATCGACAGATGCGGGAGTAATATCACCGCCCTTCTTGCAGCTTCCCAATGCCACAAGCACCAGCAAAAGAATAGTACGTTTCATCGGAGTTAATTGGTAAAACATGGCTACTTACAACCAACCCTCTTTTCAAGATTATCGAAATCAGATTTCGGTAATCGAACTGGCCCTACACGCCGGGTACGAATGGCAACCCAAAAAAGGGAAGACAATGCCCGTTTTGTATCATGCCGGGTATGACGACCATATCGTCGTCAAAAATCCCAATGACTCATCGAACCAGGTTTATTTCCAAACCGGCTCCCACACCGACCGAGGTACGCTAATCAATTTTGTCAGTAACCGGTTGACCGCCTGTTTCAGCCGATTCAACAACCCCCTCCGTAGTCCCGCCCAATGCGTGAACGACGTCCTGAAAGACTACCTCGGTATCGTACCGGAACAAAAGAAGTCGGTTAAAAAGCTGGAGGACTTTATTCACCAAAGTTTTCGAACCGCAAGTACTGAAAAGGAGTTCGCGGTAGAGCACTTCAAACTAAGTCAACTCAGCCCCAAAAATTACCTGACGCAGGAACGATATATACATCCTGATCTACTGAACAGTTCCCAATTTTCGGGAACCGTGGCCACCCAGCGGATCTACTTCTCGGAGGGAAGGCCGGTAGCCCTAAGTAGTACCGAGAAGCCCCCCAGTGGGGAGCGGGTTATCGAAAACATTGCTTTCCCTTACATACCCGGTGACGGTGAGCCGATCAACGGGTTAGAACAGCGCAGTGCTAACGGGTTTAAAAACCACGCTCAGGGGTCGAGTCGGGGATATGGCGTTTGGATTTCCAATCTAAACGAAGACGCTACCCGGCGAATTGTCGTCGGTGAAAGTGCCATTGACATGCTGTCGTTTCGACAACTGGAAATCAGCACGGGACTGAATGTCGGCGCAGATAGCCGGTACGCATCAATCGGAGGGAGTCTATCCTTGGACCACCTGACCACGTTAGCTAAATTCATGGATCGATCCACGCAGCTCGTGTTTGGATTCGACAACGATGATAAAGGAGCCCGGTACGCACTGACGGCCTTGACCGCTTTATCGAAGGACGGGCTAACGCTGGTACAGGCCAGTCAAACCGACCAGGTAGCCTTGCAGGTACCTTCCCTTGTATTACAGAGCCGGTTGACGAAAATCATTGCGGAACACGACGCGACGCTGCAAACCTACATGCCGACGGCTGATGCTGAGTTGCGCGAAGATGCGGCAAAAACCATGTTCCGGTGGCGGGAGAAGGCGACAGTTCCTACGCTGGAAATTCCGCTGAAGACCGTCTTGCTTAATACGGTCAATGCCGTTTTACTCGAAGAAGGGCAGTTCGGTTGCGCGGTGGGTATTGTCCGGCCCCGTGGTAAGGATTTTAACGACGATCTGAAAGAAGAACTGTTACGCCAGGTCAAACGTCCGTTGTTACTGGTGAACGTCGAGCGAAATCAGGTTGTGTTTCGCGCCAAAGACGAAGACACAGCCCGGCAATTTATTGATAGCGAATTAAAGGCAGGCGGTAAGCTAGCCGGTTTACGCGCTGGGACGACGTTGACGTTGGTCAAGTCCAATCCAAACCAACTCGCCCCCGTTCTACAGGGAACCATCCGAATAAGTAATGGTGGCGTCGAGAAGGAGTATACCGAGAAATTTAAGTCAGCCGCCAACCGCCAGCGACTGGAACCCACCATCGAGCGCAGCCGGTAAGAAGCTACAGCAGGTTTGTACCAGGTCAATTAATGAAAACGCCTGTCAACTAATAAATTAGTTGACAGGCGTTTCTTTTTGCGTTACCCGGTCAATTTGTGCCAATCGTCGTAACACCCGGTGGCCTATATAAAAGGGTAAAAGGGTGTTTTTTTGCGTTAAATACTTTCTAAAAATATATATATATTTATTGTTTTTAATGAAAGATTGGCGTACCTTCATACTGTTAATCAAGCACATAGAGAATATGACAATCCAAACAGAGGTACCCTTCGACTACGAATACGACTACGAGCCAGGCGAACCCGCCACCTACGATTATCCTGGTTGCGGCCCGGAGGTCAGGATTACCAAAATAAAGCTGAACGGGGTTGACATTCCCCTTACCGCGATTACCAGCGAGATGTACGACGAGATGATTGAGCAGGTACTTGACCAATTCGATTAGCAGTAGCCCGACGACCCGGCGGGCCAAGTCCGGGTCACTCTTCTTTCTTCTCCCTCATATACGTTACGTTATGAATACCCCAACGACCACCGCCCCCACCGCCCGCCAGCAAGCCCTAACGCTCGCCTGGGAAATGGTCCACACCGCCCGCTTATCGTTCCGCATAGCACAGGCCAAAGCGTGGGCCACGATCAAATTAACCGCAGCTATGCAGAAAGGGCCGGTTGGGTTCTGGTACACCAAAGAAGACGGGACGACCCGCTTTGCCGTTGGTCACCACCTGACCGCAGCCGAACCCACCGCCAAGCCCGCTAAACCCCTTGTCGTCCGCTACTTCGATACTCAGGCGAACGGGATTCGGTCCTTTCGCGCCGACCGCATAAACATTGCTTGATTGACGACCCCGAAGGCCGGACGGGGTATGTTCCGGCCACAATTTCTTTTCTTATTTCAATTATGGCAAACCAAAACGCCCCCGCCACCGAAGTAATCCCCATCAATGACCTGACAGTTGGTTCGTTGAAATCGTACCAGACCTTTAGCGAGTCATCCGGCGAGGTTGTCAGCCGGTACAAGTACCTCGAAGGCCACCCCCGGCAATATCGTTTCGATGCAAAAGAAGGGGTATTCAACATCAACGGTACGGACAAGTTAGGCCGGACGCTGACGTTTCAGCCGATTGCGTGGCGCATCTTCAAAGACAATATCCTGAACATGGGTACCAAGAATTGGGCCGAGTTGTTTTTCGTTGACGAGCGTAATTGTGTGTCGGTAGTTCTGTTCCACGGCTATTCGGTTGATAACATTTTCCGGCTAATTGAACCGCTCTACTACGACGATCTGACGTTGGCCGACGTGGTGATAACGGCGGTAGCCGAGAAGAAGGAAAACACCAAGATTCAGCCGAAGGGCGTGTATTACATTGCCAACTTCTCGTACAAAATGGCCGATGTTGAGCAGACCGCGCCCCTAAAGGAATTTACGGCAGACAACCGAATTTTCCGGCAGGAAACACTGACCGACATTGCCGATATCAAAACGTCGATGAACTACTTTAACCCGTTTTTGCAGGGTGTAACGCCCGACGAATTGCCCGCTGAGATTACCCCCCGGCAGCTTGCCCAGGCGGTAGAACACCACTACCAGGAAGAAGTCTAACCCCGACCATTATTCTTACCCCGGTGCCGGTCGTTGAGCCGCTGACAAAACCCTTCAACGACCGGCACCTTTACCCCCCTTTCTACTCCCGATTATGCGTACTGATTCCGTCCAATTACCCGCTGTTATGACTATGGCCAGTAAACTACTCATCAACGCCTGGAGCGCAGAATACGCCCTTCGTTTAGAGGTTTCTCAGGCGGACCCCGACTATCTGGCCAGCTCGGTAAACTGGTTTCTCCCCCAGGCGTATTACGCGTTTCTGTTTTCGCTACGCGCCCGGCTCGTCGTGGACGACGTACACATGGCCAACGCCCGCACCGTCGAGGATGAAGCCGTTCGGTTGGCGAGAGCCGGAGCGTACGGGCCGGTGGTGGCCAGGGAGGAAAACCCGTTTGCGGAGTTGTTCGATCAGCGCATACGCAGCGGATCAGCACGCAGTTTACCCATCCACGCGATAGCCCCCACGCGCAGCCTGTTGATAGGGGAGGTGCAGCGCGTCGCTCTTGTACACGAGACGTATATACATAACCGGTTAGGTTCGATTGCGTACCATCATCTTATTAGCCAAGTCCCCGGTTATCTCGTGGACAGCTTCGTAGGGGAGCGGGCCAAAGCTATTCAGGCCATTAACCGATAAACCGGTTTGCGTAGGGCAAAAGAGAAGCCAGCCGGATTCCGGCTGGCTTCTGTGGTATTAATCAAACAATAGAAAATAGAGACACACGGCCCCTTTTCTACGTATTACGGCAAAGATAACGGACCAGTTTGAAAGGGAGTAAAGCCGCCAAATTAGGGCAAAACTATATTTCTTATATTAATGTAATTTTATTGTTTTTAATGAAACAAGCCTTTATATTTGCTTTAGATCAAACGATAGAAAAATGAGACTTATTAAGATTGACCCCCAAACCAAGACCGTCGAATTTGTGGACCTCGACGGCAAATTAGACTCATTTCGCCAAGCGATTGGGTGCAACTTCATTGACGTATGCGCCCGGCAGGACAATTTAGACGCGCTCACGATCGATGATGATGCCTTAGAACTCGACCCGCAGTCTGCCGCCTTTACATTTAACGGCTTTGGTCCCCTGCACGGGATCGCCATTGTTAGTGGGGTCGATGCGGAAGGCGATACGCAGGAACCCGCCATGACACGGGAAGAGGTAGAGGAAACGGTTACCTGGCTGGGTGACATTCACACGGAGCCGGGTTTTGTCTGGATTGGCTTTACGGACGTGTCGGACAAAAACCTGACCACCGTATAATGACAAAGCTCTCGACTCATGCGCAGTTCGCACCGGCCCCCGTAAAGGGGCCTGCCCGACACGACACGCGTTACGATTCGGTCCGGTTTGGATTGGGTCGTTCGGCAGCGCGTGGCTTACCTGCTATCTGTCCTGCTACCGGACAGCGACTCAACAAACGGGCGCGTCGATGATCTTCGGCGACTTGACCAGGTGCTTTGTCAGGACGGGCGGAGCGACATCTACCAGGTCGTTCTTTGGGGGTACGAGGTCCGCGCGTTACTGGCTTTCCTGATGGAGCAGGAACGGACATACACCCACTGGTGGGTTGATCATGTACCAGTGCGGGCCAGGCGTACTATCCATGCCGACTTGCGCGACCTGATCATCGACCTGCGCACCCAGTGCCGGGCCATTAATATATATGCTGCCCGACCTGTTCCTGATCGGTACCGCCAATTGAGTTCGTCAATCAATTAACCCATTTTCCCCTTTTATAGTATGACTACGTACCGTACAATGAACCGGTTTGCTAACTCTGATTTGAGCGAATACCGGAACCTCTTATTTGGTTTACCCACGAAAAAAAACGGCCCGGCGCAGCAGTTCGGCACGTCCTTTCACGCCCTGTTGCTGGAACATATCCTACCCATCAACATAACACCGACGCAGCTTAAGCATATGCAGCTCATGCGCGAATCCGTACTGCGTAACCGGTTCGCCCGTACCGTACTGGAAACGGCGTTGGTGGAGCAGGTGCAAACCTGGATCGATCCCATCACGGGCCTACCCTGTAAAGCCCTGACGGACATATGGGAAACAGACACCCAATTGATTGTAGACGTGAAAACGACGAGTGCCCAATCCTACTCGGAGTTCCTGCGTCACTGTGAGCAGTACGACTACGACAGACAAACCGCCTATTATTTAGACGGTACCCCCCAGGCGAAGCGGTTTGTTATCCTCGGCGTTCAAAAGAAAGCTCCCTACGAGGTGTTTTACTTCGAGGGTTCCGCCTGTCGGGGGTTCGTGGAGGGCGGACGCAAAAAGTACCGGCGTCTGTTGGGCGGTATCCAGCGAGACGGATTCACGCCCTCCTCCTGGCGTCCCGAACTAACGGTTGTTGTTTAAATTTGTCTTACCTGACCATCTGAATTTATGGAACAGTACCGATTGTCTTTCCGCGCACCCAACGGGTATCCAAGCTCGTGCGATGTCACGGTCTACGCAGCTATTCCGCTCGTGGTGGCTAGCGAAACCGGTGAGGGTATGAGCGTCACCAATGCCGCCGACGTTATTGCCACCGCCGTTGTTCACCGGCACGACCTGGACCCGCGCCGGCTGATCTACGTTGAGCATTACTCCGAAGAGCAACGGCCGTTGCCTTTCGGCGAATGTTACAGTCTGGTTACCTTTACATGGAATGGAAAGCAAGCCAAAAGCCCGGCCTGGCAACACCTGCCCAATGCAGACTTTGCGGGTATTGTGGCTACGATTCAACGCGATGACTAAGCAGCAGATCGAGATATTATTTAATTCGGTTGAGGTGGAGCTAAACCGACGGTGGGCTTTTGGCAACGTACCCCAGGTATTTGTTAAGCGTCCACCGTCGCATTTGCGGAGGATAGTCAAAGCGTGGTGGCACCTCTACCACGAATCGCGTTGCGCCCAGGAGCAGCGCGACAGGCAGGTCTGGGAGCGAAACCCGGCGTACCCCGCAGAAGCGTTGTCAACGCCGATGCTGGTGGCCAGCCTGACGGACGTGAAGGATTTGCTCAACACGGACGAGCTCCGGACGTACCGGGAGCTGACTAGGGCTGAGGAAGCCGGGATTGGTATATTGAGTTTGCTGACGGTCTATTATTCAAATCCGCAATGTGAATGATGAATACAAATTACGTAATATTGGCAGAAACAACCGATGACACAATGCCGTTTGGAGATGCCGAGGAGCAAATTTTATCCGTAGCCGAGCAGTATAAGGAAGTCTTGGAACGAGCTGGCGAACTCGTTGGCCAGGTACCCGACGACATTCTGTCGGGTACGGCCAGTACGATCTATCTCAAAAAGCTTGGTCACCGGGCCCTTAAAGTAGAGGAGTCGGAGGGGATCATCAATGCCATAGGAACCGATAGCGATAAACAGATCATTATCCGGTTCCACGAGGCACAGGAAGCACTCGTCAAGCGGTTGCAGAATACTAAAAGCATCGGGCTATTACTGAAGCAGGCCAAAATTCCTTACGATCAGGTCTATAAACGATCCAGGCGGCCTGACCTTTGGAAACCTGAGCAGATGATTCAGGTTTTGGAAGTCCTGAAACGACTGCAGCTGTAGTCAACATTAACTACCCAAAGCCATAAGAAACCAGGATCGTGTAGTAGAAATCGCCAACCAAGTCAGCAGTGGTATTGTAGCCAAACCCTTTTTTTAAGACAGTACGTCACTGGGTCTACGTCAGTGTGCCTTTTCCAAATGGGCGGATTTATACGGTATGCAACAAAAAAGACACCTATACATATGGAAGGTTTCAATAGTTTTCAACTCACTAAGCCAGTTGCCGAAGGTGCTCAGCATCGGGATGTAGTTCTCTCTGAACTGGAAGGAGCTGAGGATTATTTGGTCGTCGTCGTCAACGCGCGGAATGAAGGGGGAGTAAGACCAATCGCTCTACATGTCTCCCGACTAAGTGCCGTCGGACCAGCCCTGTTCAAACTGCTTCTCGATGATCCAGAACTTTGTGAAGCCCTTTCCGATTTGACGCACCAAGTAGAACGGCATCGGCGGGGATTGGATACAGCTTGGGTACCATAATTCGGCAGAACTACCCAACTTGAGTCCAGTCTTAGCAAGTTTACTATGGCATCGAACAAACCAGTCGAAACCCCTGCTTACCGCGATGCAGACGTGCTACGTAGAGCCGCTAAGTTGATAACATTAACGGCAGCTGAGCTACACCTATCCGAGAGTGATCCCGACGTCGTGCAGATTATGCTCGATATCTGTCAGCAACTGGGGCGCGAAGCCAACGGTGACTCCGAGATTGAATGGACCTCTTTGCAGAATCGTACATAGTACGTTTGAGCTGTGATGAGTAAAATCATTCTGCTGTGTACCGAAACAATCCCCCTGCAAAAGAGCCGCGCCCAGATTCACCCGGCACGGCTTTTTCTGGTTCAGGAGTGTACCGAAGTAATCACCTGTTTGTTATTCCCTTTAGGGTGAAAGATTGTGTTTATTTTTACCCACAATTAACTTCTCAATGTGTACTAGTGTTTTGACTTGATATGTATGACGGGTATTTTTGGGCAACCAATCCCGTATTGTCATGAAGAAATACCACGTCACCCTTACTGATGAAGAGCGCGACCAACTCAAGGCCATCATTGCCAAACGGAAGGCCAATAGTCAGGCCGTTAAACGGGCTTATGTCTTGCTGGCTGCCGACGAAAACCAGACTGGTTGGCTAAAAGATGAACAGATTCAAAAGACCTATCAGGTCAGTATTCGGAGCATCGAACGATTGCGGGAACGCTTTGTCGAGGATGGTCTGGATATGGCTCTCAAGGGCAAGAAGCGAGAAAAGTACAAGGATAAAGTCTTCGATGGAGCCATTGAAGCCCATGTAGTAGCCTTACGATGTAGTCAGCCCCCGTCGGGTCATGCCCGCTGGACAGTACGGTTGCTGGCCCAGCAGATGGTCGAATTGCAGTATGTGGAGACCATTGGTCGGGAGACGGTGCGGAAGATGCTCAAAAAAACGAGATCAAGCCTTGGCGGGTCAAGAGTTGGGTGATTCCAGAGGCTTCGGCTGAGTTTGTTTCGGTCCGCCGATGCGGTCAAATGGAGGAGGTACTCGATGTCTATCAACGACCCTATGATCCGCTTCGCCCGGTTATATGTCTGGACGAAGCCCGGCGGCAGTTAGTGAGCGAGACCCGGCAGGGTTTTATGGATAAAAATGGGGTGCAATGCATTGACTATGAATATAAAAGAGAAGGCGTAGTGGAGGTCTTCATGGTTGCCGAACCACTGGGAGGTCGTCGGGAAGTAGTCGTTACGGACAGCCATAACAGCCAGGAATGGGCTAAAGTGATAGGTCGCCTTGTGGAAGAGTGGTATGCTAATGCGGAGCGAATCACATTGGTGCAGGATAACCTGTCGGCTCATCGCAAAGCGGCTTTGTATGAGGTCTTTGAGCCAAAGCGAGCGCGGGCTATTTTGTCTAAAATTGAGTTTGTGTACACTCCCAAACACGGCTCGTGACGGTCGGCCGCTGCCGCTGAATGTGGCCGAGATCGAGTTGAGTGTGCTGACCCGACAGGGCTTAACAGGGCGTGTGGCGAGTCGGGCCGAGTTTGAGCAACAAGTTGCCGCTTGGCTCAACCAACGTAATGATAAATTGGCCAAAGTGGACTGGCAGTTCACCACGGCGGATGCCCGCATTAAACTCAAAAGGCTTTACCCGTCAACTATCACTGGCTAAAACACTAGTATGTTAATCAATTGGGCTTGGCTTAAGACAACCTGATGATCCAGTAAACCCATCAGG
>Ga0123337_10003000_pt1 | contig 18503 bp, 15 predicted proteins | sample frozenSSSSmetaG_FD_89792 | JGI IMG/M metagenome (GOLD analysis project Ga0123337, IMG submission 89792) | Glacier valley bacterial and archeal communities from Borup Fiord, Nunavut, Canada, to study Microbial Dark Matter (Phase II) -... | ecosystem: Environmental > Aquatic > Freshwater > Ice >... | reverse complement strand
TTAAAATGTTGTCATATCGTTCTTCGCGCTGCGACCCCCAATGATCTCGCCGATTCCAGGAAACAATACATCCATAGCAGCAACTGTCTTTCCATCTTCATTCTGACGCATATAGAATGACTTGATTGCAGCAGGGTAGTTATACAGTATAACAGGTTTTTTAAAATGTTTCTCAACAAGAAAACGTTCGTGCTCGCTTTGTAAGTCAACGCCCCAATCATCAATGAGATATTGAAATTTCTTTTTCTTGTTTGGATTTGAGCTTTTAAGAATGTCGATCGCTTCCGTATACGTCAAGCGTTGGAAATCATTTTCCACAACAAAATTCAGTCTGTCGATCAATCCGAGTTCGCTTCGTTGCTCTTGCGGTTTTGCTGCTTCCTCTTCGGCAGCACGCTTATCCAGAAATTCAAGATCCTCTTTGCAATTATCCAGTGCGTACTTCATCAGGTATTGCAACAGGTCCTGTGCAAGCTGCATGTTATCATTGATGTCATAGAACGCCATCTCGGGCTCGATCATCCAAAACTCTGCAAGATGTCGTGCCGTGTTTGAATTCTCCGCGCGAAATGTTGGTCCGAATGTATAGATCTCCGATAACGCCATCGCATACGTTTCACCTTCAAGCTGACCTGATACAGTAAGATTGGTCTCGCGTCCGAAGAAATCTTCTTTATAATTGATATGACCTGATTCATCTAAGGGTGGTTTTGCAGCGTCAAGCGTTGTAACTTTAAACATCGCGCCTGCGCCTTCAGCATCTGATCCAGTGATCACAGGCGTATGGACGTAAAAGAATCCGCGGTCATTAAAAAATTTATGAACAGCAAAAGCCATCGCATGACGAACACGCATCACAGCACCAAACGTATTGGTGCGTGGGCGCAAGTGAGCGATCTCGCGAAGGAACTCGAGTGAGTGCTTCTTTGGTTGGAGTGGAAATTTTTCAGGATCACTGTCACCCAGTATTTCTAGCGATGTCACTTTCACTTCAACGGTCTGACCTTTGGCAGGTGAAGCAATGAGTTCGCCAAACGCTGAAATACACGCGCCCGTTGTGATTCTTTTCAAAGTTGTCTCTGGAAGAGAATTCAATTCAACTACGGCTTGAAGATTGCTAATAGTAGATCCGTCATTGAGGGCTATAAACTGATTGTTCCTGAACGTCCGGACCCAGCCTTGAATGAGGATGGACTGTCCGGAGGGTTGTGTGGAAAGAAGTTCTTTGATCTTGGTGCGCTTCATGATTTCGATGAAATTGGGCTGCAAAAAACGCGATTTTGGAGGGGATTGCAAAATGTAAATGCATTCACCGCCGAGGGCAAGGAGGGTGTACACGCCGAGGAGCTCAGAAGACTTATGGCATTTTAAAATTCAAATGAACCTCTGTGTTTCTCCGTGTACATTTTTGTGTGTCCCCCGGGGTAAAAAGCGATCGAACGAATTCCTAAATAACCATACAAATTAAAATTCACCCCTTTTATCTCCCTCTTTGAAATGGTAGTTTTGAACGTTTAGAAACAATCAATGTCGCAACGCCTGGGTCTTAGTCAAAATCTTCAACAAAAGCTGTCACCGCAGCAGATACAGTTTATTAAACTGTTGCAGGTGCCCACTGCCGAACTTGAAAACCGGATAGAAGAGGAGATGGAGATTAATCCGGCCCTTGAAGAAGGACCTACTGACGAGCCGGAAGGCAATGAGGAAGATAACTCTGGAGATGACACGGAGCAGGCCGAACCGCCTTCAGAATCGGAAGGAGACGACAAAAGTGAAGTGGATATTAAAGATTATTTACAGGATGATGACTACGGTGGTTACAAATCGCAGAGTGACGGGGAAGATGAAGAAGAACGCGAACTGCCAATTCCTACGTCATCGTCATTGCACGAAAATTTGTCAACTCAGCTTGGATTCCTGGGACTTGAAGATCGTCAATATGCTATTGGCAAACAGCTGGTAGGAAGTATTGAAAGTGATGGATACATCCGTCGTGATCTTGATGCGATTGTCAATGATCTTGCCTTCTCGCAAAATATTGATGCTCCGATAGAAGAAGTTGATCAGGTGCTGAAAATGATTCAGCAGTTTGATCCTCCGGGCATCGCAGCAAGAAATTTGCAGGAATGTTTGCTTCTCCAGCTTGATCGCATGGATGATGGTCAGGACGTAGATGTGATCGTTGCAAAGCGTATTATAAAAGAATGCTACGAGGAGTTTACCAAAAAGCATTATGCTAAAATTCTTAAGAAACTCGATCTTGATGACGAAGAATATATCAAGGATGCGATTGATCTGATAATCAAGTTGAATCCAAAGCCAGGCGGTGAGGTTGTTTCGGGTATGGTGAAGAACCAGTATATCATTCCCGATTTCATTCTTACGAATACAAATGGCAAGCTTGATCTTGCGCTCAATTCACGTAACGCTCCTGAACTTCGCATTAGTCGATCGTACACGGATATGTTTAAAGCGTACGACAAGAGTGATAAAAAAGATAAGAAACTTAAAGAAGCTGTAACATTTGTTAAGCAAAAGCTTGATTCTGCGAAGTGGTTTATTGATGCGATCAAACAGCGTCAGCATACACTGATGAGAACGATGCAGGCGATTATTGATTTTCAATTCGATTATTTTTTGGAAGGAGATGAGACAAAGCTTCACCCGATGATATTGAAAGATATTGCAGAGCGAATCAACATGGATATTTCTACCGTGAGTCGTGTTGCCAGCAGCAAAGCAATTCAGACCGACTTTGGAATATTTCCATTGAAGTATTTCTTCTCTGAAGGCATTGCTACTGATTCCGGTGAAGAAGTAAGTAGTCGTGAAGTGAAGCAAATCATTAAGGAGCTCATTGAAGGTGAAGACAAGATCAAACCTTATTCTGATGAGAAGCTGGAAGAGATCCTGAATCAAAAAGGTTATAATATTGCGCGGCGCACGGTAGCCAAGTATCGCGAGCAATTGAATATTCCGGTGGCACGACTACGAAAAGAGCTGTAAGCAGGATGCCATGCAGGTAACTTCAAAGATTGTTTCATACATTTTTCATCCGTTATTATTGACAACCTACCTGGTTGCATTACTCGGGCTGACAATTCCACGCTTTTTGATTTTGCCATCCGCTGCATACTGGCCATTCGTTGGATTTATTTTCGCTATGACGTTTATTTTGCCTGTTTCCAATCTTATATTGTTGAAAGCATTTGGAACAGTGACATCGCTGCAAATGCCTACACGTCGGGAAAGACTTCTTCCCTTCACCCTCATTGCTGTACTATACATTGCGGTAACGATCATGTTTTATTATAAGGTCAGGGGGAATATCAATTTTAATAAAGTAATGACATTGGTTACGATAATGGTTTTAGTGGCCACTATTATGACTTTCTTTGAAAAAATAAGTGTTCATAGTCTGGCGATATGCGGTGCATTGGGAATTATGATGCCGCTTAATAAAGCCGTGGAAAATGGATCGATGCTAATGCCCACTCTCGCAGTATTAATACTTGCAGGAGTTGTGATGTCTTCCAGGTTATACCTCAATGCACATACACCCCGTCAGGTAATGTTTGGCGCAGTGACAGGATACATTATTGGTTTTTTCGGAATGGTCCTCTTTTTTTAATTCGGATAAAATAATTTATTATGGAATTTCAATTTCTGAAATACGAAGTTACGCGGGGAGTTGCTACAATTACTCTAAATCGTCCTGAATTTTATAACGCACTCAACGATGAGATCACCTTTGAATTTCAGGATGCGCTGAAAGCTGTTGCAAAAGATGAAGATGTCCGTGTTATGGTCTTGACAGGGGAGGGGAAGGCTTTCTGTTCCGGCCAGGATTTGAAAGCGGAGGGAGGAAAGAAGAGGTCGTTTATGGATTCTCTTCACAAAAGATATAATCCAATTATCCGTGCAATGCGCAATTTGCCAAAGCCGATCATTTGCAGATTGAATGGAGTTGCAGCGGGTGCCGGCTGTTCGCTGGCACTTGCGTGTGATATAATTATTGCTTCAGAAGATGCAATCCTTATTGAAGTCTTCGTAAATATCGGATTAGTTCCTGATTCAGGTTCATCCTATTTTCTTCCGCGATTGATTGGAACGGCGAAAGCATTTGAACTCTGTGCGATGGGAAGTAAAGTGAAAGCAGATGAAGCATTGTCACTTGGATTGGTAAATAAGGTTGTTGCTGCCGCTGAACTAGACAATGCAGTTAAAAGTTATACCGAGTATTTTGCCAAAGCGCCTACGAAAGCAATTGGTATCTTAAAAAAAATGCTGAACAAATCTACAACTTCAACACTTGATGAGATGCTGGATTATGAAACATATAGCCAGGAGATTGCTGGTGCTACACGCGATTACCAGGAAGGTGTGAAGTCTTTTCTGGAGAAGAGGAAACCGGTGTTTATTGGGAAGTGAGAGTCGCAAAACCGTTTGGCGACTTCGATGCGATTTTACGACTTTGCTTCTTCGTGCATTCGCGGCAAAAGCTATAATGCCGTGTTCCTACGCTGAAGCTTCGGCACAACTGTAATGCATTAATCAAATTATCTAAAATCCGTTTACGGAAATACCCATTGTCACAGAATTCATCTGAGTACCAAGAGGCCCTTTGTTACTTTCAAACATCGGTGACATGTTTACATAGCTGAATAGTGCAAACCCACCGATACCAATACGGCCATATAAACCGTAGCGTATCGGATTGATGCCATGGCGTTGCTTGTCTTTTATGCTCTTGTCTTCCGAGCTTTCGCTGTAATCTATTTTGGTGAATGAATCATACAGCACACCCACCCGACCACCAAAAGTAATGTTAATGCTCCGTGCTATATCTTCCGGGTTCGTGTCATACCGAAACTCAAGAGGTATTTCTAAATAGTTATTGATAAGCTGTGAGCGGTTGATTGTTGCGTTTGGATAATATGTTTTTGCGGGAACAAGCTCATGATAACCATTCAACAAAGGTTGCTGAGCAAGTGTATAATTGTTTGTGAATTTCCAGCGCTCAAGACTTAATCCGATCCCAGGATTGAAGCTGATGCGTGATTTGAAAAGACGAATAGGATATTGATAATAGATGTTAATCGTTCTTGATCCCCACAATCCCTTTTGGAAATCCGGAGGTGTAATGCCGTTCTTTAAATTAATACCCAACTCGACAAGAATTGATCCTGGAATATCAGGACGAAAAGTCTTTTTCTTTGCAACAGGTGTCGCCTTTGGAAGTTCAATTTTCTCTTGTGTTGGCTGCTGATCTTGTGAATAACCTGAGAAACCAGCTAAAATGAACCCCAACACCACCAGTGAACGTAGAACCATAACAATTTCTGATTTTAAAGCCCTAAAATTAGCCTTTTTGATCGAGGGACAAAATTGAGCTTTTTAAGGCGCTGCCTCTCCAACGTAAAAGCAAAGTGCTTATTGGATTATTGAAAGCTTGATTTAGTTTCAAAGAACTTTTTAGGTGATTAAAAGAAATTTTAATCATCTGCTATCATGAAATAGCGATATTTCTCGTTAGCAATACTTTTTGTTATGCCGGTTTATAATATCTGTAAGGGCGAGAATGTTCTTTTTTCCAGTCTGATGTTATGTTTGATGGTACTCGTTTTTCTGGCTCTTTTCTTTGCTCATAGAGCGAGTCGAAGACATGCTAGTTGAGAAGTTGATAGAAATAAAAAAACCGTACTTTTCAGCACGGTTTCCAACTTGTGTGAGCCTGCAGGGATTCAAACCCCGACTCTCCTGATCCGTAGTCAGACGCTTTATTCAGTTAAGCTACAGGCCCTTTTCTGAAATAAGTGTGTAAATTTATGAGATTAATCTCTTTTTCACAATCCCCGTTCGGATTCTTGTTACTTTTCAATTCTTACTTTTCACTTTTCACTTCTGTCCCCAGCCTCTGAATTTCAATACGAAATACACCAGCGACCCACTCATCAACACCGATCCTGCTATTGACAAAATATATCCCGATGACATAAAAAAATCCAGCCAGCTGAGTTCTGTAGTACCAAACTCTTTAAATAGCAGAACTCCAATACTTCCAACGTATCCAAATGAATCGGCGAGATACATCAGGAAGCCAATTGTACTCACATATTTAAACGTTGCTATAATCCTGTCAAAGAAAATACTATTGAATTGGATGTACCCAAAGTATAATCCCGTTCCAACCATCACCATCCATGCCGGAGCACTGATCATTTTATTTTCAAATGCGAGTGTGCTCAGTCCAACAGTGATCATTCCCGTAATGACAATGATGTGATTAATAATCATCGCTTTGAAGTTATTTTTAATGACCATCAGGCTTCCGATGACAATCAAAACAACAATTGTTACGATCGTTTCTGTAAATGTAAAAATTCCTGGCTTGTCACCATAATCCAGCGACTTCCAGATCTCAGCAGAAAAATTATCACGGAAATCGCGATAAGCGGTAAGTAATGTATAAGCAAGTATCAATAAGATCAAGCCTGGTGCAAATGTCAATGCGAGCTTCATGCGTTGAGGTCCGCTCATGGGACTTCTTTTCGTTCGCAACACTTCATCTTCATGCGTAGGCGGTGGAATTTTATTAAGCATCCAAAGAAAAAGTATAAGAGGAGGGAAGAACAAACACGTTGAAACAAAAGGCATCCAGAATTCGGATGTGCCCCAATCGATCATAATAAAACCACCTACTGTTTTTGCAAAGCCTGCAGAGAAAATAAAGCTTACGGATAAGCTTGCTCCCAGAACTTCTGTTGACTTTCTTCCTTCGAGATAACCAAATACCATTCCCCAAACCATTCCCAAGGGAAGTCCATTAAGGAAAAGAAATACCAGGTTATATGGAGTGGGTGTGATCGCAAATCCAAGCCACGCAAATCCAGCAATGCTCACCATCCATGCTATTCCTTTGAAGCGTGAATTTGCTCCAAGCTCTGAGACGATTTTTATCCCAATGAATTTAGATAGCATGTAACCAATGGCCTGTGAGATCACCATCCAGACTTTAAAGCTGTGACCACCTACTGCTATTCCTTCATACGTTGCTACGCCAAACGTTTTACGTAAGGAAAAAATACATGTGTATAAACAGAATGCGGAAAATGCGACGTAAAGTGAAAACCAAAATCCGTTTGTGGTTTGTAACCAGCGCGTAAGGGGGTGGGTTTCAGAATTACCAGAATTAAGTAAGCTCATTAAAATGTAAGTAGTGTAATTTCCAGGAGATTAGGAAAGGGCGCTGGAACGTAAGTGTCTGACGCCAGTTCGCTAAGAGGCGTCTGAAACTTTCTGCGTTCGCTCGTTTTTTACCGTAACTTGAGGTCTTATTCTAACCATCAATATCAGCAAGTTTGTGTTTCATGCGAAGTCTGCAGGCGATCATTTTATTTATCCTTTCACTGTCTTTAATTACAAAGCTGGAAGCACAACAGTTTACCCTTCGGCAATACACGGCAGTAGACGGGTTACCGCAATCGCAGGTGAATGCTATTATAGAAGATACGTTTGGATATCTCTGGATTGGAACGTCCGGTGGAGGACTAGCAAGGTTTGACGGTAGAGAGTTTAAAGTTTACTCAACGCTGGATGGACTCCTCAGTAATATCGTTACCTCGTTATTTATTGACTCACATCAGAATATCTGGGCTGTACATCCGCGTGGGCTGACACGTTTTGATGGAGTTAGCTTTAAGAAGTTTCAACCCAAAGTCCCTAATGAAGGATTAAAGCGCGTTAGGAGAGTTGTTGAATACAGTGACACAATCTTTGTTGTTTCCAATCCAGGAATGATCGGGAAGATTTTTCATGATTCACTTTATTACTGGTCAAGAAATATTATTCCAAATAAAACAATTTTCTTTACACACGTATCGGTCGACAAGCAAATTTGTTATTACCTGAATGACAGTTCGTTCATCGTTCCGTCGCCAACTGGATACAAAAAATTCCCGCATTCAAAAGTATTCTCAAAGGCTTATAGCATGTTCAATCATACCAATGAAGTATGGGTTGATTCTGATAGCGGTGTATTCGCATTGGATCTGAAAAATGGAAGTTTCAGCAGAAGGAAGAAAATGATGGATCGGTATATTATATGTTATGATGCTGTAAGAGATGTGTATTGGACCAGGGATGAAACAACATTGTTCCGTGAATACATACGCGAGGGCAAGATTAAAACGGATACAGTTTTGAAAGATGTTCCAATCATGCAGGTCCATCTTGACGCAGAGGGAAATACGTGGTTTGGAAGTGCTGGCAATGGCCTCTACCGTTACTATCCCCGTGACTTTGATAAGATTACTCCACTGGCTGTGCGAGATGTGATGGCAGTTGAAAAGGATAAAAATAATGCTGTATGGGTTGGTGCATCCGGCTTATGGAAGATCACAAATGGAAAAACGCTTTCATTTCCGTTACCGCACGGAAACGATGATGGGGTCCGCACTATTAAGACAAGTCCAGGCGGAGAAGTATGGGTTGGGTCTTTTTCAGGTCTGGGAAAATTCTCGCCTACCGATCAAAAATTCTCATGGTTTACACGCGAGAACGGTTTATCAAGTGCGTATGTAACGCAGTTGGACTTCGATGACAAAGGTGGTTTATGGATTGGAACAACCGGTGGGGGTTTAAATTATTATGACGGAAAAAAATTCAGCAACATTTCAGATCTGCAAAGTATTGGAACAAGAAATATCATTTCGTTGCGATATATGTCAGCGAGAAAGTCATTGTTCATTGCAACAGATTTAGGACTTAATGTTCTTAAAGGTGATCAGATCACTTCAATCCTGTTACCCGAATTTGAGAACACAAACATTCTTTCGCTGGCTAATTTCCGAGATACATTGCTTATAGCAGGTTCGGGTGGTGCGGGCGTAATGATCATTGATCCCGTCAGTAAATCAGAAAAATTAATTGGCCCACATGAAGGTTTGCCATCTGGTTTTGTTTTTTTCGTAGCGACAGACGAGGCAGATAGAATTTGGGTTGGAACTGAAAAAGGTATTACCAGGCTAAAGCTTGATAAAAATCTCGAAATACTTCAAACGCGCGATTTTGGATATGATAATGGTTTAATCGGAATTGAGACCAATCAAAATGCTTATTACCTATCCGAAAAGGAGAAGTACTTTGGACTTATTGATGGATTATATAGATTCAATGAATCGGAAGATGAATTGGTGAAATCGTATCCGGTCCATTTATCAGATGTTGAAATTCAGTATGGTGAGATTTCCAGCCGGCAATTTGGCAATAGCGATGAAGGTTTTTTCAAAATCCCTGATTCTCCAGTATTGCCATCCGATAAAAATCATATCACATTTTATTTTAATCGTATTGATAAGCGATATCCAAGCTCAGTTCGCTACAAATATTTTTTAAAGAATTTTGATAAGACATGGTCGCAGCCGACATCAACAGGGCGCGTTACCTATAGCAACCTTCCTCCAGGAAAATATGAGTTTGATGTTCTTGCTACAGATAAAGTAGGAAGTTGGGATAAAACCCCATTGACATATTCATTCACTATCAAGGCGCCGTTTTATCAGACAATCACATTTTTTGTTTTGTCATCTGCTGTTATGATCGGATCATTCATTTTATTCGTATTAATACGATTAAGGAAAAATGTTTCCAAGGTTATAGAAATTGAAAGGATCCGGCAACAGGAACAGGAGTCGCTTCGTAAAGAAATCGCCCGCGACTTCCATGATGAAATGGGAAACCAGCTTACGCGTATTATCAATTATGTAAGCCTTATGCGATTAAATGGGAACGATCAAAGTCCCGAATTATACCACAAAGTGGAGGAGTCGGCAAAATACTTATACAACGGAACGCGTGATTTTATCTGGGCGATTGATCCGGTGAATGATGATTTGTCTAAGTTGTTCCTGCATATTCGCGATTTTGGCGAAAAACTATTCGAAGAAAAAGATATTCAATTCAGGGCCTACAATGAGACAAAGGAAAAAGTAAGGCTTCCTTATGGATTTAGCCGCGAAGCAAACCTTATCTTTAAAGAAGCCATGACTAATGTATTCAAACATTCGGGAGCAGGAAACGTCTGGTTCTATTTGCGGCCTCTGGGACAGGAATATGAAATGATATTGGAAGATGACGGTAAAGGATTTGACCACGAAACCATTAAATCAAATGGAGTAAAAAATATTAGAACCCGTGCAGAGAAATTACGTGCCCTACTTGTAATTGAAAAAATATCCGCAACAAGCGGCACACGAATACAACTAAGATTTTCCACCTTAAAAATAAAACCAGATGATACCAACAACAAAAAAACGCGTATTGATAGTTGAGGATGACGCGGAGATACGCAATAGCTTTGTTCTGATAGTCAACAGCTCAGAAAAATTTGGAGTAGTCAATGCATACGGAAACTGTGAAGATGCAATTAAACATCTTCACCAGGATAAGCCGGATTATGTATTAATGGATATTGAGCTGCCTGGGATGAATGGTATTCAGGGAACAAGAATTATCAAAGACAAATCTCCGATCTCTGAAATTATTATGGTCACAGTGTATGAAGATAATGAACTTGTATTCGAAGCCATGAAGGCTGGCGCTACCGGCTATATAACAAAGAGCTCAAATCATCTTGAATTACTTTCGGCGTTGGAAGAAATATCAAAAGGTGGAGCTCCAATGAGCAGTAAGATTGCACGATTGGTAATTGATAATTTTCATATCAATCCGAATTCGCCTCTTACAAAACGTGAGACAGAGATTTTAACTCTTATCTCTGAGGGAAAGACCTATACCCAGATTTCAGAAGAATTATTTATTTCCAAAGAAACATCTAAAACTCACATAAAGAATATTTATTCAAAACTTCAGGTGAATAGCAAGTCCCAGGCGCTGGCGAAAGCAGCGCAGGAGAAGCTGATTTAAAACTGTACCACTTTTAAATTTTATGTTTAGAGTTCAGATGTTTTAAATTTTTCCAATGTAAAAACACTGAATTTAAAATGTAAAGAGGCTTCTTTTGCTATCATACAACGATTGTTCTATAAAATCCCACTTACAAGGTGATTCCTTTCCAACAGGGACTTCAATAGCTTTACGAAGGATCTTGGGTAAGGTCAGGGTGGCTGCCTTCATAGTCATGGGTGGATTCGGGGCAGCCACCTTCTTTTTTTCTTCCCGTCTAATTTCCCCTTGAAAACTCATCTTTGATTCCTTAGCTTTTGGAGTTTTAAAATTCCAAAATGAAAAAAATTCTTCTTGTGATCTTTGTTGTGGTCTCTTTCACATCCTATTCTCAAAAGAAAAAACAAGAACAAACTGAGCCGGCACCCAAACAAAAAACAACAGGCGTTTCTTCCATTGATGCCAAAATCTCCGGCTTAAAGAAATTCGAAGGCTATTTCGATTTCTTCTACGACGACAAGCAGGATAAGATCTTTCTATTAATAAATAAATTCGATACAGCGTTTTTATATGTTGAGTCATTGACAGCAGCAGTAGGTTCAAATGACATCGGCCTTGATCGCAACCAGTTAGGTCGCGAACGTGTTGTAAAATTCGACAGGAGAGGTCCAAAAATTCTTTTGACAGAAATCAATCTTAACTTCCGCGCGATCAGCGACAATGCAAGTGAACGCAAGACCGTTCAGGAGTCATTTGCACAATCTGTACTGTGGGGATTTACTGTTGTAGCGGAAGAAGGTGCGAATGTTTTGGTAGACGCCTCCGACTTTCTTTCACAGGATGCGCACGATGTAATTGGGACGCTGCACAGCACGCAGCAGGGAAATTATACACTTGACAAATCACGCTCTGCATTTTATTTACCCCGTACAAAAAACTTTCCCCGCAATACTGAGTTTGAAACAACCCTTACATTCGTAGGTCAGCCAACGGGAGTATTTATTAGAAGTGTAACGCCAACTCCTTCTATCGTAACTGTTCGCGAGCATTATTCTTTTGTTCAGCTTCCCGATAATAATTATAAGACACGAAAATTTAATCCGCGTGCAGGATATTTCAGTATGTCGTATTATGATTATGCCACCCCGATCAATGAGCCCATAGAGAAGCGTTTCATTACACGACACAGACTTGCTAAGAAAGATCCATCATCACAGGTAAGCGAGGCGGTCAAGCCAATCATTTATTACATGGACCCAGGCGCTCCGGAACCGATTCGCTCTGCATTAATGGATGGCGCAAAATGGTGGAACCAGGCGTTTGAAGCGGCTGGTTATAAAAATGCTTTTCAGGTTGAAGTATTGCCGGAGGATGCAGATCCGATGGATGTTCGTTATAATCTTATCAACTGGATTCACCGATCGACAAGAGGATGGTCGTATGGTGCTTCTGTGACAGATCCACGTACCGGAGAAATTATTAAAGGTCATGTGAATCTTGGTTCTCTTCGTGTTCGCCAGGATTTTTTAATCGCGGAAGGTTTACTTGCTCCGTATGAAACAGGAAAACCAGTTTCAAAAGAAATGGAAGCAATGGCAATTAGTCGCTTGCGTCAACTTGCGGCGCATGAGGTGGGTCATACCATTGGATTGGCGCATGCCTATTCATCAAGCTCAGATAATTTTTCTTCAGTTATGGATTATCCACATCCAAATGTGAAACTTATCAATGGAAAAATTGATTTAAGTGAAGCATACGACACGAAAATCGGATCTTTCGATAAAGTATCCGTCACCTGGGGTTATCAGGATTTTCCTGCCGGAACAAATGAAGACATAGCATTGGATGACATTATTCAGAATTCCTTAAAAGCCGGGCTTACATTTTTGTCCGATCAGGATGCGAGACCGTTGGGAAGTGCTCATCCATTTGCTCACTTGTGGGACAATGGCAAAGAACCTGCCGGTGAGTTGAATCGGGTTATGGAGATTCGCACTATCGCATTGAGAAACTTTGGAGAAAATAATATCAAACCAGGAACACCTATGGCCTTGCTTGAAGAAGTGCTTGTTCCAATATATTTCTTTCATCGCTATCAGCTTGAGGCAACGGCAAAAGTTATTGGCGGTGTTAATTATCGTTATGCACTTCGGGGCGATATGCAACTAATCGCTGAACTCCTGACTCCCCAACAGGAATTGAATGCATTGGAAGCGATGATGAAAACAGTACAGCCTTCAGTACTCATGATTCCGGAAAGTTTGTTGAAATTAATTCCACCACGACCACTCGGATATCAAAGACATCGTGAGTTGGTGAAGTTAAAAACAGAGATGATGTTCGACCCATTGTCGACTGCCGAAACGGCTGCAGACCTTACATTTAGTTTAATTCTTCATCCCGCGCGTGCAAATAGATTATTTGAGCATCATTCTAGAGATGCGAGGTTGCCATCTCTTGAAAGTATCATCGACCGGATGATGAGTGCTACGATCAAATCCCCATCAAAAGTTGGCTATGAAGGAGCTATTCAGATGTCAATCGATCATGCATTGTTTACAAATCTTACCAGGCTTGCTCTTTGCAAGGATGCGACAGCTCCTACAAAAGCAATTACATTATTAAAACTTGCTCAGCTTAAAATTTGGCTTTCTGCAAAAGCGGTTGCCACGGTGGAAGAGGAGTGGAAAGCTTTTTATAGTTATCTGTCTGGCGAGATTGGAAAGGTCCAGGATAATCCGGAAGATTACACGCTTGAGAATTTATTGCCAGCTCCCCCCGGAATGCCAATTGGTCAATCGGAAATGAACTGCGATAATTGATTTTGAAAAAAGGATGATATCAATTGAAGGTCTATTCTATCAGTACAATGATCAAAGGAAGATCAGCTTTCCTGATTTTTCTATTCCTCAAGGTGCGCATTGGCTTTTGCTGGGACAATCCGGAAGCGGAAAGACAACGCTGCTGCATTTGTTGGGTGGATTATTAAAATCACAAAGCGGGAGAATCAAAGTCAATGATGTTGATTTAACCCAACTCTCAGAATCAGGATTCGATCGCTTCCGCGGAAAGCATTATGGCTTTATATTTCAGAAAAATCATTTAATTAGTGCTTTGTCGGTAAAAAATAATCTACTGATGGCTCCTTTCCTTGCGGGATTAAAACAGGATGAGTCCAGGATTTCAGAAGTATTAGGTCAGCTTGATCTTAGTGATAAGAAAAACTCAAAGATAAAGGAGTTAAGTCATGGTCAGGCACAGCGTGTTGCGATTGCACGCGCTGTCTTGAACAAACCTGCTGTTATTCTTGCTGATGAACCAACTTCTGCACTTGATGACAACAATTGTGATCGCGTAATAGAATTATTATTGCAGGCTTCAAGGCACAATAATGCAACGTTGATTGTGGCAACACACGATCAGCGTCTCAAATCAAAGATTAAAAACCAACTGTACTTATAATTCCGGAATGAATATTTTCTTGTTGATCTGGAATTATCTCAAAGCCAAGCCACTTAATACGGTGCTCAATATATTCCTGCTTGCATTGGGAATTGCCGTGATAACTGTTTTGTTGTTATTCAACAATCAGCTTCAGGAGAAAATTGCAACCAATGCAAAGGGAATAGATCTTGTAGTAGGGGCAAAGGGAAGTCCGTTGCAATTAATTCTTTGTAATATTTTTCATATCGATTTTCCAACTGGAAATATTAAAGTTTCAGAAGCGGAAAGAATAGCAAAAAACAGACTTGTTAAACACGCAATACCAATGGCGCTTGGTGATAGTTACAATGGGTACCGAATCGTTGGGACAAATCATGATTATATCGACCTGTATAAAGTTACGATTGCTTCAGGTGAATTGTGGAGCAAGACATTGGATGTAACTCTTGGTTCAACGGTCGCCCGGCTTTCTGGACTTGCCATAGGGGATACATTTGTAAGCGCGCATGGACTTACTTCCGATGGTCATGCGCATGAAGAGAATAAGTATCATGTAACGGGGATCTTAAATTCAAGCGAAACAGTAATAGATAATTTGATTCTCACGAATGTTGAAAGCATTTGGAGGGTCCATGAAGAATTGCATGATTCAATCAATAAGCCACCCCTTCATCCATCTTCCATCATTCCCAGCATTGAAAAAGGAGATTCAGTAAAAGAGATTACATCGATTTTAATCCAGTATCGCAATCCTTTGGCTGTAATTCAGCTTCCGCGATTTATTAATAGCAATAGTAATCTTCAGGCTGCTTCCCCGGCATTTGAAACAGCACGTTTGTTTTCAATACTCGGCATAGGTGTTGAAGTAATGCGTGGTTTTGCGTACGTTTTAATAACTATTTCCGGACTAAGCATTTTTATTGCGCTGTATAATTCTTTGAAAGAGCGTCAATATGATCTTGCGATAATGCGCTCAATGGGAGCGAGTCGCGGCATACTGTTTGTTTCAATTATCCTGGAAGGAAGCTTCTTAACAATTATTGGGAGCATCGTAGGGCTTGTCATTGGGCATGGAGTTCTCTGGCTATTTACGATCCTTGTTGTTGAAAGTCAGAAGGCAGGTGTGACGGCAAACGTATTTTATACGACGGAAGTGTATATCGTTGCCGGAAGCTTTATATTGGGAATACTTTGTTCTGTTATTCCTGCAGTGCAGGCTTATCGAACCGATATTCATAAAGTGCTGGCTGGTAATTAAAAATTGGTTGTATTGATTTAATTTTGTTTCTAAATTCTTCAGATCATTTCATCATGAAAAAGTATTTGTCCATCATCTTTCTTTCTATCATTGGAACGGCAGCATTCGCTCAGACGGATGGTTGGGTTTTATTCGCAAAGACAAAATTCGAAGCAAAGTATAATGAGAAAGCCGCCGAATACTTTTTGATGCCTGTCTTTGCTCCAGAACTGAAAAGTATGGTAGGTAAGGAGATCAGTCTTGAAGGTTATTACATGCTAATTGATGTTGACAGAGATGCTTATATAATCCTATCCAAGTTTCCGTATAGTCAGTGTTTCTTTTGTGGCGGTGCTGGCCCCGAATCTATTTCAGAAGTTACTTTTAAAGTAAAGCCGGAAAAATTTACGATGGATCAATTCATTCGCGTAAAGGGAAAATTGAAATTGAATGAAGGTGATATTGATCATGGCAATTTTATTGTGGAGGATGCTGTTCTTGTAAGTAAATAGGCGTCAGATACCTTGGGGGATTCAGATTCCTACGCATAAAAGAGCCCCTTATTTCTAAGGAGCTCGCCATACATTAATCCATATTTTAAGCTTCTTGTATTTTCAACGTTGGATATTTCTGTTGCATCCATTCAAATGCTCCAAACAGTACTCCGCAGAACACAAGATTTCCAACAGCCATATTTCTTAAGAAAGGAAGGGCTACGTACAAGCACCTTACATATCCGCTGAAATCTCTTGTAAAAGGAATTCCAGTTGTAAAGTCTGTTCCACCTGCAGCCCAAACACCAAAGTCAGATACAAGCCAGTGTAGAACCGCAGCACCAATTGCTGAAATGAGTACGGACGTGAAGGTAACTTTTTTTATTAAGTGACCTAATAACACGACCAATGCGAAGCTTCCATAAACCCAGTAGGCACCGCTATAAAAAAATGTCCAATGGTCGAAATAGAATATTCTATTTATCACAATATCACTGATGAACAATGCCAGCAACGGAACTAGAAATGCTTTCCAGCGATCATGGAAATAGCAACCTCCGAATAAAGCAATTGCTCCTACAGGAGTGACATTGCTTAGAATACTGAATACATTACTTGATTGTACCAGGCGAAATGCTGCCGCCAGCAATATCATTATGATTAATGCTGTGGTACGTGGTTGAAGTGAGTTAAGAGACATAATTTTTAAGTATTTCTTGCGTAATTGTTACAAAATTAGAAGAATTAGTGAAAAAATTCGAACTGTTTTATTGATAAGGTCTGGTCAATGGAATTGCGAATTACGGAATCAATTTAAATCCGTATGGGCAATGCCTGCATCGGCTTTTGCAGCAAGACCCTCTCAAGACGTGATATTGTTCTGTAAAAACCCACATTCCATTTTCAATGTAATAATGCCGTCCTTGTTTTAGTTGTCGGGATGTTGGAAAAGATTTACCGTTCAGAGAACTTACCAGGCAATCAATTTCTGTAAGACAATCGGAACAAAGACAGCCCCATGTACTCTTTTGCAGAAACGATATGGTTTCTTGAGTAACCGGAATAGTTGAACACTTGCAGAGAAGTATATCCTCAACGTTGCACTCAAATACCCGGTCACACCTTTTACAAATCATCTGCTCTTACTTTTTACTTTTTACTTCTATTTAAAGGCACATCCATTCGGACCAATCCCAGCGGTATACGTGCTTTTCAAATTTCCAGAAGCATCATAAACATCAATCATTCCAGCCGAGCTAAAATTAGTAGCATTTGTTCCAATCACATTACCATTGAATGAATCAATTGCCATTCCGTAATAGCTTTTTGTTTTAAAGGCAGTAGTTGGTAGTGCCGTTGCTGACGTGGCCATTTGATAAATAGCACCATTGTAAGTGTAGTATAGTGTTGCTCCATCAGGTGAGATTCCAAGATTTGCAGGAGTGCTGTAGGTTGCTTTATCAACTATCAGTTTGAAAACCTCCGTATTGTTTGATCCGATTTTACTGATCGATCCTTTCACCGTTTTTACTTCATCAATGCCTGTTGTATTATAGGCCATGATTCCACCGGAAGCCACCCACAGATTCCCGTCTTTATCTTTTTGAATGCTATTTGGATTATCTCCTGTTGTAATGGTGGCGACAATACCATCTGTAGTGCTGTCGATAACCTTAATTGTATTATCGTTACCGTAACCTCCATTATTTGTAACATATACAAGGTTATTTATTTTAAGCATGCGGTTAGCTCCTTTGCCTGTAGCAATTGTTTTTGTTACTGTAAGTGTAGTTAAGTCAATCACTTTAATAGTCCCGGTGAAACCATCCGTTCCCCAATCAGAGACGTAACCCTTTGTTGAAGAGATTCCTACAAAATAACGAGGGCTTGGCAAATCAGTGATGCTTCCTATAGATGAGAAATCATCTGCATTAATAACTTCAACCTTCGAGGAATTCTGAACTATGATATATCCTTTATTTTCAAAAACGGTCATTGATTGAGCCTGATCTCCAAGTTTTCTTCCGTTTTTAATAAAAAATACATCGTTTGTGACGGCATCGGCTTTGCGATCATAGTATGAAATAGAACTGTTTCCAGCTCCAAAACTTCCTTCATTAACAATAAAAAATCCGGATGCCCCAACTTTAACGGTTGCGTCAGATGAACTGCATGATTGAAATAAAGCGACTACAGAGATAAGCAGCATCGTTGCCACTTTTTTGATAAAATTTAACTTCATAATGAATTGGGTTTATTGAAATTGAGTGTTAATCCTATTTTAAAATTTCTTCCCGGCATCGGGTATCCGGGTCTTGACTGATATTCAGTATCAAGCACATTGTTTAGCTCGCCACTCAAAACTGCTTTTAAATGATTGATTGAAAACGCTTTGCTAAGCCACATACTAACAATATCGTATG
>Ga0123337_10002994_pt1 | contig 18552 bp, 16 predicted proteins | sample frozenSSSSmetaG_FD_89792 | JGI IMG/M metagenome (GOLD analysis project Ga0123337, IMG submission 89792) | Glacier valley bacterial and archeal communities from Borup Fiord, Nunavut, Canada, to study Microbial Dark Matter (Phase II) -... | ecosystem: Environmental > Aquatic > Freshwater > Ice >... | reverse complement strand
GGCTGATAGCGGCCTTCCAGACGACCCTCAGGTCCGTTGAAAATCACTTCTGGCATGGTCTTACTTCTTCCGGCCGTTGTGGCTCTGTTCGTGTGCGTCTGCGATGTCCGGGTAGCGGCCAGCGGCTTGACTATGCCAGCCCGGCTCCCTAAAACATGGGTCGCAAAATCTAGTTTAGAATTGTTCGAAACTCGGGTTTTTGGCCTAGTACGGCCTGCAAGTGCGCCCCTTGTAATGAAGTTGGGCGGCAAATTTCAAGAAGTGTTTGAAAGCAGGGGTGCCAAGCGCCCTGGCACAGGCATGGAAGGTATGACCGGCGCGCAGGCGCCCAACGGGATTCCGATGACCAGACCGGCGATCTATCTTGATCATAATGCCGCGTCCCCGCTTCTTCCCGAAGCGCGGTCGGCGCTGCTGGCTGCGCTGGATCTGGTGGGCAATCCATCATCGGTACATGGCCATGGCCGTGCCCTGCGCAATCTGATCGACACCGCCCGCGGGCAGGTTGCCGCGCTGGCGGGGGCCGAGCGCAAGCAGGTCGTGTTTACCGGGTCAGCCACCGAAGCGATTACCCAGGCCATTGTCGGCGGCGCCAAGAGCTTTGCCCGCAGCGCCATTGTCATCAGTGCCGGCGAGCATGCCGCCGTCAGCAAGGCGGCCGAGGCGACCGGCATACCGGTGATCACGATTAGCCTGCTGCCCGATGGCTGCATTGATTTGGATCAACTGGCCGACGTGTTGGCCGATGCGGAGGGCAACCTCCTGGTGGCGCTGCACTGGGTCAACAACGAGACCGGCGTGGTCCAGCCGATGGCGCGCATCAACGCGCTGGTGGGCCCGACGCGTCACACACTGTTTATCGATGCCGTGCAGGCGCTGGGCAAGCTACCCCTCGATTTTGCCGCCTCGGCACCCGATATGATGGCGATCAGCGGTCACAAGATCGGCGCGCCGGCCGGCATTGGCGCACTGCTGGTCAAGGCGCATGCCGACCTGGTCCGGCTCATTCCCGGTGGCGGGCAGGAGCAGGGTCGGCGCGGCGGTACCGAAGCGGCAGCCCTGATTGCCGCCTTTGGCGCGGCAGCGGCTGCTTTTGCCGGGCACTACGAGTCGGCCGATGTGGCCGCGCTGACGGCCCGGCTCGAGGCGGCTCTGCCTGCGGAGGCCGTGATATTCGGCGGAGCGCGGCTGGGCAATGTGATCAGCTTTGCCGTGCCGGGCGTAAAAAGCGCGACGGCGATGATGGCGCTGGACCTGATGGGCCTGTCGGTCTCGTCGGGCTCTGCCTGCTCGTCGGGCAAGGTTGGCCCCAGCCATGTGCTGGCGGCTATGGGCGTGGCGCCGGAACTGGCCGAATGCGCCCTGCGCGTCAGCCTGGGCTGGACTTCCACGGCGGCGGACGTTGATGCGTTCGTTGCCGGTTACCAATCGATCCTGGAGCGCCAGCGGGCGCGGCAGGGGCAGGCGGCCTAGGCCGCAAGAGTTTTAGACGGTTCGCGGCGACCTTGAATCGCCGAGGAGCAATTAGGAGAAGCCGACATGGCGGACTACGACCATATCCCGACGCTCAAGGAAAACATTGATCGCGCTACCGTGGATTCGGTGCTGTCGCTTGACGTGGACAAGTACAAATACGGCTTCGAAACCGATATCGAATCCGACATGGCCCCCAAGGGCCTGAGCGAGGACACGGTCCGCTTCATCTCCGCCAAGAAGAACGAGCCAGAATGGATGCTGGAATGGCGCCTGGAGGCATACAAGCGCTTTCTGACCCTGACCGAGCCGACCTGGGCCAAGGTGCACTATCCGCAGATCGACCTGCAGGACATGTATTATTACGCCGCGCCCAAATCGACGCCGGCGCCGACCAGCCTCGACGAGGTCGATCCGGCTTTGCTCGAAATGTATGAAAAGCTGGGCATTCCGCTCAAGGAGCGCGAGATCCTGGCCGGCGTCGAGCGCCCCAATGTGGCGGTCGATGCGGTGATGGATTCTGTTTCGGTGGTGACCACTTTCCGCGAAGAGCTGAGCAAGGTGGGCATCATCTTCTGCTCGATCTCGGAAGCCATCCGCGAATATCCCGAGCTGATCCAGAAATACCTGGCGTCGGTGGTGCCGGTTTCGGACAATTACTACGCCACGCTCAACAGCGCCGTCTTCACCGATGGCTCCTTTGTCTACATCCCCAAGGGCGTGCGCTGCCCGATGGAGCTGAGCACCTATTTCCGCATCAATGAGAAGAAGACCGGCCAGTTCGAGCGGACGCTGATCATTGCCGAGGCTGACAGCTATGTCAGCTATCTCGAGGGCTGCACCGCGCCTATGCGCGCCGAGAGCCAGCTGCATGCGGCCGTGGTCGAGCTGGTGGCCATGGACAATGCCGAGATCAAGTATTCCACCGTCCAGAACTGGTATCCGGGCGACAAGGAAGGCAAGGGCGGCATCTACAATTTCGTCACCAAGCGGGGCGACTGCCGTGGCGCCAATTCCAAGATAAGCTGGACCCAGGTCGAGACCGGTTCGGCCATTACCTGGAAATATCCGAGCTGCATCCTGCGCGGTGACGGTTCGCGCGGCGAGTTCTACTCGATCGCCATCTCGAACGGCTACCAGCAGGTCGATAGCGGCACCAAGATGATCCATCTGGGCAAGAATACGTCCAGCCGCATCATCTCCAAGGGCATTGCGGCCGGCTTTTCGGACAATACCTATCGCGGCCAGGTCTCGGCTCATGCCAAGGCCAAGAATGCGCGCAATTTCACGCAGTGCGACAGCCTTCTCATCGGCGACCGCTGCGGCGCCCATACGGTGCCCTATATCGAAAGCCGCAACAGCACGGCAGTGTTCGAGCACGAGGCGACCACGTCCAAGATTTCGGACGACCAGATGTTTTACTGCCAGCAGCGCGGCCTCAATGAGGAGGAAGCGGTGGCGCTGATCGTCAACGGTTTCGTCCGCGACGTGCTGCAGCACCTGCCGATGGAATTCATGGTCGAAACGCAGAAGCTGATTGCGATCAGCCTTGAAGGCAGCGTGGGATGAGTGAATCCAGCATCCAGACCGTGGTCAGGGTTGCCGAGCTGTCGCTCAAGCGCCGCGACATGGCACCCGGCATTGGCTCGGATTTCACCAACATTTCCAAGCCCATGGGACTTACCCAACTGGGAGCCAGCTATTTTGCGGTCAAGCCTGGCGAGTCGGCGTTTCCGCTGCATGTCCACTACCAGGAAGATGAGATCATCATCATCCTGTCGGGCACGGGTACCTACCGCTTTGGTGGCGAGAGCCACGCCGTCAAGGCAGGGGATACGCTGTCGGCTCCGGCCGGCCGGACCGAACTGGCGCATCAATTGACCAATTCGGGGACCGAGACGCTGACCTATATCTGCGTATCGAGTCTGCCCGAGATCAATGTGGTGGAACTCCCCGAACTGGGTGTTGTGCGCATCCACAGCCGAAAACCGGGCGGCCCGGCGTCGATGGAGCTCAAAATGCCCGTCGCGCCGACCATTTAATTCGGGCTCAGGCCCAGACGTAATTGGGGGCTTTGCCCCACAAAATGACGGCGATGATGCCGGGAAGAGCTGACATGACCACCCCAATCCTTGAAATCCGCAACCTGCATGCCCGAATCGAAGATCGCGACATCCTCAAGGGCGTGAACCTGATCATTCCGCCCGGCGAAGTGCATGCCGTGATGGGCCGCAATGGCTCGGGCAAGTCGACGCTGAGCTATGTGCTGGCCGGCAAGGAAGACTATGAGGTCACCGAAGGCGTAGTGCTGCTCGACGGGCAGAACCTGCTCGAGATGGACCCGTCCGAGCGCGCTTCGGCCGGTCTGTTCCTGGCCTTCCAGTACCCGATCGAGATCCCCGGCGTCGCCACCATGACCTTTCTCAAGGCGGCGATGAATGCCCAGCGCAAGGCGCGCGGCGAGGCCGAGATGACCACGCCGGACTTCATGCGCGCGGTCAAGACCGCCGGCACCGAGCTCAATGTCGATACCGACATGCTCAAGCGCCCGCTCAATGTCGGCTTTTCCGGCGGCGAGAAGAAGCGCGCCGAAGTGCTGCAGATGGCGCTGCTGCAGCCCAAGATGTGCATCCTCGACGAAACGGACTCCGGCCTCGATATCGATGCGCTGCAGGTGGTGTCCAAGGGCGTCAACGGCTTGCGGGCGGCCAATCGCTCCATGCTGGTGATCACGCATTACCAGCGCCTGCTCAACCATATCGTGCCCGACGTGGTGCATGTGTTCAGCGATGGCAAGATCGTCGAAAGCGGCGACAAGGACCTGGCGCTGCAGCTCGAAGCCAAGGGCTATGCCGACTTCGACGGCGCGGCGGCCTGATCATGGCACAGTCTCTGCCCATCCGGCTCGGCGCGGCCGAAGCCACCCTGATCGCCCAGCTCACCAGCGTCGGTGCCACCGCTGAAGCCGAACGGCTCAGCATTGCCGGCCTGCCGACGCGTCGCGTCGAGAGCTACCACTATACCGACCTCAAGAGCCTGCTGAAGGCCGTGCCGCCGCTCGGCCTTGCGGCCAATGCCGCCAGTGCCCCGGCGCTGCGCGTCGCCGGCGCCTATCAGCTGATGATCGCCAATGGCGTCATCCAGTCCTCGACCACGGCACCGGCCGGGGTCATCGTCGGCAAGGCCGAGGGCGGGGCACTGAGCACGCGCGACGACGTGCTGGTGCACCTCAATGGCGCGCTGGCCAAGGAAAGCCTCAGCCTGACGCTGGAGAACAGTGTTGATCCGGTGATCCAGATCGACCGCCGCATCGAGGGCGAGGCCGCCCATGTCGCGGATTCGCTCAAGATCTTCGTGGCCGACAATGCCTCGGCGGTGATCTTGGAGACCTTCTCCGGCTCCGACGCCGCCCATGTCGGCAATCACGCCACCTATCTCGCCGTCGGAAAGAATGCGGTGGTGACCCATATCACCGTCGATCTGTCCGCCCGGGCGGTGAGCCACTTTGCCACCAATGAGTATCAGCTGGCTGATGGCGCCAAGCTGCGCACGGTCACCATCCATGCCGGCGCGGCCCTGTCGCGCAGCCAGGTCTTCGCCCGCTTTGCCGGGCCGGGCGCGCATGGCGACTTTACCGGGCTCAATCTGGTGGCCGATGGCCAGCACAATGATATCACCATCGATATCCGCCACGGCGTGGCGCATACGACGAGCCAGGAAATGTACAAGCAGATCGCCCGCGGGCGGTCCAAGGCGGTGTTCCAGGGCAAGATCGTGGTGGAGCGCGACGCCCAGAAGGTCGATGCCAAGATGATGATGCAGGGGTTGATGCTCTCGGACGAAGCCGAGATCCTCAGCAAGCCCGAGCTCGAAATCTATGCCGACGACGTCGTCTGCGGCCATGGCTCGACCTGCGGCGAACTCGACGCCGATTCCATATTCTACCTGATGAGCCGGGGCATTCCCAAGGCCGTCGCCGAAACCATGCTGGTGCGCGGCTTCATCGCCGAGGTGCTCGACCCGATCGAAGATGCCGCCCTCAACGAGGCCCTCAACGGCGTCGTCGACGGCTGGCTGCTGGAGGCCTGATGGCATTCAACCTCGACTCCGTCCGGGCCGATTTCCCGATCCTGGGCGAGCAGATCCACGGCAAAAGGCTGGTCTATCTGGACAGCGGTGCCTCGGCGCAGAAGCCGGTGCAGGTGCTCGAGCGCATGGATCATGCCTTCCGGCACGAATATGCCAATGTCCACCGAGGGCTGCATACCTTGGCCAACCGGGCGACCGAGGCCTATGAGGGCGGCCGCGAGGCCAGCCGCGCCTTCCTCAATGCCGGCCGGGTGGAAGAGATCATCTTCACCAAGTCGGCGACCGAGGCGATCAACCTGGTCGCGTCGTCCTTTGCCGGGCCGCGGATCGGGGAAGGCGATGAGATCGTCCTCACCATCATGGAGCATCACTCCAATATCGTGCCCTGGCACTTCCTGCGCGAACGCCAGGGGGCGGTGCTCAACTGGGTGGACGTGCGCGACGATGGCAGCTTTGACATCGACGCCTTTGAAGCGGCGCTGACCGATCGCACCCGTATGGTTGCGGTTACCCATATGTCCAACGTCCTGGGCACGGTCACCCCGATCAAGCAGATCATCGAGATCGCCCATGCGCGTGGCATTGCGGTGCTGATCGACGGCAGCCAGGGCGCCGTGCATGGCAAGGTCGACGTGCAGGATCTGGACGCCGATTTCTATGTCATGACCGGCCACAAGCTCTACGGCCCCACCGGCATCGGCGTGCTCTATGGCAAATATGATCTGCTGGCCGAAATGCAGCCCTATCAGGGTGGCGGCGAGATGATCGACACGGTCGCGCTCGAGGGCGTGACCTATAACGAGCCGCCGCACCGCTTCGAGGCGGGGACGCCGCCGATCGTGCAGGCCATCGGCCTGGGCGCGGCGCTCAACTACATCACCGATCTCGGCCAGGACGCCATCGCTGCCCACGAGGCCGAGATCGCCGCCTATGCGACCGAACGCCTGACGCGGATCAACAAGCTGCGCATGATCGGCACGGCGCCGGGCAAGGGTGGCATTTTCTCCTTCGAGATCGAGGGGGCGCATGCCCACGACGTTTCGACGATTCTCGATCGCTACGGCATTGCCGTGCGGGCCGGGACGCATTGCGCCCAGCCGCTGCTCAAACGCTTTGGTGTCAGCTCTACCTGCCGCGCCTCCTTCGCCCTATATAACGGCAAGGACGATGTGGACGTCTTGGTGGACGGCATTGAACGCGCCCTGACTTTTTTCGCGTAACGGCGAGGACCACACGATGACTGACGACGATATCAAGATCGACGAATCCAAGATTGCTCCCGCGCCGGCTTTGCCCGTGCCCGGCATCCAGCCCACCATTGGCGGCGACCTGCCGGAAGCCGAGGTGGAGCGCATTACCAGCGACCTGATCGGCGCGCTCAAGACCGTCTATGATCCGGAAATCCCGGTCGATATCTATGAGCTGGGCCTGATCTACAAGGTCGATCTGGATGATGACCGGAACCTCGTCATCGACATGACGCTGACCGCGCCGGGCTGTCCGGTGGCTGGCGAAATGCCCGGCTGGGTGGAAAATGCCGCGCGCAGCGTCGAGGGCATCCAGGACGTAACCGTCAATATGGTGTTCGATCCGCCATGGGACGCTACGCGCATGAGCGAAGAAGCCCAGGTCGCGCTGAACTGGTGGTAATTTTCTGCGTTTGCGCCTATATATCGTGAAACGCCGATAGAAAGAATGTGCCCATGGCCTTCAAGATCATGTCGTTGAGCGATGCTGCTGCAGCCCGCATCAATGAAATCATCGAAGACAGCGAAAAGCCGGTGATCGGTGTGCGCGTCGGCGTCAAGAATGCCGGCTGCGCGGGCATGGCCTATACGCTGGACTATGTCACCGAGCCGGTGGCCGGTGACGACCATGTCAGCGACAAGGGCGTCGAGGTCTATGTCGAGCCCAAGGCCACCATGTTCCTGCTCGGCACGGTGATGGACTATGCCGAATCCAAGATGAGTGCGGGCTTTACCTTCCGCAATCCCAACCAGACCGGGGAATGCGGCTGTGGCGAAAGCGTGCAGCTCAAGCCGGCCGATCTCAAGGCCATTGCCGAGGCGCGCGCTTCGGCCTGAGGCTGGTTGCACGGCGGGGCGGTTTGGCCTAACAGGTCTGGGCATTCCGGCTCCAGCCTTTGAGACCGCCTCATGACCGCTCTGCCTGCGGGCTATATGATTACCCCGCCCTCCCACAAGCTGGTCGGCCGCGTCTCGCCGCCGGGCTCGAAATCCATTACCAACCGGGCGCTGCTGCTGGCGGCCTTGGCCAATGGCACCAGCCATCTGTCGGGCGCGCTGAAAAGCAAGGACACCGTGCTGATGGCGGCGGCCCTGCGCCAGATGGGCGTGCTGGTCGAGGAGCCCGACGCCACCAGTTTTGTCGTCACCAGTACCGGCACCTTGCTGGCCCCCGATGCGCCGCTCTTCCTGGGCAATGCCGGCACGGCCACGCGGTTTCTTACCGCTGCCGTGGCGACCGTAAACGGCACCGTCATCGTCGATGGCGATGAAGAGATGCGGGTGCGGCCGATCGGCCCGCTGGTCACGGCCCTGCAGTGCCTGGGCATTGACGCGACCAGCCCCACCGGCTGTCCGCCGGTGACGATTGTCGGCACCGGCAGCTTCGGCCAGGGCCGCGTCGAGATCGATGGCGGGCTCTCCAGCCAGTATGTCTCGGCCTTGCTGATGGCGGCGCCTTTGGGCGAGGGGCCAATCGAGATTGCGCTGACCGGCAGCGATATCGGCGCCCGCGGCTATGTCGACCTCACCCTCTCGGCCATGCGCAGCTTTGGCGCCGTGGTCGAGCAGGTCGATGCCGGCACCTGGCTGGTGCAGCCGACCGGCTACCAGGCTGCCGATCTGCTGATCGAGCCCGATGCCTCGGCGGCAACCTATCTGTGGGGCGCACAGGCGCTCACGGGTGGCCGGATCGACCTTGGGGTCGATGCGGATGCCTTTACCCAGCCAGACGCCGCCGCACAGGCCCTGATCGCCCAGTTTCCCGACATGCCGGCGGTGATCGACGGTTCGCAGATGCAGGACGCCGTGCCGACGCTGGCCGTGCTGGCGGCGTTCAACAATCATCCGGTGCGCTTTGTCGGCATTGCCAATCTACGGGTCAAGGAAACCGACCGCATCCGTGCCGTGGCCAATGAGCTCAACCGCATCCTGCCCGGTCTGGGCACTGAAGAGGGTGACGACCTGCTGGTCGCGTCGGACCCGGCGCTGGCGGAAAAACTTGCCGGGCGCAACAGCCGGGTCAAGATCGAGACCTATCACGATCACCGCATCGCCATGAGCTTTGCGCTGGCCGGCCTGCGCCTACCGGGCATTGTCATCCTCGACCCGGCTTGCACCGGCAAGACCTATCCGGGCTATTGGGACATGCTGGCCAGCCTGGGCGTGGAACTGACGGCGGTTGACTAGAGCATTTCATCGTTTCGTTGAAACGGCTCTAGATCTTTGGTTTGTCGCGCTTCGAACCGCAAAAGTGGCGCCACTTTTGCTGACAACGCTCTAGATCAGGCGGCCGTCGCGCCGGCGCGCTTGGCCGGCAGCGCGTCATTGACCAGGTCGTTTTCGTTGATCACGCGGTTGCGGCCGGCATGCTTGGCAGCATAGAGGCAGCGGTCGGCGCGCTCGATCAGCGAGGCTGCCGTGTCGGTTGACCGGAAGGCGGCGATGCCGAAGGATGCGGTGATGCGGCCCAGCTTCTCATTGGTCGAGCGCTTGAGCAGTTCCTTGGCCTGGATGGCCCGGCGGATATTCTCGGCGACGATGACGGCGCCTTCGATATCGGTATGGGGCAGGATGGCCACGAATTCCTCGCCACCATAGCGGGCTGCCAGATCCTTGCCCTTGATGTTGGATTTGAGCGTCATGGCGACGAGGCGCAGCACCTGGTCGCCGGTCTGGTGGCCATAGCTGTCGTTGAAATTCTTGAAGTTGTCGATATCGACCAGCATCAGCGAGAGTGGATCGCCATTGATGCTGGCTGCAGCAATGGCGGCTGCCAGTCCCTCATCAAAGCTCTTGCGGTTGGCAATCTTGGTCAGGGGATCGAGCAGGGATTCCCGGCGCACATCGTCCAGATCGCGCTGCAAGGCGGCTATGTCGTCGCGTGAGGCCTGCAGCTTCTGTTCGAGCGAGCGGTTGGTGTCCTGCATCTGCCGCGTTTCAGCCAGCAGCTTGACCGACAGGGCCTTCATGGCGGCCGCCGAGATATCGCGGCTGAGATCACCGCTGGCCGACTGCAGCGAGCCCGAATAGGCATTGGCTGTGGTCATGGCGCTGTCGATGGCATCGTGCACCGCGTCGATGCGGGCGTGCATGCGCTGGGAAACCGCCGTCATGCGATCATTGACGTCGGACTTCAGGAACTCGTTATAGAGCGCCTCGGCCACGCTTTCACTGGGCGAATCCCCGTTGCGAAACAGGGTGTTGATGCGGTTGTTGAGGCTGGGATTGACGCCTGTGGCATAGGTGTAGAGCAGTTCATAGAACTGAGGATAGGCCGGGATACCGCTACGCTTGAGAAGGTCAAATGCCGCATTGGCATAGCCGAGCGCTCGTTTGAATTCCTGATCGGACACCGGTTCCCTCGTGCGCCACGACGGAGGGCGCCCCCGCGCCAACCGTCATTCCCCAATACATACAGCATCTACAGTAATGAACACAACAGAATGGCCCCAACAATAGCTGGGCCAGGTCGCCGCAAGTTTTACCGCGGCAAATGAAAAATCAAATCACGAAACACTTAAGGGTCAATACGTGCCGAACGCAGGAGGAATGCCGGTACCGGACCGTCATTGCCGAAGGGCGAGCCGCTATCGTTCTCGTTTTCCGCCTCACGCGTTTCGGCAGGGCGGCGGTTGCGGGTCCGCGCCGGGCGGGCATCGGCCTGTTCGGGCCTGGGCTCAGCGGCTGGCCGCTGTTCACCACGTGGCCGCTGTTCGCCGCGTGGCTTTGGCTCACTGCGCGGGGTTTCCTCACCCTTGGCCTCGATCTCGGCCTCCGACTTGGCTACAGGGCGCGTCCGAGGCTGGCGGCGGGGCGCGCGCGGTGCTGCCGCTTCGGCAGGCTGCTCGGCGGCAGGCGCTGCAACATCTGGCGCCGCAGCGGCAGGCTGGGCGATGACAGGTGCGGGCGCAGCGCCTTCGGCCTGTGGCCTTGTGCGCGGGCCGCCGCGACGTGTGCGGGCGGGCCGGGCCGGGCGATCCTCGGCGTCGGCATCTGGTGCCGCGGCGGCAGTGGCAGCAGGAGCTGGCCGCCGGCCGGTATCTTCCAGATAGTCGATGGGCTTCTGGATCAGCTTGATGATGGCGTCGAGATGCTTGGTGTCACCAGGCGCCACCAGCGTATAGGCAACGCCCGAACGACCGGCGCGGCCGGTGCGGCCGATGCGGTGCACATAGTCCTCGGCGTGCACGGGCACGTCGAAGTTGAACACATGGCTCACCGCCGGGATGTCGAGGCCGCGGGCCGCGACGTCGCTGGCCACCAGCAGGGTCAGGCGATTGTTCTTGAAGGCATCGAGCGTTTCGGTGCGGCTCTTCTGGTCCATGTCGCCATGCAGGCCCCCGACGCTGAAGCCGTGTCGCTCGAGCGAGCGGGCAAGGGTCGCCACGTCGCGCTTGCGGTTGCAGAAGATGATGGCATTGGTCAGGCCGGTGGCGGCATTGATGCGCTCGCGCAGCATGTCGCGCTTGTCTTCCGGCTTGGAGCCGACGCGGACAAGCTTCTGGTCGATGGTTTCGGCGGTCGAGCTCTGGCGCGACGACTGGATGTGCACCGGATCGTTGAGGAACTTCTTGGTGAGCCGCTCGATTTCCTTGGACATGGTGGCCGAGAACAGCATGGTCTGGCGCCGTGGCGGCAGGCGCCCGCAGATCTTTTCGATGTCGTCGATAAAGCCCATGTCGAGCATGCGGTCGGCTTCGTCGATCACCAGGATCTCGACGCCATTGAGCATGATCTTGCCGCGCTCGATCTGATCGAGCAGGCGGCCCGGAGTGGCGATCAGCACGTCCACGCCGCGATCGAGCTTCTTGTTCTGCTCTTCAAACGACACGCCGCCGATGATCAGCGCCATCGATATGCGGTGGTTCTTGCCGTACTTCTCGAAATTCTCGGAAACCTGCGCCGCGAGTTCGCGCGTCGGTTCGAGGATCAGGGTGCGCGGCATGCGGGCACGGGCGCGGCCGTTTTCCAGCAGCGTCAGCATGGGCAGCACGAAGCTGGCCGTCTTGCCGGTGCCGGTCTGGGCAATGCCGATAATGTCCTTTTTCTGCAGGACATGGGGAATAGCCTGAGCCTGGATTTCGGTCGGCTTGGTGTAGCCGGCAGCGGTTACTGCGTCGGTTACTTTGGTGGACAGGCCGAGCTCGGAAAAATCGTCAGTCAAATTGGGTAATCCACTATGAAACTTGGCCCGGGGCCAGGTCCGGTTCGAGACATTCGAACGGTGCGCCGGGATGGTCAGTTGTGGTGCGGGGCCGCTGCCGGGAGATAGCATCCACACCTGGGATGGCCACCGGACGGATGCACCAGGTGCGATACGTCGGAATGGCCCCCAGACACCGTAGCAAGGCAGGTCATTGTCCGTGTGACAGGCCGCCAAGCAGAGTGCCCTAGCGGCGCGGACCATAACGCAAAGGCCTTGTCTGTCAACGGTGTTGCGCCGTTTAGCCTTAATTGGAGGCTGCTTCCGTCCAGTTGAACGACCGCGACCTGCTGTCGGGGCGCCGAGCGAGACAGTAGAGAGGCTAGATATCGAGATCGGTGACGAAGGCAGCATTCTCCTGGATGAAGTCGAAACGGGCTTCCGGCTTGGTGCCCATCAGCCGATCGACGCTGATGCGGGTGGCATCCAGATCATCGCGCACCTTGACCTGGAGCAGGGTGCGGCTCTTGGGCGACATGGTGGTTTCGCGCAGATGCGCGAAGGGCATTTCGCCCAGGCCCTTGAAGCGGGTGGTGTCGACCTTGCCCTTGCCGGTGAATTCGCTGGCCATCAATTCCTCGCGATGGGCGTCGTCGCGGGCATAGAGCGTCTTGCCGCCCTGGCTGATGCGGTAGAGCGGGGGCAGGGCCAGGAAGAGATGGCCGCCATCGATCAGCTTGGGCATTTCCTGGAAGAAGAAGGTCATCAGCAGGGCCGCGATATGGGCGCCGTCGACATCGGCATCGGTCATGATGATGATCTTGTCGTAGCGCAGGTCTTCCTCGCGATAGCGGTCGCGGGTGCCGCAGCCGAGCGCCTGGATCATGTCGGAGATCAGCTGGCTGGCCGCCATCTTTTCGCGGCTGGCGCCGGCGACGTTGAGGATCTTGCCGCGCAAAGGCAGCACGGCCTGGCTGGCGCGGCTGCGCGCCTGCTTGGCGCTGCCACCGGCCGAGTCGCCCTCGACGATGAAGAGTTCGGCGCCCTGGGCGGCGGTCTGGGTACAATCGGCCAGCTTGCCGGGCAGGCGCAGCTTGCGCGTGGCGCTGGCGCGGTCGATTTCCTTTTCCTTGCGGCGGCGCAAACGCTCCTCGGCGCGTTCCACTGCCCAGTCGAGCAGCTTGCCGGCCTGGTTGGGCGAGGCGGCCAGCCAGTGATCGAAGGCGTCGCGCAGGGCGGTGTCGACGATGCGGGTGGCTTCGCCCGAGGCCAGCTTGTCCTTGGTCTGGCCGACAAATTCGGGCTCGCGCACGAAGACGGAGAGCATGGCATTGCAATGGGCGAAGATGTCTTCCGCCGTCAGGGCGGCAGCGGCCTTGTTCTTGGTCAGCTCGGCATAGTTCTTGAGGCCGCGTAGCAGCGCCGAGCGCAGGCCGGCCTCATGGGTGCCGCCATCGGGCGTGGGCACGGTATTGCAATAGGATGAGACGCCGCCATCGCCCAGGGTCCAGGCAATAGCCCATTCGACGGCGCCCTGGGTCCCCGGCTTGCCATGGCTGCCGGCAAACAGGTCGTCGACAATGCGGGTTTCGCCCTCGATGCGGGCGGTCATGAAGTCCTTGAGCCCGTCCGGATAGTGGAACACTGCCTTGGCGGGGGCGTCCTCGGTGACGAGAGATTCGTCACAGCTCCAGCGCAGCTCGACGCCGGCAAACAGATAGGCCTTGGCGCGGGTCATGCGGAACAGGCGGGCGGCGGAGAAATGCGCCGTCTCGCCAAAGATCTGTGGATCGGGGTGGAAGCGCGTCGTGGTGCCGCGGCGGTTGTTGACCCGGCCCATGGGCTGGATCTCGCCAACCGGCTTGCCGCGGGAAAACTGCAGGCGGTAGAGCTGCTGTTCACGGGCGACCTCGACGACCATGTCGTCGGAGAGCGCATTGACCACCGAGATGCCCACGCCGTGCAGGCCGCCCGAGGTTTCATAGGCCTTGGAGTCGAACTTGCCGCCGGCATGCAGGACCGTGTGGACGATCTCGAGCGTCGAGCGGCCGGGATATTTGGGATGGTTCTCGACGGGAATGCCACGGCCATTGTCGACCACGGTGATATAGCCGTCGGCGCCCAGATGCACCTCGATGCGCGTGGCGTGGCCGGCAATGGCCTCGTCCATGGAGTTGTCGATGACTTCGGCAAACAGGTGATGCAGGGCATTGGAATCGGTGCCGCCGATATACATGCCCGGGCGCCGCCGGACCGGCTCAAGCCCTTCGAGGACCTCGATATCGGCAGCCGAATAGGAACCCGCGGTGGGGGTTACGCCTGTGTTCTTGGGCGCTGGCTTGGCGGCCGGGGTCGGGCTGGCGGCGGGCTCATCGGCACCGAAAAGGTCTTCTGCTTGCGACATGCACGTTCCGTATCTGGTGCCCGAATCAGGCGTTTTCCAGTTCTATCATATTCCACTGGCCCGTCGGGGCAGGGGCGCGGGGCAGCCCTGGTTTGCCCACAAAGCTGAACGGGCGATGAACGGCCGGTTCCGGCGCGGTTCAAGGGCAGGGGACTAGACAGAGGGGCAGGACGTCAATTCGTCCCGGTCGGGGTGGAGAGGTTTTCCACATGGCTTTGCCGGCGGCGGCAGCAGGGAGAGTGCGATGAAACGATGGGCAGCCGGACTGATGCTGGCCGTGACGCTGGCGGGAACCGTGGCGGCGCCGGTGCAGGCGCAGCCCTTTGGCCTGTTCTTTGGCGACGAGCGCTCCGACTTCTATCCCGAGCGCCTCTCCTGCCTGACCGACTATCAAATTCGCCAGGCCATCGCCGATCTCGGTTATCACGATATCTATCTCAACGTGGCGATGGACAAGCGCATCCAGGTGCGCGCGACCCAGGGTGATTGGGTCTATCTGATTGAATTCAATTACTGTTCTGCCCGCATCGAGAGCCTGAAAAGGCTGCGACCGGCCGGCTGACGGGCCGGTTCGGGACAAAACCGTCCCGGAATCGGGCGGCCTATTCACATTCCGTTTGCTTCTTGAAAGCACTTTCTTAAAGGCACGCTGCTAGACCAATCGGCATACGGTTTTTGTTTGGAGTATCCGTATGCGAGCCGATCGGGATCTTCGTTCTGCGTTCCAGATTCCGACTGGCTCGGCTGCTATCGGCACTTGGCCGCAAGCCGGGTTAAACAGTATTGCGTACCGGCTGGCCAAGCTCACTGTCCCGCGTATTGGGGCATTGCTGATCGTTTCTGCCTTGTTTTATCTGGTCTGACCGGCTGCGAATTGATTTTCGCGGCCGGCCCAGCTATGGCTGGTGCGTCCCAAACACCAGCGACAGGAGGGCTGCATGATCGTTTACAAGCATCACCGTCAGCGTGGCCCCGTCTTCGCCCTGTGGCAGCAGCTGCAGGGCTGACCGGAGCTGGTTCGGACGCTTTTCGCCATCCCCCCTTCTGGTTTGCCCTTCGCGGCGGTTGTCTGACCGCCAATTGACGGCATCTGGCGCCCCCTGGCGGCGCCGCTCCAGAAAGACACAAAATGGGTTCGATCAGCCTTCGCAATGCCGGCCTGGTGGCCGCAGACACCCTCTTCTCCAATCTCAATATCGTGCTGGCCGATGGCGACCGGCTGGGCCTCGTCGCCGGCAATGGCCGCGGCAAGACCAGCCTGCTGCGCGCCATGGCCGGACAAAGCGAGCTTAGCGGGGGCGAGATCGTGCGCTCGCGCGGGCTGCGGGTGGGCTATGTCGAGCAGGACATGCCGCCGGCCAGCATGGCGATGACGCTTTACGACATGGTGCTGTCGGCTTTGCCGGAAGCCGAGCGCGACAGCGACAGCTGGCGGGTCGACGTGGTGCTCGACGAGTTCGAGACGCCCGCGGCGCTGCGGCAACGTCCGCTCAGCCAGCTCAGCGGTGGCTGGCAGCGCATTGCGCTGATCGCCCGCTGCTGGGTGCTACAGCCCGACGCGCTGCTGCTCGACGAGCCGACCAACCATCTCGACCTGGGCAAGCTGGTGCAGCTGGAAAACTGGATCAACCAGGCGGCCCGCAACATCCCGGTGGTGATCGCCAGCCATGACCGGGAGTTCCTCGACGCCACCACCAACCGGACGCTGTTCCTGCGACCCGACGCATCGCCGTTCTTTGCCTTGCCCTATAGCAAGGCCCGCCTGGCGCTGGCCGAGCTGGACGAAGCAGCCGAGCTGGCGCGCGAGCGCGACCTCAAGGAGGTCAGCAAGCTGCGCAAGCAGGCGGCAAAGCTCACCAATATCGGCATCAATTCGGGCAGTGACCTGCTCGTGGTGAAATCAAAATATCTGCGCGAACGCGCGGCAAAGATCGAGAACGCCGCGCGCGCCGTGCACAAGGAGCGGAGCGGGGAGATCGCGCTGGGCAATAGCGGGGCGCAGGCCAAGGTCATGGTGGCCTTCGACAAGGTGACGGTGGCGACGCCGGCCGGCGACAAGCTGTTCGTCATCGACAAGCTGCATGTGTTCCAGGGCGAACGCCTGGTGATCCTGGGCCGCAACGGCACCGGCAAGTCCCAGTTCATGGGGCTACTGCACCGGGCGATGAGCGGGCAGGAAGTGCCCGGTATCCGCGTCAGCCCACAGGTGGTGCCGGGCTATGTCGACCAGGCCATGTCGATGCTGCCCGACAAGCGCTCGCTGCTCGACTACATCACCGGCCGGTTCGATGCGGGCGACCAGCGCAGCAAGAGCCTGCTGGCCGCAGCCGGCTTCACCCCGGAAAAACAGGAGCGGCCGATCGGCGAGCTGTCCTTCGGGCAGCGGGCGCGCCTGGGGCTCCTAGCCCTGCGGCTGCAGGCGCCCAATTTCTACCTGCTGGACGAGCCCACCAACCATGTGGACATTGCCGGCCAGGAGCGGCTGGAGGCCGAAATCCTGACGCATGGCGCCACCTGCATACTGGTCTCGCATGATCGCAGCTTCGTGCGTGGCCTGGGCGAGCGCTTCCTGCTGATCGAGCGCCACAGGCTGGTTGAGGTCGACTCTCCTGAGCCGTTCTTTGCCGCGATGGCGGCCGAGCAGAGCCTGGCCGGCGGGCTCGCTGCCGGCGGCAGGTGAAGCATCGATGTGAAAATGCCGCAGGGGTACAAAAGGCCGTCGATGGATGCTGGCCTCGGCCGGCCGGTTGCTACCGTCGACCAGTACATCTCTAGCAATTGCCGAGAAGGATTGTTAACAAACCACCGATACACTTTTGTTCATATTGCGAACTAAAGCAAATTCTGCCCAAATTTCGAGCGTCGACTGGCTTGGTTCTTTTTCGGACGAATGGGAGGGACCCATGTCGCTAAGCGCCGAAAGTGGTCTTGCACCACCAAGGTCCGACTATGATTTGCACGATGTGCGCTTCATTGGCGCGGTGGGCGGTCGTTATGCCCTGGTCGAACGCAAGCAAAGCGGGGCCAAAAAGGCGCCGGTCTATGCCTGCCGGCTGTGTTCGGTATCGACCCGCAATGCCGTGGTGGTCGGGCCGGTCGTGGGCAAGCAGGGCGAGGGGGTTACCGCCCATTTCGACGCCTTCGGCATCCTGCGCGGCCAGATCAGCCGGCAATTGCCGAGCGGCTTCGTGATGGACCTGTCGCTGAGCTCGGAGGCGCGCGACAAGCTGGGTCGCAAGATCTCCTGGCACAAGAAGCGCGTCTACGAGCAGGTGGAAGACCGGCGTGAATTCAAGCGCGTGCAGCTGCGCGATCCGCGCACCATCATCACCCTGGCCGACGGGACGCAGGTGCCGTGCTTTGTCATCGACGTCTCGCAATCGGGCATTGCCCTTTCCGCGCAGACCCAGCCGCCCATCGGGACGCCCCTTGCCGTCGGCAAGCTGGTGGGGCGGGTGGTCCGCTATCTCGATATCGGCTTTGCCGTCAAATTCCTGGCGCTGCAGGATCTCGAAACCATCGAAGCCCTGATCGTGCCGGCCAAGCTGACCCCGATCACCGCCGAGGACGGCGAGACGGGCTAAGAGTACTATGGCGACGCCGGCATGAGCATGCCGCTTCCGAACTCCTGGCCAGCCTCAACCCAGTTCCTGGGCCAGTCCGAGCAGCAGACCTTCCGGGCCGCGGATATAGCAGAGCCTGTAGGTGTCCTGATACTGGACCACTTCGCCAACCAGTTGCGCACCAAGCGGAAAAAGCCTTTCGAGCGTGTCGTCGAGGTCGTCCACGGTGAACATGACGCGGAGATAGCCAAGGGCATTGACCGGGGCCTGCCGGTGATCGGCGACGACAGCGGGCGCAAGAAAGCGGGACAGCTCGAGCCGGCTATGGCCGTCCGGCGTCTGCATCATGGCAATCTCGACATGCTGATTGCCCAGTCCGGTGACACGTCCCGCCCACTCGCCTTCGATCGTGGCGCGCCCTTCGAGCGCAAGGCCGAGCTCGCGAAAGAATGCGATGGCCGTGTCCAGGTCCTCGACGACGATGCCGACATTGTCCATCCGCTTGAGCGCCATGCTTCATCTCCTGTTTCAGTTCTGTCTGCATGTATCGGCGCTGGCTTGGGGCACGTCGACCTATGGCGTCCGTGGCGTCGATGCCCGCGCCCCGGTCGCAAGGGAGAACTAGTAGTTGGC
>Ga0123337_10002993_pt1 | contig 18566 bp, 11 predicted proteins | sample frozenSSSSmetaG_FD_89792 | JGI IMG/M metagenome (GOLD analysis project Ga0123337, IMG submission 89792) | Glacier valley bacterial and archeal communities from Borup Fiord, Nunavut, Canada, to study Microbial Dark Matter (Phase II) -... | ecosystem: Environmental > Aquatic > Freshwater > Ice >... | reverse complement strand
TGCAAGTTTGGAGCCGACGATTTTTTCCTTACTCGCGAATTCAGGCACCACGCGAGTCACGCTATTTTCCCCAAGCAGTATGCTGCCAGTCTGCAAATTGAGAAATGAAGGGCCGAAAGCCGCGTTCGTTGAGTCGTAGGCGATGTTTCCAATCGCGCCGTAGTTGGCGAGCAGGTCAATACGTCCGTTAAGCGAAACCGAAGTGCTGCTATCAATAACTCCGAGTTGGCTAATCGCCTTTCCAACCACGGTAACACTAGCCCGCGGAGCACTAATAATCCCGGTGTTAGTCACGGTTCCTGCATAGGGTGTCAGCAGCGACAATTCATCAGCGACGGCACCCACGTAGACATCGAGACCACGCAATGACGGATCAGCGGAACTGTGGGCGTCGAAGCCAACTTGCAAGCCGGAGGCGAGGATCGCCTGGCCGTCCGGCGTCTCGATCAACCCGGCATTCGTGACGTTCGGTCCGATTAGGGTGATGCGCCCGCCAACCCTATCAGATGTGGTCGGTGCCGTGAGTTTCGCACCCGCCTGGACAATCACGTCACCGGCTCTAGTGTCGGGCGACAGGCCTGCGCCGATTGCTGAGAAGAGAAACTCGTGGTCGCTATTGTTCAGCAAGCCCCGCTCGACAAGGCCGTCATTAATAGGAAGGCTCGAGGCGGTGAGGTTATGCACATTCACCTGGCTGCTACCACCGAAAATAATACCGTTCTGGTTAATGAGATAGACTTGTCCGACCGCCTTGATGCTACCGAGGATTTGTGTGGGATTTCCGGTAGGGTCTGAAATTTTGTTGAAGGCGATCCATTGGGCGGAGGTCTCGCCGCCGGCGGTCTGGTCGAAGGTGACAGTGGTGTTTTTGCCGACGTTGAAGGTTTGCCAGTTGAGCAAGGCTTGCTGGGCAGTCTGCTTGATCGTGACGTTGGTGGCATCTAGCGTGACCGTTTGAGTCGGCAAAACGGCACCAGTCCACTTGGAAGGATCGTTCGCGACCGCGGCGGAGACCTGAAGTCCGCCGACCCCGAGTCCGTTTGGCACGTTAGGCAGAGCGACCGTAGCGCTTCCTAGATTATTGGCACCGTTGATCGCCGCATTCCGCGCGGCGTTCTGCATCGCCCGAACCGCATTGATGGCTTGGTTAGTCCGGGCAAGTGTATCCTGCGCATTGGCGCGGACCGTATCGGTGGTTGACGGTGTCGCGCCCCCGGTGCCTGACGCCGCAGACGGGAGAGGAGCTCCGGCAGTTCCACCTCCGCGCAGAAGATCACCTGCGTTTGCGGTAAGGCCGCTGACCAGAAACGTGAAGCCGACGAAGACCGGGGCACCATAGTTGAGCGGGCTGCTAAACAGCGGTGTGCTCCGAAAGTAAAAACGTTTTGGCTTCATGGGCGAAATGTCTGAAGATGAATTAATTAAGCGACGAAATGCAGATTCTATCAGGGCTTTAGAACCAGGCTGCTGATCCCGATCTCATTGATGGCGAGGGGATTTTCCTTGAGCAGTTGCGCCAGTAACTCCTGACGCTTGCTGCGGGAACGATCTGCCCGCAACTGGGTGACCAAGTTCTCACGGACTTCATCGAATGCGGGGGTGCGCGGTTCACGGATATCGAGCACTTTCAATACGTGCCAGCCGTCGTTGAGTTTGATCGGTTCGGAAACGGCTCCTAAAACCATCTTCGGAAGTTTCTCACGGATTCCGGGTTGGACCTGCTCCTCGGTGAGCCAGCCGATTTCACCACCGCGCGCGGCACTGGCGGGTTCTTCACTTGCGCTTCGGGCGATGGTTTGGAAGTCCGCGGTCTTGGCCCGGAGTTGCTTGATAGTCGCCTCGAGTTTTGCCTTATCGCTGGCGATGAAAATCTGCGCCAAGCGGAATGATCGTGGGATCAGGAGCTTGGATTTGGACGTCTCGTAGGCAGCCGAGAGTTCGGTTTCGCTAGGGTATCCAGGTTCGGGGGTGGAGGCATTTTGAAGGTAGGTCTCCGTAAGAGTGGACTCGCGGGCCCGAACCAGCTTGGCGATGACCGCGGGTTCTTGTTCCCACTTTTTGTCCAAAGCTTGTTTAAGAACCATCCGCTGAACAAGCAGCGCGCGGACATATTGACCGAGAGCCGCGGAATCAGCGGCGATTGCGGCTTGCTGGTCGGCATCAAGACCAGCAATCACCTCGCGGATTTCAGTGTTTGTAATCTCAATATCACCGACTTTGGCAACGATCGTTGAGGTTTCCGCACACAAGCAGGAAAGTGCGGTGATCCACGTGATGGAAATTGTTCTTATCATGTTCATCCTAATCCGATGCCTTTGTTGGTAATAGTCCGACAGCCGCATCCCGTTGGATTGTGACAGTATCGACAGATTGCCGAATCGAGCTCAACGCTTCTGAGCGCTGATCCGGTTGTCGAGGATCCTGTCTTTGTAGCCTTGGACGAGATTTTCAACCTTGACCCGGGTCGTGCCGATAAAGGGCTCGCGGGCACCCAGCGCCTTGCCGAGCGAATAGCTTTCGTAGCGATCCAGAATCTCGCTGGCCGTGGCGAAGAGCGCGATATTTTTGCGCTCGCGATCCGCGATGGTGCGCTGATGGACGATGATCTCGGCGGCGAGTTTGGAGCGCTCCTCTTCCTTGGTGCGGGCAACTTCCGCAGCCTTTTGGTAACCAACTTTCCATTTCTCAAGTGCTTCGTTATATTGCACAATCCGGCTTTCACGCTCGATGAGCTTATTATTGAGTTTCGCGATGGACTCGTCCGTCGCAACTCTATCAGCGCCACTTTGCTTCACCAGCGAGGCATTACGCTTCTCGAGGTCGGCGACCTTGGCGACGAGGGCCGCATTTGTCTGCTCCGCAGCCATTTGGGCTGCCTGCGCATTGGCGGCATCAGTCTGAGCGGTGCGAAGCTGGAGGGTGACACTGCGGAGCTGCTCGCGAATTTTCAGGGAGGGATCTGGAGCTTCGGCTGCCCACCCGGTACTGGACATGATGCCGAGCAACATGAGAAAGTTTATAGGTTTCATAATTGATTAGAATTTTGCGTTGATGTCGAACTGAAGGGTGTCGGTGCTGAGGGGAGAACCGATAATTTCATCGGAGCTCATCCAACGAAGGCCAAGGCGGACGGCGCGTGAAATCGCCATATTTCCACCAAGGGTGAAGCCCTGGACATTGGTCCCGCCGCCACCGAAGTCGGAGTCGGTAAAACCATCCACGACGGCGTCGGATTCGACGTAGCGGTAGCCGAATCCAGCCTGCCAATCACCGAAGGTCTCGAGGGCGGGCTTGCCGATTTGAAACATTAGATTCCAAGCGGTATCGCCACCTTGGAAGCCACCCGGTGTGGTGGTGGTGCCTGGACCTCGATTGTTGACGGCGCGGGAGGCGACACCTGATTCATCAAAAGCGATGTTCTTCGTAACCTCGCCAAGAAGCGAGATCCTCACGGGATCAAAGTGATCGTAATCAAGTTTCCCGGTGATTGTAAGATTACGGAACTGCGATGCCAGACCGTAATACTGATATTGGTATTTTGTGCCAAAGTCATTAGCAGCAGTAGGCACAATGTCCCGCAGCGCCATGTAGGTGTTTCCACGTTGGGCGAAGCCGGGACGGGTGGAGTCGGTATCACCGGCGTCGTTGGCATTAAGTGGCGTATATGGCGTGGAGAGCTTGCCTTCGATTTTGCTGAAGTCGTAGTAAGCGATTCCAAATTTCGCGGTAAGTTCATTCGTGATTTTCCAGTCGATACCGAACTGGGCTCCGGTGAGCCATTTGTCGGTACTCTGGAACTTTGCAGGCTGGTTTGAGGCGAAATTGAAGTCGGTATTATAGACAGGAAAATAGCCTGCAGTGAAGAACGAGTTCACTTGATCGTTCAGCTTGACCTTGCCCCGGACCGCAAGACCGTCGAACCCAAGATCGTCGTCCCACTGGATATCGGTGGAGAAGAATGGATTATCAAACCTACCAAGGAGAAATAGCAATTCCTGACCATCCCCAGGTCCGGCATCGTAACTTAGGAATGCGCGGTCCAGCCAGACGGCATACTTCGAGAAATTGCCTCCGGATCCACCGAGAGTCTGGTTCGGAGAGGTGGGTGAGTTGCTATCCCCGGTCGCGAGGCGGATGCCTCCATTGAATCCATCGCCAAGCATGATCTCCGTGCCAAAGCGTGCGCGAAGGCGGGTTCGCTGACGATCTTGGTCAACGTTATACTGCGGGGAAAACTGCGTGCCCGACGTGTCGAAGGGCGCGCCAGTATTGATGGCATTAAAGTTAGGAAAGGCGCCGGTGTTGTCATTTGCCTTTGCGAAAAAGGTGTCTTCATAGCGCGCTCTAATATCACCGAACGGGCGGAACCTTGAAGTCCACTCGGGATAGGATTTCTCGCTCCATTTTTCCTTCCTCGCATCAGCCATGAGCTCTTGCTTGATCTCATCCCGCATGTTGTTGCGGACGACTTCCGGAATGTAGGTCACGCGCACGTCGTCGGGACCAGATGCAGGCGGCAAGGCGGCAATGTCCGCCTGAGCAGCCGCATTCTGTGCAGCAACGGCATCCGCTTGGGCCTGCTTGATCATCTCCGCAGCCTCGGCCTGGGTGAGAATCCCCTTCTGCACAAGGCGACCGATCAGGTTGACCGTCACGCTTTGGGTAGGAGCAGCAGGGGTATTTCCAAGCGGCTCAGCGGGTAGGTCCGTGGAAACCGGGATGTCGGTTGTGGGATCAAGAGAGTCAGATGGGGCCCCTTGAGCAATGGGCGTGACCGGAGTGGTTTCGGTGACAACCTCTTGAGCCTTGAGCAGACTGGAGACACCAAGGAGCGAAGCGATGAGGAATGGGCGAGTGGGAGACATGGGAGAAAATTAGCGGGCCGCTTTGCGGGCCTTGATTTTAAAATCGATGTAGGAAGGCATCCCCAACGGAGGAGCTTGAGCGGTTTGAAGACCTATCAGAACTTGTTCGAGTGCACCGGCATTGGCAGTGCCTCCGAGTGGTTTGATGCGAGTGATGCGCCCGTCCTTGTCGACCCAGACGCGAATCCCGTCATCCATCACGATGGATTTCGTGGATGGGCTTCGTTCGAGGGCCTGCTTGATGCTCGTCACCAGGATTTTCTTCGCATACCAGTCGATGCGGGCCTGCTTGGAGCCTCCACCACCGATGCTGTTACGGTTCCCCCCACCGTTACCAGTAGAGCCCAAACCATTCATGCCAGGTCCGTTGCCTTGAATATTTGTCCCAAGCACTTCGGAAGGTTGTTCTATAGGCGCTTCCGGAGGAGGCTCTACCAGTGGAGGCTCCTCGACGACTTCTTCCTTTTTATCCTCGGGAGGTGGCTCGGGTTTGGGTGGTATGACCTTCGGCGGCGGTGGCGGTGGTGGTGGCGGCGGTGGTAGAACGATCGTAACAATCTCGGACCTTTTCGGGGCGGATCTCGCACTTTTTCCGCCGGACAGCAGGAAGGAAAGAACCCCTCCCAAAAGGACCACGGCTAGCATGATGCCAATGACAAGACGATGCTTGCCTGGCGCGGGTCTATTGGGTGGGAATGGAGGTCTAGGTGACATGGTGTGATCTCATTTCCCGCCCTTGGGAGGCTGGGTCGCAAGCCCGATTTGGGTAATGCCCACCCGGCCCAAAACGTCGAGGACATCCATGACACCTTGATATTGACTCTGTCTATCACCTCGGACGACTACAGGAACTTCAGGGGTGGCAGCCTTGAGCTGTGCGAGCTTCGTTTCCAGATCCGCCAATGTGACAGGCAGGGTGTTGAGCCTGATTTTCCCCTCGGTGTCGATGGTGATGGCCTGGGTCTTGGGCGCGTCTAACTTGGGTGACGACGCCTTGCTGGCGCTCGGCAAATTCACCTTCACCCCCTGAACGCCAGCCGTAGTCATGATGATGAAGATGAGCAACAGCACGAGGTAGAGGTCCACCATCGGCGTGACGTTGATGTCATCGTAACTTTTTTCGTCGGCAGAGGCCATGGATGAGGAAGGTTAAGATGATCAATGCGCGACGCCCGTTTGGTCAGGCTCTTGGGCGGGTCGATAGAACTCGGCCATTTTGGCAACGAACTCGTCGATAAAGACCTGCATGAGTGCAAGCGAGTTCTTGATCCGGCCATTAAGATAGCTGTAGATAAAGAGGGCTGGAATCGCAACGACAAGACCGACAACTGTCGCGAGCAGCGCGGACGCGATGCCCGGCGCGATGGAGTTGACATTGACTTCACCGGACTTCGCAATAATCGCGAATGTGATCATCACCCCGACAACGGTTCCGAGCAATCCGACATACGGCCCGCCCGCGATACTGATCGTGAGGTAGACAAGGCCGTCTGAAAGACGGTGACTTTCGTGGACCAATCCGGCATCCAGACTGGCGCGAATCGCCTGGATCGACCGCCCCGAAAGCCCTTGGATGCGATTGTTGTCCTTGTCGAGCCGGTGGCGAATTTCCTCCGAGCCGATTTGGTAGATATGAAAAAGCGGTGATTGCTCGATGAGTCCCTGTTCAGAAGCGGCTACCTGACCGCCGAGACTGCTGACATTGGAACTGTCATCCGGATTCAATGCCGTGAGATCCGTTGATAGAGATTTCCACTGATTTAGAAATATCTTGGTACCCTTTTCAATCGAGTTGAGATAGATGAACTTGCGGACCGCTACTGTCCAGCCGACGACGATCATGATGACACATACACCGATCGCGATCCAACCGTCGAACATCATGTTGCCAGCGATGTCGCTGAAGAGTGACAAGTGTTCCATCAGCTTGCTTTGCTCCTTTGCTCCAGCTCCTTCGACCGTTCCTACCGAGAGAGTGCGCTGGGCGGCATCACTGCTGCCTTGGTTGACCGAGCTCAATTTGATCCATCCAATGGACCGTGCCATTTTCGAAATCGACAGTTCATCAAGCTCTCCCGTGAACGCAGTGACGCCCGCTGTCTGAGTCGCAATTCCTCCCAATGTGATTGGCGCATTGAGAGCTGGAATTGCCGCGTCGATACTGGAGTACAGCGCACCGTTGAGAAACAGGCTGAGTGACTTCCCATCGGCGACAACTACCAGATGACTCCAAGTGTTGATCCCAAGCGGGGCACCCGCTTGGGTGCGGACGGAACCGACCTGTGCTGCAGGAATGCCTTGATCCAGGAGGATCTGGAATGTGGATTGACCGTCGGAGCGACCTAAGATGACGGCGTTGCCTTGAAGCGCGACCGGTTTGATCCACGCGGAAATTGTCATTGCCTGACCCGATTTCCACTCGATCGATGCGGAGGGCGGAATAATCACCGGGGCTGTCCCCAGAAGGCGGAGGCCATTGCCAATGAGTGAACCTTCGGCAGTGGCGGCGGGCGATTCCGCATTGTTTCCATTTCCGGTCGAATCGGCTGGAGCTGTCCCGCGGCCTGCGAAGTGATAGACAAGGGAGGTATCCGCATCAAAGGCCTCTGCCGGCTTCGGAGCGGCAGGCATTGCTGCATCGGCGTTGCCAAAATAGATATCGAGGGTTTCCTTGGCTGCTCCCTTTACCTCGGGCAGGCGAACCCAGACAAAGGCCTCGTTGAGCAGGCTGTCGTAACTTTCGATTTGATAGGAAAGCAATGTCTTACCATCCGCTGCAACGAAACGAAGGTCACTGCCGTCTTCCCGAGCAAGGGCGAATTGGAAATTTCCATCGAACAAGCGGACCAAGACCGTGGCTCCACCGACCGCATCTGTGACTGCGGCGGCATCGGTATCCAAAATGAGCTTTTGACGATGGGTCCAAGAGGGATTCCACCAGGCATCTGCCGCTTGCAATTGGCCGCCAAGTGTAACCAGCGCTGAGATGCCGGCTAGAAGAGTGATAGAAGATCGTGTCATGATGAGAGAAATAGTGGAAAATTATTTAGAAATCCGCCCAGCCCCGGAAGGTGACGCGGACGTCACCCGCATCCGCGTCAGCTTGGTCAATGAGGGGCACGCCGACGTCCAGCGATCCGTTGTAGTGATTCTTTAGCTTGAAACGTGTGCCTGCGCCAACACTGGCAAAACCGTAGTGTCCCTGTTGCGCGGGCAAGGGATCATAGATGCTCAGGATTCCGGCGTCTGCAAATGCGTGAAACCGCCATTCATTGGAACGCGTGCCGACCTTTTCCGCAGTCCCGATTAAAGACATACTGCGATACTCGATAGTTCCAAAAGCCCCGTTGTCGCCGAGCGAGGTGGCTTCAAGATAGCCCCGCGCAGTTCCAAGCCCGCCGCCGCTGAATTGCTCACCATTGATCAGTGGTTGACTGGCAAGTTGGCCCTGGACTTTTCCGAAGAGTTGCGCGCCGCCACTGAGGTCGCGAGTGTGAGCAAAATCACTGCGGAGAAACGCATAGCTACCGTCTGCGTTGAAGCGCTTGTTGGAATAATCCCGTTGGCCACTACCGATGCCTCGAAGGTGAAAATTGAGTGACGTATTGAATTCGGTAAAACTGTTCTCAGCCATCCATGTGGCTCCATAGTTCGCGCTGAGTGGATAGTATTCGATGGGTGAGGAAATCATATCCTTGCCGATGACGATTTCCTCGGAGAAGTTTTTGTAGTCGATACCCAGGCTCAAGTTTTGATAGAACTTAGGTGTCGTGGGCAGGTCATAGAGCGCGCGCAGACCGAGGATTTCTCCCCGACCGCCGACCGCGGCACCGCCCAGAGTGGAAATGTCGCTATTTTGCTTAGTCCCTTGCAGCATGAGGCTGATGCCGTCCGAGACCCGAGCAAGGTAATAGCCCGAGAAGACCAATGCATCGTCGGTGTTTTCAGGCGCTAGCTGGAAGCTGAGTCCAGCGGTATGACCCCTCTGGAAGAGGTTGGCGTAGCTCAACGATCCATTCAAACGAAGTGCCGTCGTGTTCGTACTGTAGCGATTATTGAGTTCGAGCGAGCCGTGCAATGGCAGCTTATCCTCGACGTTCAAGTCGATATCCACCGTTCCAGGCTCAACTCCTTGGCGCAACACCGGAGTCACCCGTCGGTCAGCGAAGCGGTTCAGCCCGACGATTTCCTGACTGACTTGGGTCATATTGGGAACACTTCCCTCCGCGAGCGAGGGTGCCTCGCGCTTGATTTTGCTGGGCAGAAAGAAGCGTGCGCCATTCACCCTCATCCTTCCGACTTTACCTTCCACCACCTCCAAGCGAATGATGCCTCGACGGGGATCCTGCTGCGGAACGATGACGGAAACCGTCTGAAAGCCCGCGTCGTGATAGATTTTCTCCAAAGCGGCACGGGCCTGGTCAACGTCATCGGCTGTTCTGGCAGGCCCAAGAAATGGATAGACAGCTTCCTCGATTTCAAGAGACTTCAGGCGGCGGGCTCCCTCCACACGATATTCCCTGATGTAGTAGGTTGCGGCTTCCTGAGCAGTCGCAAGAGAGACAATCAGGCTCAAACAGAGGCACGAAATACCCGCGCTCACAGTCATGAACTGCGGTGCAAATGCGGAGTGGAATCGGGAGGTGAACATGCAAGCGACCCGAAATCTCGGACGGGGCGCAGCATTCACCTTCCCGTGACAATGCCTCAAGGGTCCTCATGTGACGTTCCTGTCACAAAGCCGGATAGTCATATAACTACGCCGTCCGCGCTCGCTTCTCCGCCTTCAACATTCCGCAGCCAGCCGCCACATCGATCCCTCGCCGCTGGCGAAAAGTGCAGGGAAAGCCGCCGGCGATGAGTATTTTCTGAAACTCGTGGCCCGACTCGCTTTGGGCCCCGCTGAAGCCGCCGGTGGGATTGAGTGGGATCAGATTGATGTGCGCGTCGATTCCGCGCAGCAGCTCGACCAAACGATGTGCAGTCTCCGGCGAATCATTTTTCCCAGCAATCAGAGTCCACTCGTAAAAGATCCGCTTGCCGGTGATCGCGCCATATTGGCGACAGGCATCGATCAACATCGCGAGCGACCAGCGCTTGCTTGCCGGCACCAGCGCCGCACGCTCCTCTTCGGTGGAGCCATGCAGACTAACGGCCAATCGATAGGGCCGCTGCTCCGATGCCAGCCGCAGGATGCTTGGAACCACACCCACCGTGCTGATTGAGATTTTCGTAGGTCCGATGCCCGAGCCGCGGACGTCGGAAATGGTTTCCAAGGCGACCATCACGGAGTCGTAATTGTGCAGCGGCTCACCCATCCCCATCAGCACCATGTTGCGCAGGCGCTTTCGGGGATCGATCGATTTCAAAATCCGCCGTGCATGGAGCACTTGGGCGACGATTTCACCGGGCCGCAGGTGACGGACAAAGCCCATCTGCCCGGTCGCGCAGAACACGCAACCCATCGCGCAGCCCGCCTGCGTACTTACGCAGACCGTCTGCCGTCCGGCGTAGCCCATGAGGACTGTCTCGATCGTTTGTCCGTCGCGCAACCGCAGGAGAAATTTCCGGGTCAGCCCGTCGGTGCTGCGGATTTCATCGACCACTTCCGGGGCCTCGAGAAAGAACGCCTTCCCCGGGCCGACGGATTGCTCCACCCAGCGCTTAAGCGGCGGCAGGAATGAGCGGGTGGATAGATCCTGCTCTCCGTCGCGATGAACGGCCCGCCAGAGGACTTTGGCATGATGGAGGATCACGCCATCCTTCGCCAATACCTCCACCAGCTCAGAAAAACTGAGATCGTGCAAAGATCGTTGAGAAAGGTCGCTCACGCCCGAATGCAACCCCGCAGGGGCAAGCTTTCAAGCGTCATTTCACAAAAGCGGGACTACTTGGAGACTTTGATCCGGATATTTTTGTAAAGCGTGGTGCTGCCCTTGTCATGGGCTTGAATGGCGATCGTCCCACCGTCCGGCAGCAGTTTGGTAGTGGCGGGCTCGGTCTTGTAGTTCACCAGCTCCTTGTCGTTCACTCGCACGGTCACGGTGCCGTCCTTCACGATGATGACATATTTCATCCAAGTGTCGTCGTCGAAGGGCACGAGATTTTTCACCGTGTTGTAGAGGCCGCCGGACTTCTGAGGATCGCCTTGGGTATTGTTGACTTGGATTTCATAACCGCTTGGCCAGCCTTCCTTTTGGAAAGCGGTATGAATGAACACGCCGCCGTTCGAGTTCTTGCGAGCCATCACATCGAGCCGCAGCTCAAAGTCCTTGAACTTGGCATCATTCACCTTCCCCTCATAGAAAAGGTGAGTGCGAGTGCCGTTCGCCTTGATCGCTCCGTCCTCGATCGAGAAAGCATCCTGCGCTTCGTTGACCTTCCATCCATCCAGTGTCTTGCCGTCGAACAAGGGAACGAAACCGGCCTCGGTCCCGGGCTCGGCGGCGGAAAGCGGGACCAGCAGGGCCGCCACGACAGAGATCATCGAAATGAGTTTTTTCATAGTTTGAGAACTACGCCGCAGAAGCCTGCGTTATTCAATCTAATTTCAAAACCTTGCATTTCCCGGAAATGATTGCTAGAATCTCACTCCTGATGAACGAATGGTACTACGCCCGAGGAGGCAAGCAAAACGGCCCGTTAGGCTTCGAGCAACTTGTCGAAATCGCGCGCGGCGGAGGGCTTGATCCGCTGAAGGACCTCGTCTGGAACTCCACGTTCAAGGACTGGCTCCCGGCAGGCCAAGTCCCGGGGATTTTCGCCACCCCGACCAATCCCCCTCCCCCGGTGGCGAATCCAGGAAACCCTTATGCGACACCTGACAGCAGTTGGACCGCTGTCGCGCCGATCCCAGCGGCGGTGGCGCTCGGAGAAATCGAGCCCGGTAGCGAACCCATCGACGTCGGTGGTTGCGTGAAGCGCGGCTTCGAACTGACCTGTCGGAACTTCGGGATGCTCTTGCTCGTCGGCCTTGTTTACGTAGGAATCTCGATCGCCGCGGGCTTGATCCTCGGCCTGATGGACGCCGCTCTCGGCTGGGGACACCACCAGACCACTTTTGAAAACGGATCAACCGGCGTCAATTGGCACGCGCAGACGAATGGTAGCCCGCTCAACACCATCGTCACTCAGATCCTATCGATCTTCCTGTCGCTGGGACTTACACGCATCGGACTGAACGTGGTGTCAGGGAAAGGATTTAGTATCGCAATGATGTTTGAGGGAGGGAAGAAGCTGTTACCCGCGATTGGAGCGACGATTCTCTATGGGGTGATGGTGGCGATCGGCTTGCTTTTGCTGATCGTCCCCGGGATTTACCTCGCAATGAGATACGGGCAATTTCTCACCGCCATGGTGGATCGGGATTTGGGAATCATCGAATCATTTCAATACAGCTCGTCGATCACGACCAACAACCGGATGAATCTATTTCTACTCGCGCTACTCGGGATCCTCATCGCCATTGCCGGTTGCCTGGCCTTATGCGTCGGCCAGTTTTTCGCGCTTCCGGTCATCGGGCTGAGTTGGATCGTCGCTTACCGGTGGATGCAATACGGGCACCGCGCGGCGCTGGATCACCCGGGGACGGCGGCGCCGATGCTGTCGGGTTCATCCTCGTGATTGCAACTCCGCATGCCTGCGGCTAACCAGCGTTGCGTGATGAGATTTTCCAAAAATTTATTCCGTTTCGCCGGAATTCAGGCAGTCCTGTGGCTGGGACCGACAGCGGCCCACGCGGTGGATTTCCAACCTGACCCGGCAACCGTGCAGCGCTTCGCCGCAGGATATCGCTACCCACAGGCCGGATGGACGGTCGTGCATATCGAGGGAGGAGCTTACGAGCGCGGCGTGCAACACGGACGTCTGCTGGCCCCGGAAATTGCAGGCTTCATCCGTGCCATCGCCACCGATACCAAGCCCGAATCCGCGGAAGAAGCCTGGCGGCTGACACGCTCGATCGCGAATGCGATGTTTACCCGGCACTTCACCCAGGAACAGCTTCAGGAAATGCAAGGAATTGCCGACGGGGCGGCTGCGGCAGGAGCACAATTCTCAGGGCATCCCGTCGACTTAACCGATATCGTGGCGATCAACACGGCAACCGAAATGGAGTCGATCGATATCGCCATGGCCGCCACTCCGACCGGACTCGAGCCTCCTCACCCGGCGGAGGCACCCAAGCCGCAGCTCCAACAGGTGAGACCGCGGGGCGAGCATTGTTGCGCCTTCGCCGCCAACGGTGCGGCCACCCGCGACGGCAAAATCGTCTTCGGACACATCACGACGGACGATCTCCGACCCGCCTGTTATTTCAATATCTGGCTGGATCTCAAGCCGGCATCAGGCCACCACTTCGTCATGCAGACCGTGCCGGGCGGGATCTACAGCAGCATGGATTATTCCATCAGCGATACCGGCATCGCCATGGCGGAAACCAACATTTCACAAACGTCTTACGATTCGAGCGGAACGCCCCTGGCATCCCGAGTCCGGCAGGTGACCCAATACGCCGAGAGCCTGGATCAAGCCGTCTCTATCATGACCGAGGCAGAGAACGGGCTAGGCTCCGCTGAGTGGGTGCTGGCCGATCTGAAGCGGAACGAGATTGCGCTTCTCGTGTTAGGAACCCATCAGCACAAATTATTCCGCAGCAGCGAGAACGAATGGATCGACGGAGCAGAAGGTTTCTACTGGAGCTGCAATAATGCTAAAGACCGGGCGGTGCGTTTGGAGAGCGTGGCCTCGCTGAAGGGCTCCCCTACGGCGGTCGCAGCGGATTTACCGACCAAACGAGATAGCATCTGGCTACAGCTTTACGAGCAAAACAAGGGCAGGATCGACTTGGACTTCGCGCGGATGGCAGTCACCACCCCCACGCTGGTGACCGCTCACGCGGTTGATGCTGTCTACACCACGACGGATCTCGGTTTGAAATTGCAGAGCTGGGGATGTTTCGGTCCTCCCGTGGGAGTCCTACGCCTGCCCTCGTTCGGCGAGCGCCAGCGCTTTCCGGAAATCCGCGCACTGGTCGTCAATCCCTGGACGATTCTACATGCCGCGGCACCGACAGCAGAACCACCGGCACAAGCGGCTGACCTGCATGATCCGGTGAAGGGCGGATTTCCCGGAGTGACAGAAGCGGCCGCCGAGCCGCCGCTGGAGCCGCTTTGGCATGGCACTTTGGTGCCGGCGGGTGATGGCGATATCTGGCTAACCAACAGCTTCGCATCCTATCGCGGACTCGCCACTCGGGAGAAATATTTCACCAGCCTCGCACTCACATCAGGCATCAGCCAGCGCGGCATGGATGACGTGGCGACCGAGCTTTTCTACTACCGCAGTATCTATGAGCAGGGTGCCCGGAACTGTGAGGAAATGCCGCTTTCAAGAATCCAGGCAAGCTATCGCCAACCATCATGGAGCGAGGTCGCCCTCGGCAAGGGCGTCTTGTTACTCAACAGCCTGCGGGGCTTGATCGGCGCGGACAAATTTGACGCACTGATGGAGGAATTCGGACGTCAAAACGGTGGCAAGTCCGTCAGCTCACACCAGTTCGAGGAATTCATGGAAGCGGGAACCGGCCGCAGTTGGGCAGCGTTTTTCGATGCATGGCTCAACCACACCGGCTTGCCGATTCTCGAACTCGGCGAGGTCGCAAGCCACCGCGAGGGCAAGCACTGGCGCACGACCGCAGCCGTTCGCCGCAACGAGTCAGGCGCACCGCTGGCCGTGGGCGTGACGGTGGAAACCGATGAGTGCGAGGTCACCGCCATTGCTTCGTTAGAAAAATCTCAAGCGGTGATAGAGCTGATCTCGGAGTCCGCCCCGCGGCGGGTGATGGTGGACAAATACCGGAAGTCGTCGTGCGGAAACGGGGTTCCTTTCACGGCGCTCAGCTTCGACGATGATTTGGAACACACCCTGATCTTGTATGGCACGCTCGATGAAGTGGATGCGAACCGTGAGGGGGCCTTGATGTTGCAACAAGGACTGCGGCGGCGGGAGCACAACATCACCGTACCCGTGAAGGCGGATACCGAGGCGACGGAGGACGAGTTGCGAAATCACCACTTGGTCGTGTTGGGTCATCCGGGGACCAACACCGTGGCCGCCCGCTTCCGTGATCAAATCCCGGTCACGTTCAGCGCCCATTCGTTTTCGATTCGCGGAACCGCTTATGCCAATCCGGAGACCTCGGTGCTGATCGCTGCGGAGAACCCGCTGAACCACCGCTTTTCACTCGTGCTTTACGCAGGGCTCGGCACCCGCGCGACGATCGACCTAATACGAAAACTTGAGGAGGACAACCTGTCCTCGGCCCCCGTGGTGCTCCTTCCTGCCGGACAAAAGGAGCACAATCTGGTGCTGCTGCCCCAAGCCCTCACGCGCGAGATCCCTCCCGAAAAGGACGCGAAGTGAGAGATCCAAAGCCTGCAGCAATCCCCTCCCCTTGCGGGAAGGGTGCGTGCGGCGGGGAGATCAGAAGGCAGAGCTCACTTTGAGGCTCCAGCGATCCAGATCGTACTCCCGATCCCAGTTTTTGCTGTATTCCACTCCGATGGTAACGTTCTTGCGGGTGATCAGATCGACTCCCACTGTCCCGTAGGCGTAGGATCCCAAGTCAATGGGATCATGCATCGGAGCAACCCCGGCGGGGGCTCCGACGAAGCCGGCAACGGCATCGGTATTCTGACCTGTCAGGTAGTATTGAAGGCCGAGATCGACGTGAAGATTCAATTTCAAGCCGGAGTGAAAGGTATACAGATTTCCTAACCTCACTCCGGGACGAATCCACGCATGAACCTCATCGTAGTCTCTGAGTGCCAGACTGATAGGGCCGGCCCCGGTTTCGGTGGCGGATTGAGCCATCAATCGGGAAACTCCGAGGTCGAGCATCGGTCTGCAATAGGACTGGTCAAAATCGAACTGATGGGACACCCGGATCATTGCGGAGCAAGCTTCAAGATCCCTGCTGATCCGGGACTCATACGGCGTAGCAACCTGGCCGACACGCTGGGAATCCGTCTCATTCCAACTGTAGGACAAGGTCCCAGTGATTTCAGTGGCTCCAAACTGCCGCTTAACGACGGCACCGAGATGGGTGGTATCGCCAGTGGATGTCCAGCGTCCTTCATAACCGTTGGCAGTATTATTTTCAAAAGAGAGTCCCAAGCCGGCGATCCAGCCATCCTTGAAGGATTTCTGAATACCTACGGCCGCACTTTCTGACTCATGACTGACCGTTTTGTAATCGCTGTAAGCTTCATGCGTGGTCTCTTGCGTCTCGTAGTTGAACCAGATCAGCTTGCCTTGGTCCAAGAACTGCACATCGCCGCCTTCCACCATCAACTCGTCGAAACGCTGGGTGCCGCGGAGCAGCTCGGCTTGGTGCTCACCATAGAAGTCAGGAGCGAGCTGTGAGAGCGATTCGCGATAGGCCTCAATGGTTGGATCATAGATCAGCTTAATGACCGTATCTGCTAGAGCAGGAGAGCTGCCGACGTGTTGGATGCGATTGAAGTAATCGCCGACCTCGCGGAGATTCCTTCCAAGCTGACCGTCCGGGGAGAAATCCACGTTGTAATCGAGCACCGCGTCGAAGCCAGTGGGGTAAAGCAGGTCGTATGTAATCACGACCGACGGCGCGGTGGTCAGAAACATGCCGTCATCAGTCACGCCGAGGTCGCCATGGAAGAGATCCTTCTGGAAGTGACCGGATGGAATCAGCTGCGGGTTGAGCAGCCGCACATCCATTTCCCCGGCGAGCTTGACGGCTCCGGTCATGGATACGTTATCCAGTAAGTCACTGCCGAAATCCAGTTCCGCGTAGGTGATACCGGTCGCCGACTGGGTGAAGCTGCCTGTCATTTCCGTGCGCTGCGCATAGCCCGTATCGCCCGGCCGCAGGGTGCCGTCGTTGATGAATTGGTTGGCGGCAGCACCGAGGAGGAACTGTGGTCCGAGGACGACGAGGGCGTCGCTGTGGTTGACGAACTTGTTGGAGCCTGCGCCGAGATCGACCTGGCCGTAGAAGTCGCCGTTGTTGTCGACGAGCTCGTTACCTTGTTCGCCAGTGACGCTCCAAGCGGTGAGCACGTCTGCTCCGATGACGGTGCCCTGGTTGGTGAAATGGTTCGCCGCGCCGCCGGAGAATTTCACGCCAGTACCATCCTGGCCGAAGTAGACGAACTTGCCGGCGGCGAGATTGATGGAGATGTCCCCTTGCCCGCTGGATCCGCGGGACTGGGCGAAGACGCTGACTCCACCTTCACCGCTGGCGCGGGCGCTGCCGTTGAGGGCGAGGGTGATGAGTCCGGAGGTTCCCGAACCACCGGCCGTGTTGGCGAAGATGTCGTCCACCACACCGCCGCCGCCGCCGAGGGACTGGAGGAGGATGCCGATGGAGCGATCTCCACGGACCGTGACATCGCCGGTCTGGGTCACGTCGATTGCCCCACCGTTGCCGCTGTTGGTGGTGTTGAGCGTGATGGCGATGTCAGCCGGATCGAGATCGGTGAAGGCTGCGCCGCCGCCGCCGCCGATGGACTGGATGATCAGGCCGTGGGCGAGGGTGCCCTCGGTGTCGATCGTTCCGGTGTTGGATAAGGTGACATTGCCACCGTTTCCGGAGGTGCCGTTCTTGCCGCCGATGGCGATATTGAGGGTATCCAGACCGGTGAGGTCGAGCTTGCCGCCGCCGCCGCCAATGCTTTGGAAGATGAGGCCGTAGGCGCGGGCACCGGTGGTGCTGACATTTCCGGCGTTAGTCAGGTTCATAAGGCCACCATTGCTAGCAGTGCCGTTGTCAGCACCGAGCGTCGAGTTGCCGACGACCGCTGGGGGGGGGAGGATCGGAATGGCCAGGGCACCGCGGAAAGCGGCCAAAGGAAGGGAGCTCTCGGCACTGACAACCGGGATCTTCTGAACGTTGACCGAGAGATTGCCACCGCCACCGCCGATGGACTGAGCGACCACGCCGAGGGATTGATCGCCAGTGGTGGCGACATCGCCGGTGCGGTTGAGTTTCACGTCTCCGCCGCTGTTGTTAGTCGAGTTTGATCCGCCCAATGCGAGTTCGAGGTCAACGTTGGCTTCCGTATCGACGACGATTTCCTGCGTCGCATTGCCGCCGCCGCCGCCGATAGACTGCATGAGGGAGGCGATGGATTTTTCACCAAAGGCATACAAGTCGCCGATGTGCGAGGCCTCGATGGCGCTGCCGACGGCGTCTTGGATAGCCGTGGTCCCGAGCTCGATCTTGGAGGAGATGAAGGCCTTTACCTTGTCGACGTCGCCGCCGTTGTCGGGCAGTTCGAAACCATCGTCACCCAGTGCGACCGCGTGTTTGCTGACGTCGAGGAAGAGTTCGACATTGCCGCCACCACCGTTGATGGACTGGCCAAGCTGGGCGGTGCTGTTCTTGCCGAGCATGATGATGTCGCCGGTGGTGTTGATGGTGACGGTTCCGGCAGCGCCCTTGGAGCCGTCGCGTCCGCCGAGCAGGGCGGAGATGGCAAGGTCGGCCGCCATCCATGCGGGGCTGGTGAGTTCATGCGCCGCATTTCCGCCACCGCCGTCGACGTCTTGGGCGAAGAGGCCGTAGGAGTTGTCCTCGTGGGAGGTGATCGAAGCGGTGTCGGTGAGGAGCACGTTGCCGCTGTCCGCGCCGTCGCCGCCGTTGCTGCCCCTGGCGACGTT
>Ga0123337_10002991_pt1 | contig 18571 bp, 12 predicted proteins | sample frozenSSSSmetaG_FD_89792 | JGI IMG/M metagenome (GOLD analysis project Ga0123337, IMG submission 89792) | Glacier valley bacterial and archeal communities from Borup Fiord, Nunavut, Canada, to study Microbial Dark Matter (Phase II) -... | ecosystem: Environmental > Aquatic > Freshwater > Ice >... | reverse complement strand
GGTTTTGGAAGGGTTAAAACGCTTATTGTCCCAAAAGAAATTTACAGAAAGCGAAGCCGTAAACAAACAATTAAATGATTATAAACTGCAATCTGATAGCGTAAGGATGTTTATTGAGGATGAGGGATATGAGAATGCAACTAGTGAATTCAGACCTCTGCAAGATGTTTTTAGCCTTTATAAAATCTATTGTAACCAAAACGGGTATTTCCATTGTTCAATCCAAACATTTAGCTCTAGGTTAAAGAACATTGGATTTTTCATAGAAAAGAAAATGACAGGAAGGATAATTTATTTAAAAAATAATATGTTTTAGGATCGTCATTCTCGTCATACTCGTCATTGAATTATTTTTATATGACGAGCATGACGAACATGACGACGGAAAAACAATCTTTTTATTTTATTTCAAAACCAATAAATGCTTTAAATCAATGGAAACGCAATATTTTAAATTTAAGCCGCCATAAGATGAAAAAAGCAGCAAAGTTTTAGAAATGCTGATTAATTACAACCCTTATGCCACAAACTAAACATTCAAAATTGTACAAAACTAATATTTATGAAACTCACAATATCTTTTAAAATGCCACAAGACAGGTTGGAATATACAGAATCGTATCGGTTTGATCTGAAATTTATATCTTCATTAATGGAACGGGAAAAAATGCCCGTGCTTTCTGAACTTGAAACGCTGGTTAAGGATTACTATGATTGTAAGAATGATCAAATCGACCTTATTATTGAAATATTGTTCAATCACGGCTTTTTGGAAAAGGTTAGAAATTATTATTACACCACCTCCCACGCTATTGCTGAATGTAAAATTCATGGCATTTATATACCACCCGAAAATTATAGCTGCGAGTTTGACCAAAACAGCGAATTTTATGCAAAGCTTGGCCACGTTACGAATATGCCAATCCATGAATTTGTGATGCTGGTTAATAAGCAGTTTAATTGCGTTTTTCAGTATCAATTAGATGAAACTATAAAATATTTACACGATAACCAATTAATTAAAAACAGCGATGAAAGTTAGACATAGCTTCGAAATGGATATTATCGAAATAAACGGCGTGGGAAGGAAATATTCTTTCCTTCGCCACAAAGCCACAGGTAAAGTATATGCCGAGGTTGGAAATGATATTAGGGCTTTACAAAGCCTTTTGCCTGAAGAATTAAAAGAATTATTTGAAACCCCCTTAAACGTCAAAATATCGCTTCTTACCCATTTATCTAAATGAAAAACTTATACAACTTTACAAATGGAAAATAAAAAAGAAAAACTAGTAGATGCCCTTATTTCAAATATGGGCAATATTACAAATGCTTGTAAGTCCGTTGGTACTACCCGAAGGACTTATTACAATTGGTTGGAAGCTGATAAGGATTTCGCTGAATCCGTAAGCCATATAAATGAATCGGTAATTGATGAAGTTGAAAGTTGCCTAATGGCCAATATCAGGGGCGGGAATGTAACCGCTCAAATATTTTACCTGAAAACAAAAGCGAGGTATAGGGGATATACTGAAAGAATTGAGCAAGAAATAGCAAGTAAGGACGGCACACCGCTTGGCTTTACGGTTAATATAATACACACTAAAAAAGATGCATCAGAAATGACCGATGCGGAGCTTATGGAAATCATTAACGAAGGGGGCAGCCTATCATTAACACCCTAAGGACTTTGGCGTTTCATAACTTTATTTTTATAGGACAGCCCACTTTTAGGGAGTCCTATTTTTTTTTGTTTTTAAATTGAATTGATGACCTAACGAAACGTTACCCCCTTATCAAATAAGTACCAACCTAGGCGAAATTGTCCCCTAAAACGTACCCCTAAAATTTAAAAAGCCCCTAATTTCCAAGATTAGGGGCTTTTATGTAGAGGAGAAGGGATTCGAACAAGTAATTTAAAATAATCATAATCAAGCAATTAAAGTTTAAAAATAAACTGTGTAACCGAATGTGTAACCGCAATCATTTAGGACAAAAAACCCTCAACTTCGGCTTCACTTATTTTAGTAAATGCACAAAATTCTTTCAAAGTCACAAGGCTTCCTGGGATTTTGTTGTTGGAATTTCTAATCCTTGCTAATAGCAGCCTTGAATATCTCTCACTACGACCCGTAATCCTCATTACGTCCTTCGTGTAAATACAAATTCGACTTAAAATTAAAGGCATAATTCCAAAAGAAAGATTAATCCTACCTAATCGATGTTAAAATACTAATTTTAAATTTTATACAAAAAAAATTTAAATTATTCTATCTAAACAATTTTTGAAATAAAAAAGATATCAATATTTATTAATGTTTCGAAAATAAGGTTACTTATTAACTATTAAGAATTAATACCTAATTTATAAATTTCAAAAAATAGTTACATTTCCAAACCAAACATCAAAGTATTTAAAATGAAAAAATAGTTTTATAATATAAAGGTTCATAAAGAATATATTAACCCGTTGGGTGAAACTAAATGATTTTAATTTTGATATTATTAATTGGTCTTTGAAAGATAAATTTATTGATATATTGAATCAAAGTTAAAGCGGTTATTTTTGATAGAATTCTGGTTTTAAAACCTTCAAATGACTTTGCATAATTTCGTCTGATCATAAATTGATTGCATAATTGAGAAAATAGCGTTTTTATTCTTTTTCTGGATTTACTAAAAATATATGGTTGTTTTTTGTAGCCTGTTTGATTTATTCTCATTGGGGTCTCCAGTTTTATATTTGCTGTTTCAAACAGATCTAATTGTATGATTGAAGATAGATAAAACAACAGGGTCAAAATATGACAAAATCAAAATCCTGATTTCCCTTTAACAAAGGGGGTCAGTATATGACGGATTGTCATTTTAACACAGGGGTCAATATCCTCCGAAACAGGGGGTCAGTTTGTTCCGATATGAGGGGTCAGTTTAATCCGAAATTTCCACTTAGCAAGTCTTGACGGTTTTTGTACTTTCTTTTAATTTACTTCAATATCGAGATTCCATCAAAAAGTATTATTATATTACAAGCCGGCGGAGATGATTATAATTTTCATGCACCGAAATGGATGATATTTAAATTAATTTACTAATTAAAGCTAATCAATAAATATGTTGCTCAATAATTTTTTGAAAAAAATCCATTTACTGCTATCCCTGTTCTTCATTAATTATAACTCAAATGCCCAAAAAGTTTTTCCGGGGGCAGATGAAAAAACACCATCCCGTTCGCAATATTTTTCCTGGATTAATAATACCAATGAAGGGGCTACCGAAAAACAAACTCTAATTAACCTCGAGTTCTTTAAATGGCTGAAGGAGGAATACGGTATGAATTTGAATATCTATGCTTTTGATGCAGGGAATATAGATGGTAAGCAATTCTACGGTAGTATTTATTCTGAAAGGTTCAAAAAACAATTTCCAAATGGGTTTGGGTCTATTTATAAAAAAGCAAAATCAATAAACACAAGGCTTGGTGTATGGGGAGGGCCCGATGGTTTTGGAAACACACCGGATGAAGAAAAAAACAGAATTGACCAAATGGTGAAGCTCTGTAAGGAATATGAATTTGAATTATTTAAATTTGATGGGGTTTGCGGTAATCTAAGACCCGAAAAGGAAGATTCATTCATCAAAATGATGATCGAATGTAGAAAATATAGTCCGGATTTAATATTACTTAACCATCGTTTGCCCTTAACAAAAGGACTTGCTTATGCAACTACTTTTCTGTGGGATGGACAGGAAACTTATATTGATGTCCATGCCTCTAATCATATTACAGCCCCACACCATCGTGCAGGAGCAATATCTAGGGGCTTGGTGCCGGGCTTACAAAGGCTTGCAGAAGACCATGGGGTTTGCATCTCATCTAGCAATGACTATTGGGATGATGATTTGATTTTGCAAGCATTTAGCAGAAGTTTAATCTTAGCTCCTGAAATTTATGGAAACCCCTGGCTTTTGCGAGATGATGAATTTCCAAAACTTGCAAGGATTTATAATCTTCACAAAAAAGATATAATGAAATATTGGTGAATGGAATTATACTTCCTGACAAATATGGACCGTTTGCTGTTGCCAGAGGGGATAAAAATCAACGTCTTATTACCTTAAGAAATTTATCTTGGAAAGATACTATTATTACTATCCGACTTAATGAAGAGATAGGATTGGCAATGAACGCTCAAATTGAAGTAAGGCAATATCATCCCACAGAAAAAATACTGGGTTTTTATAAATACGGCGATACTGTTAAAGTAATAGTCCCGTCATTTCATTCCATGTTATTATATGCCGGGAAAATTATACACGACGAACCTGCAGTAACAGGAGTTAACTTTAATGTGATTCAGGATGTGAAGGGAAAACCGGTCAAGTTAGAATTATTGGGACTTCCAGGAACCGATGCAAAAATTAAATTAAATAATGCCAGCGAATATTTAAGTGCAAATTTAGATAACGTACCGATTAAAAACCTTACGAAAGGTGAAAGTATCACTGTAAAATTTTCTGGTAAGCAATTAAAATTACCCTATCACCGTAAAATAGCTGACCTAGAATTAATTACAATCCCTGTTGATGCCGGCCCACTCTACGAAGCTACCGTTTTTTCAGCAGATAATAATGCGCTTGAAGTCCGTTCACTTCAAAGAAGCGGTTGGTCGATGATACCAGATGTAAGAAAAGCCCAAGAGGCTTTTTTTAATCAAAACGCCTTTGTTGACAGAGGTGTATGGGATAAAAATTTGTTTGATGGCAATTTAAAAACTGGCTTTTGGCCCTCTCAAAAGTTCAATATCAACCAAACAGTTAAAAACGGGTGTTTAAGGTTGGACTTAGGTGAAATATCCGAGATTGATGAGATTAGGATTAAAGTCCCGGATTATTTTTCCCTTCAGCCAATTCTCAAAGATGAGGGTAATTATGTAAATATCTCGAATGATTTAATCCACTGGAAAACTATTAATTTTATTTATGATACTAATACAATTATAAAAATAAATACACCTTTTAGATATCTAAAACTTGATGAATTCCCTCATCAAATCGTCGAGATTGAGGGGTATAAAAACGGAAAATTACTTAGCAGGAATCAATGGAAAGCTTCAAATTTATTTGCACCAACTTATAAAATGGAGGTAAAAAAAGTTTGGAAAACTACTTTTAAGCTATCGGAAATACCTAAAGGAAGCTATTTATGTTTAGCCATTAATGGTGAACATGGGACTGAGGAGGCTTACGCAGGTGCTAAAATCGATGGAAAACTTATCGGATTTCCAGACAGGGCATTAGCTTATCCTTCTAACGCATGGGAATATTATAGTTCAAACCGCTCAGGGAATTATACTTATTACTTGCCCTTAAGTGAAGACATGGTTAACAAACCTTTCGAAGTTTATACATTAGCTTATAATGCAGATAAATTAAATATTAAGCCCGAATTATTTATTTCCTCAAATCCAGCACCGTATGAGAAGATAACCTTAATATTAGAACGCAAATAAATATTTTGCATTATTACAAACTTTTATAAACCATTAAATGAGTAAAATAAAATGCCTACTTTTAAACTGTCCTAATTGTGGCAAGCTGATTATAACTCTCCGATGGAATTCGCAAAGACATATCTCACTTCGGCAATACTCTTGTTATTAGCGGGCTTTTTTAAAGACATTTTTTCATTATCTATCTTAGAAGAATCCACTTTGCTTCTTCCTGCGCCAACAATTTAACAATTGTATCTGCTGCTACAACATTACTCTTCGATTTCATTACGAGTTTAAATTTAACTTTATCACTATATAAAGCTGATAGGTCAACTTTGAAGCTACGGGTTTTACTCGAAAGGTTTTTCAATATGAATCCTTTTTTATTATATGTATATTTTATGTCATAATTTGGAATTCTAAATTCCACATCGCCATAATTGTTGATATGAGGATTTAAATACAAGTCGACATCTATATCGTTTTTAATGCCTAAAAAATTATCAATAAGCAGTGATGTGTAAACACATGGGTACTCATAGTATTTTTCTGCACCATGCCAATCTTTATTATCAATATAATAAACATGGTTCATGTCATATCTTTCGCCCATGTATAATGAATCTTTTATGGCTGCCAAGGCAACCGATTTTAGTTGCTTGTTAAGCAAATTATTGTTGTTGCACCACTTCCAATATGCCGCATCCCAATACCAATAACGGCCGGCAGCACAAAGGTCATAAGGTCCACCATCTCCGATTTCAGATTTTTCATAAGCTGCAACATTTGCCGACATAAAGGAAGGAAACCTTTGGAACTCAGACAAGTTTGCATTTACTAATTTTACTACCGCTTTGGTTTGGGTGTCAGTGGTGTACTCAAATATCACAGGCAAAATATTTGCCAACAAATGAATATGATCGTGTTTGACACCATTTCTATCAACCCAATCGACAAACCGCTGTTCCGTTTCGTCCCAAAAACCCTGCGGGTATGGTTGTATTAAAGCGGTTGCTATTTTCTTTGAAATATCAGAATAATATATTGATTTGTCTTTTCGGTTCAACACATTTTCAAGTTGTGACAGTAGTTGAAAAGTATGAGCAGCCAATGCCCCCGACATGGTTTCCCTACCATCCTTCATTACCTGATCTTCGTAATATACATCGGACCACACTCTTCCATATTGGTCGATGTTTGAGATGGTAAATTCAGCAGATTTTTCTAAATTTTCAATACTTTGGTTGAGCCAAACAGTATCTTTCGTTACTTTATAGTATTGGAACGATTCCTCAAGAACTTCAATATTGCCAGTTACTAAAAACATTTCGGCGTTTACTTCATTATTCTGACTATTTCTGCGGACATGGTATTCACGGGTGCCGTTGGGCTGAACAGCACAAGGATTGCGATACAACTCTTCGGGATCGGCTTGCATTAATTTAAACTGAAGCTCAATCATTCGTTTGACAATATCAATATCAAGGTCGGACGCAAAAGCTAGTCGTCCCTTTATCTGAAATTCATGGTCAACATCTGGATATGAGCCCGCATAAGCACGGGGATTTAATGTACTAATAACATAGCCGCTTGAATAAGGATAGTCCTTCGCTTTTGTTTTTTCAATTACCGATTGCAACATAGTTCCCCAATAAAATCCGGCTAAGGTGTTTGCAAGGATATCGCCATCTTTTATATTTATTAAGTAGCGGTTGTTAAAACAATCGCTGTGAGGACGGACTTCGGATTTATGCAATTCGAATTTATTGGAATATACTTTAACCTTCAACTTGTCATTTTCAATATTAGCTACAACAGAGTCGTTGCTAAACACTTTAATCATATACGAATTATCTTTCGAAATTGGGCTTTCAGGCAAAATCCACAAGTTTGTATTTACGTTAATCTTGCCTGAATTTTTGTTTAAAGGAAACACGTACCATTTATTGTCCTCGCGATTTATCCCAATACAAGTATGGGTTTGGAAAGTCAGTTCAACTGGCGATTTACTATCTTCAGCAGTTATCAACGAAAAATCCTTTGCATTCCTAATGTTAGCATTATTTAAATTTAAAAGAATGCCTACGGGCTTGATTTGTGCTTGGATTGAAAAACTATAAATCAATAAAATTGCAACAATAATTTTTCTCATGATATATCCATTGGTTTTTTAAAATTTGCCTGGCGCTTTGCATGCCGCCTTCGCACACTTGTTAAATTGAACCCGACACAATCATTTTGGAGTCTCGTTCAAAGATTCCGTCGTGCGCCGCTAAGACTTCATATTTAATTACTCTCAGGCCGTTTTATAAAATTTTTAAGTCTATGTTTTCTTTATCATGTGATTGAAATTGTTATAACGAGCCTTTTCGGACTAATAAAAAAAGAAGTAGGGATTACCAATACTTATGCTATTCACTTCCCATAATAACCAACACCAAACCGGGTTCCGAAGTATCATTAGGATTTTGTTCTGAGGTGCCTATTTGATCAATTAGTGAGCCCGGTACGATTAAGCTACCGCCTTCTACAATAACTTTGGATGTAATATCTACCACAACTTTACCCGCTAAGTCCTGGGCGAGAATAGTGGCCTCTTTTAGGTTTAAGTTTGTTTGTAAAGTGAGTCTGTTGTAACGTCCAAATATTCCATAGGTACCGGCATCAGTAACATAGATTGTAATATCGCATTTAGGAATCCAATATTTTCGATTATGTGTTCTCCCCAAAGTTGCAATGGATACTGCTCCGTTTGGATTTTTTGAAGCAACTACATAGGGTAGGTCACCATTTTCATCAGGTACTACTTTTGGCAACGGCAATCTTCGAGCTATTCTGGCGGGGCCAGATTCTGAAATAGTATCGCCATGAATGTGAAGCCCTGTCCAGGGTTTGAACCACCAATCTTCAATCTCTGATGGGGAATCCTGTAATACCCAGGTGTCAGTTAGCATTGTGCTATCAATAATAGTTTCAGAGGCATTAACTGAAAATGCAGGGGCAATTCTATGCCAACGAACAGCTCTTGTTATTTCATCAATTTTGCTTTTAATATTGCGATGCATAGACGGCCATGACATATCTGGTTTGCCATTGGGCATGTTGCCAGTGAAAGGATGCCGCATTACTCCCATGGTGCATCCTAAAGCAGCAGCAGTATATACTTCATCTTCGCAGTTAATTAATCCATTATATCCGTCTTTAGCAGTGTACTTACCTAAGGTGTGTTTTAATTTATCCATCGTCATGGGTATAGACATTATTGCAGGCACATCATAAGTTCTGAATACATCGCTTACAGGTATTACGCCATCTATTTGAGCATTTTCTACGTTTAGACCCGGTGCATACTTGTGTGAAATATCAGTAATCTGTTTTCTAAAATCGTAATCGTATATCTTTTTACCCCAGTCCACTTTCCAATAGGAAAAGCCTGAGTAGTTAGCCCATTTCGCTCTTTCAATCCAATAATCTTCGGGCGACATGTTATTAATAAACATTTCCGATTCACCCGCCCAAACCCAACCACCAAGACCTTTCCATCCTTTTGATTTAACAGCAGTCGTAAGTGCTTTTAATGCATCCTTATTTGAGATACTATCATTTGCAAAGCTGGGGAATTTATCACTACTGAGTATCAAGCTACCATATTCATTGGTATATTTAAATGGAATGTCCCAACTGTCGTCCATCACAAAAATTAAATCTTGTCTGGCTTCTGGATAAAAATCTACCCAATTTTGAAATTTACCGCCATCAAACATATTCGATTCGGTAATGTTTGCCCGCATTTCGTTCGTTCCTATCGCATTGGTATAAAAATGCTGTACTTGCCAAGTACAATAATAGTCTGGTGATGGATTTTGAATATTAGGTATTAGACTTTGAAAGCGTTTGTTTTGTTCACATTGAGTAAAGCTTAAATACAGTATTGAGGAAATGATATATAGAAAACGGACAGTATATTTTTTTTTCACTTAAATAACATTTTGGTTTTGTTCAATTATCTGTATCTGCTTTCATCCTTTGGCTGCATGCCTCAAAACATCTACATGTTTTAAATTTTTTATTGCTTTTATCTTTTAAATTTTTTATCGGGAACTTCAACACCTTCATTCTTTATAATAAATTGTGCCTTATCAGGTAGATAATGGTATCTATATTTACATCATGGATATAATTATTAATGATTTTTATTGCCCGACATTAAATCAACACCTGAAAGTTCACCCCAGCCCCAGCCAACACTGACACCACTATGTGGTAAATTATAAATTTCGTTTTGGGTTTTATGGAACCGATTTTCATTTGTAAAAAGATGCTTTAATTTTGAACCAGCAGTTTGACAACTGGTTTAACCCATTCAATAACCACAAAGTTTTTAATAAACTTTTGCTTGAAATTTTTTTTAAATACTAATTTGATTCTATAGCATTTCCTGAATTACGGTAAAGATCTACCCCTCCTTCCATTTCTATTGAAATCACCGTTGTATAAGGATCAAGCATTTCAGCTGGCAACTTGAATGAAAGAATACCAGGAATATTTTCCCAGGAGGCACCTCCATTTCGTTCCCACGTTAATTCCTTATCATATCCCAATACTTTTACTGATTTAATTTTATTTCGCAAGCCTTTTACATATACTTTTTCTTTGGGCGTATCAAACAAAAAAAGAAATAATCTTTTTTTGTCGAAAGAAAGTGTGGTAGGGCCATAAAAATGACCGAATGGCAAACCTGCCGTAGTTGAATAAATAGCCGGTTCATTCTTTTTAATCCATTTTCCTAAAGCGTTTAGCCTATCCACCTCTGGCTTTGGAATGGTGCCATCAGCCATTGGCCCAACATCCAACAATAAATTTCCACCCATCCCGATCACTTCGGCAAATGTCCTGATTAATTGTATGATGGATTTAAAATTGGTGTCTTTGGCTTGATATCCCCATGAATCATTTATTGTCATGCATAATTCCCAAACGCCTGAAGGCCTTAAAACTGGCAGTCCTTGTTCGGGTGTCTTATAATCACCATAGCCACGCATCCTTGAATTAAGTATTACACCAGGATCCCATTTATGTAATGAATCTCGTAATTCTTTCATGCGCCACTGGTCTGCATCACGCTCCCAATCACCATCAAACCAAAAAAGATCAGGCTTAAATTTTAAGCTAAGTTCTTTTAACTGTCCACGGTGAAATTTTAGAAAATTTTCCCATTTGGCAGGATCTGATTTACCGATAGGAGCGTGACCAAATTTATTTAAACCTTCTTTATTTTCTTCTCCTTTATGCCTTAAGCTGGCATAATCAGGGTGTGACCAATCGAGATGAGAAAAATATAAACCTACTTTTAATCCATTTTTACGTAAGGCATCGCAATATGGGCTTATTAAATCTTTTTTAATGGGTGTATTAATTGATTTTAATTTGCTGAGTTTGGTGTCCCATAATGCAAATCCATCATGGTGCTTGGTAGTGAGAACGGCATATTTCGCACCCGCATCTACAAAAAGTTTTGCCCATTCTTCGGGATTATAATTTGACGCTGTAAAACCTTTTTGCTGCTTCATGTAATCTTCATAACTGATTTGATTGTTATAAAAAGACCATGACTCCGATATCCCATTTACTGCATAAATTCCGTAATGAATAAATATTCCCAGCTTAGCTTGTCTGAACCATTCCATATTTGGAGTGGTATCGGCAGGCAAAGAAGCAGTGTTTTTAAAATTAATATTTGGTATAAAGTTACTTTGAGCGAATACTGATAATGATAAAACACATAAAATCAAGCCTACGGTTAATTGTTTCATGGGATATAATTAATTTATTTAATTTAAAATGCTTCTTTTTATACCGGCAGTTATACTTACTGTATTTTTTCCAACACTTAAATTTTGTAAAGAGCCTACTTTAATATGTTTTACATCGCGATAACTTCCATTGATGTCAACATCAATTATTATTGGAAGTCCATTCTTTTTTTCAAGTCCCTGGCCGGTAGGGGTACATATCCCAATAAATGAATTGGAAATAAGGGGGCACTTTAATGACATTATTTTATTGTCACAATTAAAATTTACCACTGTTCCTGAATCATTATTTTGAACAGTAAATTTTGTATTAAAATCAGAATTAAAAAAACTATTGGAATAACCACCTGAATGTTTGGAAGCGTTTTGGAAATAAGCGTTATAATCACCGGTAAAGCTATCATTTTCAAAAGGGCCGCTTTTAGAGCCAATAAAAAAATTGTTGTATGATTTATTATTTACAAAGAAAATTTTATCTCCGCCTGCTACAATATTAGAGTGAGGCCTGTACCAATTCATATAAGGTTGCTCTTTAATTAAGTGAAAGTTTCGCCCTCCTGTGAAAAAAAGATTGTGAACAACAATCGTGTTGGCCGAGTTATGCTGGATGGCATAGCATGAGTCTGAAGAAATAGCAAAAATATTATTGTCAATAAGTGTGGGTCCATAAGAGCTTTCTACTTCAATTGCTGCGGTGCAATTCATTTCGGAAAAAACATTACCGGTAATCCTGTTTCCCTGGTTCCGCCAATCAATCCACACACCAAAAGCCCAGAACTTTCCTAAGGTATATATTCTACGGAATACATTATTTCTTACCGTCATATCAATTACATTATGCGCTTTGAATCCAGCAGTCTCAGCACCTCCAAATTCTTTATGTACATTAATATCCTGAAAAATATTTCCTTCAATAAGGCTGTTACTCCATCCACCCCCATTGCCAATCAAGCCTGCCTGACCAAAACGTTCAATAATATTGTTGCGGACGATGTGGTGGCCAAAGCCCATACCGGCCTGCACACCGCAGGTTCTGCCATCGCTTATTCGACAATTTTGAATTACCCACCAGCCCCCTGCATTGATATCTATTATGCCTGAAAAAACACCTTCATTAGATGACCAATTAGTTGAACCATGCCTGATAGTCAATCCATCCAATGTAATATAATTACAGGCTTGCCGGTTTTCTCCTTTAATAACAAAAGGTCGTACATTGATTTCTGTCAAATCCATATTGGGTGATGAAGCACCTGAATAATTTATAAAAATTGTTGTAACCGTTGTTCCAACAGTTGCCCAATAACTATAGTGATTGAACTTTAAATCTTCTAAACCAAGAAATTCTTTGTAGGCTAGTCCATTAACATACACTGCTCCCAAATGATATACTGCTCCATAAAGTAACCAACCATTAGGATCATATAAGTTTGTTGCAAAAGGATTATATGAACCGAAGACAATATTAGGGATATCAACTTTATAAATATTATCATGCTGCTTTTTCCATGTATTGATTTGCTCAGAACCCGTTAAGACAGGCATTTCACCAAGATATGCTTTGTACACAATCCTTTTATATTCTGATGTACCGCTATGGGCAAGTGCTATTGCTTCACGATATATTCCACCACGTATAAAGCAAGTATCGCCTTCGTTTAAAATGTCCGCTGCCTTCTGCACTGTTTTAAATGGTGCATTATAAGAACCAGGGTTGTTGTCATTTCCAGTATTACTTGAAACATAATAAACGCTTGCAAATAAATATGGAGTAATATGCAAAAAGATGATTAGTGCTGTTAACTGTCTAATTGTAATTATCATCGCATTTTTATTTTTTTTTCGATTTTAAATTTCTATTTCCTTCCAGGCTTAAGATTTTTATGTTTCGGAAATCAACAGGTTGCCCTTCACTTTGCAAGGCAATAAACCCTTCTTTCAATAGTTTCCCATCCTGCTTTATAGCAGGGTTGTAATTAGTTACTACACCGCCGCCAATCTGAGGTTTTGAATATTGCAATACCGTATCGCCGTTGATGATATGTGTTATAAGAGAGTCACCCAATACAATAATTTCTCCTTTTACCCATTGCTCATCATTGTAGGTTTTAGAAGTAGAAGGGATGCAATGCCGTGGATCAATATGATCTTGAAAAACCACATTTGTTCCAGGAGAACACATGTTGCCGGTGGGCCTGGCCACACCGTCTCCCAACCCTCCCAACAACTGAAACTCAATAGAGATAGGCCAATCCTGGTCCTTGAGCATTGTCTTAGGATCCTGCGAATGAAACATAACACCACTGTTTTTAATTGTATATCCCGGCGCATCTTTTCGCCATTCACCTACAATGCGGTATTCAAATACCAGGTGGTAATAAGAAAAGGGTTGCTTATAATACAGATGTCCAAACTGTTTATTAAATTTATCATACAGATTGTACCGCACTTTTATTATACTATCTTCTACCCTGAAAGTATTTCCATAGTTTTCACCCACCTCATGATGGTTTATTTTTGGCACCCAATCATCAATATCCTTTCCATTAAAAAGGGTTTGCCATTTATTCTTATCCGCATTTCGCTGAGCTATTGCATGCAGTGAGAAAAAGACAAAACAAAGTAAAGAGAAGAGTGCTTTCATATTTTGAGTTTAAATTATTTATTGAAAAATATTTTTCAGTATCGTAAATATTATTTTAATTTCGGTTCCTTGTATGGCACTTGCATTGTAGAAGCCGTTATCATCAATTGAAATAATTCATAAATCATATTATCAAAGAGATGTAAAAAAATTGACTAAAATTTACTTATGATTTTTAACAGCGTAATTTTTTTTGATACGGGGGGTGGTACTTTATTCAACTTTCATCGTTATATTATTTTACTATAGTTCAATTCTTGCCAGATCTTTTCAGCCTAAATACTTTGGTTTCGTGGCCTAAAACGTTCCCCTGCCACTTATTACCTCTGCCTTTCTTTACATGTGCCCATAAATCATAAATTTCGTAGCTGCCTTGTAGGTTTATATCATTGAAATTTATTTTAAAATTCCGGGGGCTGCCTGTTTTATTTAAAATTGACAACGCATAATCACCATTTGACAGTGGTTTTAAAAAAACATACCAGCTATCACTTTTTATTTTTAATTCGGCCTGCTTACCCAGCACATCCTGATCAATTGCAATCACGTCTTTATTTAATAAAATTCTTTTTGTAGCTTCATTCATATTTCTGATGTCATTGGAAGCAGCCAATGGCGAAGCCATCATACACCACATACTCATTTGGGTTTGATATTGGGTTTCGGTGCAGCCAATTCCACCAAGATCGCCGGAGGGTCCTTTTTTACCATATAGCCCGGCAATGAGCATGTCCATATCATTCCACCTTCCGGGCCTGGCGTAGTTTGACAAAACAGCGTTGTCGTCAATCATATCAAGTATACCATAGCCTCCCTGAAAAACAGCCACCTCGTTAACAGAAATATTTTTCCATTTATCCCGTATATCACCTGACATTCTCCACAATTGCCCCCCTGCAGAAGAAGCCCAGAGCCAGGGATAACGCTGGCCCCATTCGCATATACCAAATACAATTTCCCTTCCTGAATTCCTTAAAGCATCTGCCATTGTTTTATACCGGAGCTTTGCTGTAGTTGAATCTTCGGGTGCACCACAATAATCGTATTTTAAATAATCAATTCCCCAGGATGCAAAAGTACCGGCATCTTGTTTTTCAAACTCAAAACTGGCTGTATAACCTCCACAGGTAAGTTGAGCTGCATCTGAATAAATACCCAATTTCAAACCTTTACCATGCACATAATCGGCCAATGCTTTTATGCCGGAAGGAAATTTCCTGGGATCGGCAATAATGTTGTTTTTATTATCACGGCCGCCCTGCCAGGCATCATCAATAAATATATAGCGGTAACCGGCATCTTTCATGCCTGTATTTACCATGGCATCGGCTATTTCACGAATGTCATTTTCGTTGATGTTCTCAGCAAAGAAATTCCAGCTCATCCATCCCATTGGAGGCACAGGAGCAAGCGTTTGCGCAACCAAATGAATACTGGAGCACAAAAAAACTGTACTAAAAATTATACTTTTCACTTTTTTAATCTTAACCGCAAAAGATTTCATTTCATTGGATATTTATAATTTTTAAGCCGCTTATAAAATTTTTAAAAAATAAAGTTTGAATAGGGTCTTCGTGTATCGCTATTTTTAGAGCGTTATTTTTTAAAGATCTTCATTTTTGCAATAGGTATTTTTTTATAGCAATAAAGTTGGATTTAATACCAGCATTTTTTATAATTTTCAAAGCTTCTTTTGGCCACCTGCGTTGGGTTACTAAATGAGTATTTGTAATATTGCAGTTTGTGCCTTTGTTATCAATTACGTTACTATTTGTATAATTATTATTAATTAAAATGTCGTGTTGATTTGCATTCCAAATCGCCACCCATTCTAAACCCGCATCCACAACATTTGCTGTGGCATTATAATGGCCGGTGCCTTCGTCAAAAAAAAGACCTCTGCACGTGCTTACACAATAATTAGAATCACATTTGGATTTTGGCTGATCTCCTAGAGTATAAATGGCACCACCATCATACATTATAGCCTCGGTATTTACATGATGTATATAATTGCTGGTTATTTTATTATCATACATAACGCTTTTGTCTGTTAAGCCACCCCAGCCCCAGCCAACACTGACGCCACTATATGGTAAATTGCATATTTCGTTGTGGGAAATAGTTATATTTTTTGTATATCCACAAAAAATTCCCACAGCTCCTTTATAATCTTGTCCGCAATGGCTTATGTAATTATTAGCAATGAGGTCAAAGCTGCATACCTCATTTAAATCTTCAGGTAGGTACTTTGCCATGCTTGAAGAACAATAATATCCAGGCATCATTTCATAAATACCATTACCTGAAATATCGTGAATAACATTTCCAATGATTTTGCAGTGATGTGTTGCGTATTCAAGTTTGATACCATTGGCCCCCATATGTTCAAATATGCAACGTTCAAATGTTACGAAATTAGCTTTTGCTAAATATATGCCCGATGGAGCGCTAAAATTATATTCCGAGCCATTTTGACTACTATCATTAGAATCTGGATGCTGTCTTATACAAAAAGGGTGGAAAGCCTGAAATTCTACACAACCATTATCGTTAGGCCATAACCACGAAGTATGCATAAATGATATTCCATAAAATTGAATTTGCTGTACAGGATGTTTAAGATCACTTCCTTCAATCTTTATAATTGTTTCAAGACAAGGTACAACAGCCTCAATTTTTTTCATGTCCTGAAATGTAAAAGGCTTATAATAAATATAGCCATCGGATTGGTTTTGATACCATTCTCCTTCTGAATCGATAAATTCATATGCATTTTCAAACCAGTAGTATTTCCAGGTAAAAGGTTCTGCAATTTTTTTTAATAGACTATCTTCAGGATGTTGAATTTTTATGGCAATTGACTGGCTATCTATTGAAATGGATTCTATTCTTAAATGATTTGAAGTAAATTGATTAATTGTAACTATTTCAACATGATTTTTATTCTCCCATAGAGCCACTTCATTTTTTTTAAATTTTATAATAGCATCTTTTTTAATGTATTCAAGAATAGTATGAGTTTGATTTACATTTGGTTGCCTGGCCCTAATAGCCCGCTTTCCATTTATATATAGTTGCCTTATTGACTGAGAATCAAAATGCGTACGATAAATATTTTTATTGACATCGTACAATTCCCAATTTTTCAAAAAAACGCCTCCTGTTAATACAGGGGTTTCATATTTATAATTCTTATATATTATTTTACATCCATCACTACCGCCATCAACCTCTTTAAAGAGCAACGTTTTTTCTATTTGATAAATACCACCCCTTAGATAAACAATAATTGCTTCATATTTTGACTTGTTGATCTTTCTTATCTTATCCTGTGCTTTATGGACTGTTTTAAAGGAATATGAAACACATGTGCCATCATATTCATCATTTCCATTTACAGGATCAACATACATAATAAGCCTTGAAAATTGAGCAAATATTAAGCTGAAGATAAAATTAAACACAACTGTAATTAATATTTTCATAACTTAAGAAGGTAAAAAGCTTTTTCTTTTGTTTGCAGGCAGATAAGCCAAATAAAATGGTGAAAAATAAAATAAAATATGATTGGATAGAAAATTTCATATCAAAAATAATTTTTAAACAAGAAGGAGCCACTTATAAACCGTGGCCCCTTTATATAATTTATTACTGAAAAGATTTATAGGGAAGAAAAATCGATTTTAATCAATTTATAACAATCTTTTTAATAGTACTTATTTTTTCACCATCCAATGAAAGAAAATAAATTCCTGGTGGGATGGTTAAAATATCTATCGTATAAATATTATTTCCTTCATTCGCATTGAAAGTAGTATTTAATATTATTTTCCCTAATACATCCCTTAAAGAAATATGCACATTTTGCGATCCGGAATTTTTAAACTTTACATTTAATATTCCGGTAGCAGGAACAGGAAAAATCTGAACTTCTTCGCCTTCAACTTTATTTCTAGGTTCTTCCTTTAACATCAACTTCATGTTGTCATTAGTTCCTAACCTAGCCCCACTACTCCCTTTGATGCCATAAAATTCTATTTCTGCAACGTTGCCAAAGCCTCCATTTGGAGATAAATAACGAAGATATCTATATGATACTGTTGAAACATCTAAAGTTACCCAAGTCGTTGCCGGCGTAGCGGTAATTGTAAAAATATCAGTAAAGCCGGCAGTTGAGCTTGTGTTCGACCCTTGGAATTTACCACCGTTCATTCGACTTTCAGAACCAGCTCTTGGATAGAATTTAATTTTGGAAACAGTTGCACCACCTGTTCCTAAGTCAATTCCTGTGTACCCTCCATCTGAATTTAAATAATCGAAAAATGTAGCCGTATTACCATCAAATGCCTTGTCAAACTCACTTCCGGTACTCCATGCTGGAGCGGTACCGAATGGTGTACCCGATAATTTAGCTGGCACAGAACCTGCTGAATTAAACTGCAACCAATTAATATTGAAACCACTTACACTAACATATACCTGCAATGTTTGAGCACCAGCAGGTAGGTTGAATGAGGGTGTGGTTACGGTTTGCCAATTTTGCCATCCGCCAGTGTTGGGTAATGTCATAGTTGTTAAAACAGTAGAGCCGCTTTTTATCTGAAGTTGTGACCCAT
>Ga0123337_10002990_pt1 | contig 18576 bp, 12 predicted proteins | sample frozenSSSSmetaG_FD_89792 | JGI IMG/M metagenome (GOLD analysis project Ga0123337, IMG submission 89792) | Glacier valley bacterial and archeal communities from Borup Fiord, Nunavut, Canada, to study Microbial Dark Matter (Phase II) -... | ecosystem: Environmental > Aquatic > Freshwater > Ice >... | reverse complement strand
TGGAAGCCCCATAAGAGTAGCAATAATTTGACCAGCCCAGATGGCATGAAGTTTGTCGTTGTAGTCCGCTAAAGAAATTTTTAAAACTTCTTTATTCGCAACCTGCGTGTTGCCAGTTTTTATTTCCTGTGCAGAGAGAGTTGAGATAAATAGAGAACATATAAAAAGCGAGAATATATTTTTCATAAAACACAATTAATTGGTTATTGATCAATCTCATTCCTTGTTGGAGCCGATGTTTGGGCACCCATTCTTGTTACCGAAATAGCTGCAGCTTTACAGGCAAATTCAACAGCCTCTTTCCAGTTTTTACCTTCGGACAAAGCCACAATTAGTGTTCCGTTAAATACATCGCCAGCAGCAGTTGTATCTATCGCTTTTACTCTTCTGGATTCAATAATTCCATTAAAAGTCTCAGTAGCCAAATAGGCTCCTTTACTCCCTAAGGTAATGATGGTATTTTGTACCCCTTTTGCTTTAAAAATCTCGCTTGCTTGTCTGGCAGTAAGTTCATCGATGACTTTAATACCTGTTAGTAATTCGGTTTCAGTCTCGTTTGGAGTAATTAAAAATAGTCCATCATAAACTTCATCAGGCAGTGCGGTCGCTGGAGCTGGATTTAAAACCAAATTCTTATTGTTTTCTTTGGCATATTTTACCAAATAAATGATGACTTCAACTGGTGTTTCTAATTGTGTAATAAACCAATTGGTTTCTCCAGTATTTTTAATGGCTTTTTCCACATCTTCTACACTCAATAAAGCATTGGCTCCTGAGGCCACAATAATAGAATTTTCTCCTTCTCCATTCACGGTAATAACTGCCACACCCGTTGACGCCTTAGCATCTTGGGCAATACTTGAAACATCTATATTCTCTTTCCGATAATGATCAATTGCATAATTTCCGAAAGTATCATTACCCAATTTACATACAAAAGTAACATCTCCTCCTGCCCTAGCAGCGGCAACTGCCTGATTGGCTCCTTTACCGCCTTGAAAAATGTAAAAATCACCACCAAGCAGCGTTTCTCCTGGTTTTGGGAATCTTTCTGTTTTCAATACCATATCTGTATTGGAGCTTCCTACGACAATGATTTTATTATTCATAATTAATTATTTTGTTTTTTTATCCAAGTTGAAATTACTCCACCTGTTTGACTCGCATCGGCGTAAGGTACCAGTATGATGTTTTTGCTGCTGTTTTCACCTGAAGTTTTAAGCTCGAATTTTTCTGTACCCACCCATTTATTTGGCAACGAATAAGTAGTTGGCAATAACTCTATATTGGCTGTGTTTACAGTGAATTTATTTATATCGAGATCATTATTGAGACTTTGATCAAAAGCCATCACTTGAGGCCCACGCTGAAAAGCAACTTGATTGGGATAACTTTTACCTCCGTCCAAAACAATAGTTTTCATAGTAAAGCCAATTTCTATTTTATCGCCTTTTTTCCAAATTCTATTGATAGTGGTTAAGTCTTCTTTAACTATGGATTGCTTTTTACCATTAACTGTAATCGTAAAATTAGATGCCCAATAAGGCTTTCTAAATTCTAATGGAAAGGGTTGTTTGCTGTTTTCCTGCACACTAATAACAACTTTTTCATTCTTTAAAAAATCCCCTTTTGTTACAAATGTCATTTTTTGATTCCCTATCAAAGTAGAATATGTCCCCGGCTGATACAACAGAAAAGCAGGATTGTTGTTTAACTTTCCATTTCCAAAAAGAGGTATCATAGCAATTCCTCTTGGCACACTGCTCATACAGCAGGTAATTACGGTACGATATGGTTTTTTACCCATTAAAGGAGTGTAGTAACTTACTCCTCCTGTTTGCGGATTTTCAGCACCAGTTAAATGATTGTAAACAGAGCGCTCCAGTTCATCCAGATATTTCATTTGACCCGTGATACAAAAAAGCTGATAATTAAGCTGAACCCAGGTAGTGGTCACGCAACCTTCTCCCATATTGTCCTTATTACTGCCCGGTAGGACATGATCGTCTTGAAAGTGCTCAAAAGAACTTGTGGTTCCAGTGATATACAGTCGGCTTTTTACAATATCATTCCAAGCCGTTTGAATTGGTTTCAAAAATTTCGCATCATTTGTAAGACGGTATAATTTGACTATTCCTAAAAAATTTGACATCATTTCATAGGCTTTAGCATTGGCAACCTTGTCAACTCTTCCTTCTGAATCCAAAGTGGTAATAATTCGAGGACCTCCTGGATTATCAAAACTTTTTACCAATACATAACAATATTCAAGGTATTTCTTATCCCCTGAAAAACGATAAAGCTCAGCCATAGATTCTAAAATACAAGTGGCTGCCATACCCACGTGTCCTCCTGCTTTTACAATGTCTTTTTGGCCTTTTTCGGTACCAAAAGTCTGCATTATTAAATTTCCAATTTTTTCACTTGAGGCCAAAGCGGGTTTGAATCCAGAAAGTTCATAATAGCGCAATAATCCCATTAGATCATAGCGATGACTCCAGACATCCCAGCTTGTCCAATGACTATCCATATCATAAGTCCCCAGATAACCGTCTGATAATTGCGCCCCAATAAGCTGTTGTGCCGTTCTGTCAATTTGATTTTTTAATTCTGGGTTTGCTTGATTATCATAAGCATTACAGGCTGCTTCCAAAAATTTACCAACATGTTCCCCAATCCAGGAATGGTTACCCGGGCGATTAATAAAACCCGCCAATAACGCTTCTTCATCCACTGTGTGCAGACGTAATTCTGTATTGGCTTTAAGCCTTTCTCCCAACCAGCCATCAATTACAATTTTATTTAAGTCTGCAGGAAAATATTTTTGCTCTGCTTTGTATTGAACAATTGGTAAAGCTGGCTTGTAGATGATATTTTCATAACCGTATTCTGCATTCCATTGATTGGTATATTGGAATGAAGGAACAGTTAATGTATATACTATTTTCAAAAAAGGAGATGCCGATTTGTACGGAAAAACAATCTGATTTTCTCCCACTCCCAGAACAATGTCTTTTTGTGCACCATGGATCTTTGTACCCTGAAAATTATAAAAATCTGCCTGCAAAACTCCTGCAATCTGTTTTGGAGATTTGTTTAGGATTCCTAATTGATATTCCAAATCTTTATTTTGCACAGGAGCTTTTACATCTCCATTTTTTATACTGGTTTTATAGGAAAAAAAATTTGCTGGTGAAGCAGCCATTAATGTGGGCGTTTTCGAAATATTAAACGAACCCCAATGACTAACCCTAAGGGCAATGGTATTTTCTTTATCCCATAAAATATCTTCTTTTGAAACCAAATAATTCCTGTAAGTATCTCCGGAACCCGTTGATCCAATTAACTTCCCATCTAGGTATGTATCATCGCTTTGAAGCACTTTTCCCATACTCAAAGTTAGCAAACCTGTCTTCTCAAATTCTGATTTTAAAGAAGAAGGTATGATTACTTTTTTACGAATCCATAAGGTTCTATTAGCAGTTGTCTTATGATCGTCGCTCCATTTTAAATCCGTTAAATTTTCCCAAGAGCTATCATTGAATTCCGATTGGCTAAATTCTTTTTTATCTTCAAAAGTGATTTTCCAATGCCCTTCAATGACAAAAGACTGAGCATTTGCTGTTCCACTTACCAAGCAGATAACCATGGCTAGAATGGTAATTTTAAATTGATTCATAATTAATACTATTATATTTTATTGATTTTCAAAACTAGTGCGTCATTTGCTGGAATTGTAACTGCATCCGAAATCGGTAAATTTCCATACAATGCAGATTTCACTTTCCAGCCTTCTTTTACCACAACATCCGACACAATATCTTCTGTGCTGTAATTGATAAGAATAATGACTTTTTCTTTAGCGTTAGTATCGTGTTCCGTTACACCTATAAAAGGATTAGATTGTTGTAAAACTCTTTTTTCTAGTAAAGGTTTTGCAATTTCTTTATAAATAGCGGCATATTTGGGTTGCCCTTTATCAAATACACCAGTTGTAGTGGTTAAGTTATTTTCAAGCGGAAATGTCAGCAAATAAATGAATCCTTTACCATAACTCGTTTTTAGCAAAAGTGGATTACCATCTTCCTCGGTTGCAATGACTGTTGTCTTTTTTGGGTCTATTTTTAATTTTCGTTCTGATTTTGAAGTGAAAATTAAAGATTCAGAATTGATTTTTGCATTGAAAGCAATTGAACCTCTGCGCTTTTCATTTACTGAAACTTCTATACCTAGTGGTTCATTAAAAGTAGGTAAATAAACGTCGTCTAAAGACATATACAATGTTGAACCCGCTTTTACTTTATCTAATAATTTAAACCAATAATCTTTATAAAACGGATCAATTCCTTTCAATGAAGGCAGTAAGTATAAAGGAGCATCAACTAAATCCTGATCCGCTTTTTGAAATTTAAAATCGAAACCAGCTTGCTTTGCCAATACAAAACTAGAATAGGCAACAGACCAAGTATCCTGACCTTCTGTCAAAATACAAACGGCTTCGGTTTTTCGGGCAGGTAATGTTTTAAAAGGCAGTTTATCAATAAAATTACTGAATGCTTTTAATTCATTCATTACCGGTTTTGGTTTTCTATCCTCTTGAATTAATCCCAATTCAGCCTCCACCGAAGCATAGTTATAAGGCGGATATTTAAAACTCAACTGATCGTAAGCACACCACCAAAATGTCCCCATACAATCATGAGCCCAATTAGAGAATAAAGCTGTTCTTGCAAAAGCCGCTTTTTCTTTCTCGCCTCCAGTCATTGGTCCCATAACACCCGTTTCTTCGGTTAAAGCAGGTTTACCACCGATATCCCCGTATAATCTGGTTTCGGCAGCCGCATGCAAAATGGTTCGCATTGTGTTAATTCCATCCTGACTGGTATATTTTGTCCATAAGGAATACGGATGTGTGGTCAAAATATCAGTTGTAGCGGCCTGATCTATGATTCTCCAAGTAGCATTATTTTCGGCTTGCAAACTGTGCATTCCAGAAACAATAGGTCTTGTATTATCTTCACTTTTAATGGCTCCAGAAATTATGGAAGACCAAACATAAGCTTGATTGTGATTCTCTAATTTTTGCATTTCATTGCATTCATTTCCGAAATCCCAAGCTATGATGGCTGGTTTGTCTTTTAATCTTTTGACAAAAGAAGTCACGAATTTTTGCTGCCAAACTAATGAAACTGGATCTGTCATTATATCTTTTCCCTCTAAAGCTGGCGGAACATAAAGCTGACCGCTCATCCATCCAGTTACAAGTCCAACTACCAATTTCAAATTGTGTTTTTGTGCCAAATCGGCAAATACTTCAAAATGTTTTAATTGTTCTTCGTTCATACCATCACTTCCAATTCCAGTTAATGGCAAAGGTTGTTCGTCTTTCGTAGCGAAATACTTCACTTCCCCTCTACCCGAATAAACGATATGGATAGGCTGGAAATCCGGCCAAAGAGGAAACACTCTTAACACCTTTATCCCATTTTCGGATAGCTGTTTAAAATCTTGTTCTATAATTTCAGGTTTCCAATCCCTCCACATATGTGTGCCTGCATGAGAGGACCAATAATTGACACCTACAGCAAATGTGCCTGGAGTGGTTAGTAATTTTTCCTGTGCAAAAGTGAAATTGTATACACAGCATACAAATAAAACAATGAGTTGTTTTAGTATACGCTGTGCAAAATTTCCAGTTCTTATAAACCCTTGGTTTTTCATTAGTTATTTTTAGTATTTATGTATAATAAATTTTAGTTTATATGCTGTAAACGAAATTTATTTTAAATTCTATAATTATTTTCAAGCAAAGCCATCTGCAAATTTTCTTACCATTCATAGCATTATCAACGTAGCAAATGAGGTCTTTCTACAGATAATTTTATAATGAACTCGCCAAATAAGGTATTTGCCCATGCAAACCATTTCCGTGTGAATTTGGTAGCATCATCCTTATAAAATGCCTCATGCATAAACCCTGTACCGCCATGGCTCTTCTTAAGCATGTCAATACATTGCTTTATTTCCATATCATCATTTGAAGTAAGACCACGCATAATAATGCTCATAGGCCAAATCATATCCCTTCCTACATGAGGACCTGTTATTCCCTCTGCCACTTTTCCTTTTGCATAGTAAGGATGATTACCAGGTGTAAGTAAAAATTTTCTAGTGTCCATATATAACGGATTGTCAACACTGATTGCCCCTAAGTATGGCAGGGATAAAAGACTAGGTATATTTGAATCATCAATAAGATAGCTGCTTCCAAATCCATCTATTTCGTAAGCTAATATTTCACCAGCCTTTTTATGATTTATCACAGCGTATTCTTTCAAGGCATTTTCAACTTCACTGGCAAGCTCCAGACATTCTGATGAAAAAGTTTCATCTTGATATTCCTTCTCCACAATTTCAGCTAGTTGACGAAGCGATACAACAGCAAAATAATTGGATGGAATTAAAAAAGGAAAAACAGTACCATCATCGGACGGCCTGAAAACAGAAGCTATTAATCCAATGGGATTTACAGGCGCACCAGCACCACCTCCTGCTGCGGTATCTGTAGGGCGATTAGTCACACGTTTGAAATTGTATGACCCATTATTATTTTTACGCTGTTGATTTTTAAAAGTGGCCACAATCTCTTTCATTGCTTTTAACCAAGTGCTGTCAAAACATGATTTATCAAAACTTTGCTTCCAGTATCCATAAGCCAGCCTTATTACATAACATAAAGAATCCACCTCCCATTTTCTTTCATGAACACCAGGTTTCATCAACGTTTCATCATTATGCCCTTTTCTTTCCTGATCATTAAAAAATGCATTTGCATAGGGATCAATCAACACATAGTAAGCATGTCTGTTAATTACTCCAGCAATCATTTTTTCCAGTTCTTTGTCGTTTTTCATTAAAGGCAAATAAGGCCAAACCTGTGCGGAAGAGTCGCGCAGCCACATGGCATCTATATCACCAGTAATAATGTAAGTATCCGGTTTATTATCTTTTATTGAAGCAAATACTGTAGTGTCAAGTGTATTGGGAAAACAATTATTAAACAACCATACCAACTCTTTATCCTTTATCTTTTTAGACACTTCCATTATTTCTTTTTCAACTGCTTTACTAATAAAACGTCTGTTCGCTAATGGCGGCCGCAACGACTCGTAATCGAAAAGCGGCATTTTCGCAAACACCATTTCTGGCAAGAGTGAAATACCTAAACCAGCAATCACAGTATCTTTAATAAAATCTCTACGTTTGTACATTTTTATTTAGTATTAATAAAATAAGGTAAACGATCCAAAGGCACATCTATACTGATGGTTTGTCCACCTTTATGTTTCTTCCCTAAATCATCAATCCAATTTCCTTTGGGCAATTTGACTGTTCGTTTGTATCCTTTTTCTATCATCGGACAAACTAGATATTTATCCCCCAGCATAAATTGTGTATCGCAAGATTCAAATCCTTGATTTGGGAAAGCATATTCTAGGTGACGTACAATTGGTTCCCCATCGACTGCTGCTTTTTTGGCGAGAGTAACAATATAATCTCCCATTGATGCATGCAGTTTTGCTGCTTTTCGAACGATTTTCAAATGCTTTTCATCCAAAACCCTCCATGGCGCAACTGAGAATTGCATCATTGGCATTAAAGCTTGAATTTGAGCAGAACGTACCATTAATTCTTGGTCAAATTTAGAGTAATCGATATTTTCAAAATTAGATAATAAACCTCCTCCAATCATATCAGGACAAGTAAACGGATGACCAATTAAACCAGCAGAAACCATATCAGGAATCAATATCTTTAATTCATCCCAAGAATAGCCTTTGTCCTGTAAACGTTGGGCTAAGGGTTGGTTACCATTCTTCCAGCCTGCACGAAATTCATTAAAATCAAACTCGGCGCCTAATTTCCCAAATAACTCAGCCTGAATTGGGCCGTTGGTATTTGTATCTTCATTAGGAAACACTGGAGAACCTTTGGAATAAAAATCAGAATCAACAGCATCAAATTTAAAACCATCAATACCATAAGTACTTTGCAATCCTTTTAATTTAGTTCTTAACCAATCAACAGCAAATGGTTTTGAGAAATCCAAACAGCCGCTATAACCATTCCACCACTTAATAATAGCAGGTTTTGAATTTTCTTTTTTTAGTACTACTGCTTTATTTTTTGCCAAATGACCAAACTCTTTACCGTCTGGGCTAACAAATGGTGTCAGCCAAAGCATTACTTTGAATCCCTTGGAATGCAGTTCATCCACCATCGCTTTAGGATCTGAAAATTTACTTGTGTCAAAATCAAAATTTCCATAATCCTTAGACCAAATATCATCAATCATAAAAACGCCAGCAGGAAAATCATTAGCCAGAATATCATTGGCATATTTTAAAATCTTGGGTTGATCTTGATTGTAATTCAGTTCAATCCACATATTATACTGTGGCATTTTAAACATTAATTCATTTGGAGTTTTACCAGAAGCTGGAAAATACTCATCCTTGGCAGCAACATAAGCACCTCTCAGATTTTTATCAGAAGCAACTTCAGCATTTACTTTTTCATAATCCGAATAAACAATTAATGTTCCCTCTTTAAATTCAAAACTAAAAGCTTCTTCACTCCAAACGTAGCGACCTGCATTCGAAATTAATAATGGAGCAACTTGATTGCCTCTGTTATCAATTTTTAAATCTTTCTTTTTCTCATTTGTCGAATAGGGTTGAAAAGTAAGATCTTTGAGCGGTGTATTACAGAATGCTTTGGCTGTGTAGGCTCCATACCATTTTTCATTATTCAATGGCTTAATTTCGGTAACATTCTTTTGAGCTAAAAGATTTACTGAAAACACTAATACTGAACAAATAAGGGCTATTTTTTTCATTTTTTTAGTTTTTATAAAATATCGTATTTATATAATTTAATATTATTTCGCATCCGTTATTAATAGCAAATCGACAAAAAAGCCACGGATTAAAATGATTTACAGATCTAGAAAAACCTGCATGAATTAATGGAATCATGGGGAAAATACATGGTACTCTTTTCCGAATGTCATATAATCTGAAATCTGAAACAGTTATGGTGTTTAATTTAAATAGTTAAATAAAATATTTAAAATTGTGCTCGAGCACACAAATATAAAAATTATATTGATGCAATAACAAAATATTAATCTAAATTGTACTCGTAAAAAATATTGTTATCTCAATAAAAAAAGACTTTTGCAGATTATTCATTATTTAGAACTAATAAACTCAATAAAATTCCCATCAGGATCCTGAATTAAAACGAACTGCCTTTTTTCATCCAACATTGTGGGTGACTGCCCAAGCGTTTTAATGGCATTATTTTTAATTCTGTCTAATATAGGTTGCAATGAATTTACAAAAATGGTCAAATAACGAATTCCATTTGCATCAGGCAAAAACTTTTGTTGTGAATGATTTGTTCTTTTTTGAAATGACATCAACTTTAATTCGGTTGCATTATCAGTATCTTCTAGTTTTAATACTTTAATATCAAATTTTTCAGTATCACTCAATCCCATTCTTTTGGCTTTAGCGGCATCAACTACAAATTCTCTAACCTTCACCATACCAACTACATTTGTATAAAAATCTATAGATTTATCGAGGTCTTCGACTAGTACTCCAATAGAAATAGTTGGCTTCAAAAAATTACTTTGTGCTTTTGAATTGATTGAAAACAAAACCAATGCAAAAGCAATACAAAAAGCAGATAAATTCAATCTTTTTTCCATTATATTTTAAATTAAAAAACTGCCCAATTCATTTTTTTAAATAAAATAGACAGTTTTATATTCATCAAATTAATTAAAGTTAGAAATTTCTTTTTTCTAGGAATCTATCCAATTCCAGTCTGGACATTGGCAATTTACCTTTGTAAGAATCTAACCAAACTCTAAAATCTTTTTTGATATCATCACTCCATTTACTATCAATAATCCCAGCGGTATACTTACCTTCTTTGATGCGTTGTTGTCCAAAAACATCAAATAGCTCTGTAACTTCGCCAGTTAAAACTATATGTTCTACCAAATGTGCAGGAACAAACACAACTCCATCTTTTTTTGCCAATACCGCATCACCCGGTAATACGGTAGCATCACCAATTCTGACAGGTGCATTGATAGTTGTCAGTAATGTTTTTCGCATATAGGAAGGATCTGTTCCTTTTACCCACACATTAAAACCTTCTACTTTTCGTAAATCTTCGGTATCTCTAATATGTCCGTAAACAATGGCACCACGATGAGAGCGAGCCCATACTCCATTACCCAAATTGGATCCTATTGCTGTTCCAAAAGATTGTTTATTATACCCATCGGCTACATAGAAATCTCCTTCAACCAAAGTTGTCATTGCCCACGAAACAGTCCGCTTTTGTTGCCACATACGTCCCTCTTGCTTACCTTGCTCAATCACTTGATTTTCGAGATCCACACGAGCTGGCATAAATTGTGCTGTTACCGCACGACCTGTCATTACATTATGATCGTCTGGATTTAATAATTGCCAATTCCCTTCAAACTGATTGAAATAACCTTGTTCAATTAACTCAGCCCAGGCTTCTTCCAAAGTAATTGCTTTTAGACGTTCAAGTAAATTATCGGAAACTTTGGGTCTGCCGTCAGCAAAACGCTCCCCTTTCCATTCTGCTGTTAATGCCTTAATGTATTCTGGCGATTGCATCACATTCTGTGCATTTACAAAAGAAAATGCGAATAATGCTATTACAAAAAATAATTTTTTAGTTTTCATTTTTTTAGTATTTATGTATCGTTTTTAAATTATTTATAAATTGCTGTTTTGTCTTTGAAATCGATCCTTTTAGATTCCATTTCAACATATTTTAACCAATCTTCTTTTTGTTTGAAATACTTAGATTTGTCCCAACCCACTCCAGCGTAATAGACAAAAGGCACATTAGTTTTTACTTTTACAAGTACATATTCATCCCCATCAAATGATGCGTAACCCACAAAATCTTTAGGATTAACCAATACTGTAGAGCCTATGCTTCCGTGTTCTGGGCTCGTATTTTCCCAAGTTACAACCGATGCATTCTTTTGATTTTTTACTATTTCAGGTTTGCCATAAGTAGTTATTCCAACTGCAATAGTCAATTCTTGATCTTGATCGCTTTTTATGGTACTCGTTACTTTAAAAAGATTCGTTCCCATTCCCATCTCAACAATTTTCTTTTCTTCCAATTTCATTCCGGGAACATCCCACGTTTTATAATTAAATTGAACACCAATTCCATCCGTTTGATTCTTTAGGAATTTATACGTATCAAATGTTTCTTGTGGATAAGGTTTATTATCGATCCAAACTGCAATTGCCCCACATCCTCTTAATTTCCCCATGTGGTAAAAATCACAACCTTCGCCTCTATCGGTATGATAATCTTTTCCTTCGGCATTCAATTTATACCAATTATCAATTATCGGATAATCTACTTTTTTGGTCCAAACATCAACACCATTACTCACCTTTGTGCGAACGCTAAAATCATACAAACGATATGCAATACGATCATTTTCCCAAGCAACATCACTTCCTCTATCAAACTTCATATAAGTTCTTGGCACTTTTGGGTTATCAACTATAGAATAAACTCCCATTCTATCCAAAGGAGTTATGTATTCAATTCCCATTTTGGATGCTTGTGCAAATGCTAAAATAGCAGGGCCAAAAGCATGATGATCATTAAAGACCCAAGGGCGTAATTTATAATCTTCTTTTGTCCCTTTATTAGGAGCCAAACAACTAAAACAAGTATGACTTACTGAACCATCGCTTCCAATGTAGGAAGTATAGCCCTGCAAACCCAGTTTGAAATTTTGAAGATATTTTTGATCCAATAGGTTCTTTTCTAGCATTACTCCTATTCCAAAAATAATGAGACCACTTCCCGAAGTTTCTACATAAGAAGATTTATCGGTCATTTCTTGGTGCCATAATCCTCCTTTGTCCTGATACTTTATCGTTGCAGTAAAAAATTGCTTGGCCAAAACAACCACTTCTTGGTATTTTGGGTGAGACTCTGGCAAATCACGCGCTAAAATTGATAATGCAAATGCACCCCATCCATTTCCTCTACTCCAATTATCCTCAGAAATACTTCCTTTACCATTAAAACCTCTGGCTTGATGCAAAAGACCCGTTTTATTGTCTTTCAAAATCTTGAATAATTCCAAAGTTTCAGTTACAGCCATATCAATGTACGCCTGATTTTTTTCCTTCAGACCTGAATACAATAAGTAAGGAGTCACAGTAAATGCAACATCAATGAAAATTTTATCATCTGTTGCAAAATTGGCCGTTATCAATCCCTCAGGCGAACGTTTCTGATCTTTCATCATTTTTTCGGCCACTTTGGCAACTTGCTCATCTAATTGATTGGTAACTTCTTTATAAGCTAAAAAAGCGGCTCCAGATCCTCCAGCTTCATAAGTAAAAAGACTTCCTTTTGCTCTAATTTCACCGTTACCAAACTTTAAATATTTATCAGTAACATCTTTTTGTAAATCTTTATTACCAGGCAAAAGCGAAAATTCACTAATTCCGTGCAACATTAAAGTACCAGCATAAAAATCAAGCTCTGTATGCTTTAAACCTTGCTTATAAACAGATCGTACAATATCACCAGTTTTATATTCGGTTTTATTTTGAGCTTGCAAAAACCCATTAAAAACTAAAGAGAACAACAGAAATGCTAAAAAATTTTTCATAAGTATTTTATTCTATATTTACTTTATATGCAAAAGAACTGCCATCGGCAATAGATAATACCACAATGTAAACTCCGCTATTATAATTTGAAGTTTCAATTGCATAAGTATTTATACCAAGAGTAGGCAACAATGTATGGGATTTATAAATTAATCTTCCTTGTAAATCATATAATAAAAATTCGCATTTATCAGCCGATACTGATTTATAAGACAGGTTTAACAATCTAGAATGCGAATTTGAATATCCAATTAAAAATTGTTTTTCAATTTTGTTATCATCATTAATCCCAAGATTTGGATTAAACTCAAAAGCTCCAATATCTGTTGAAGCCCCAATTGGCCTAACGCGATCAATAAAATCTTTGGCAGATAAAGGAGAGCCAACAGCCATATTAACAGCAGCTGAACTAGCCGTTAAACTAAAATCTTTGGCAGCAGCGTTTTTAAACAAAGGATCTGTTGTCATAGCATTAGTACCAGAAATAACTGTTGGTCCAAAAAGTAAGTTATTATCGAGAACATACGAAAATGTTTGATTATTGCCCCGAACCTGATATGGACATCCACTTATGATGTTATTCCTTATATTAAAACCAGTTTCTGTAACATTTTTAGCTTCTAACAAAAAACCAACATTCTCCCAAGTACCTGCATTATAACCACAATTGACAATAGTATTTTGATAAACATCAAGATTTTTAAGAGGTCCATCATTTAGATAACCAGCAATTCTAATCCCAAATTTCTCAATATCATAAATTAGATTATCATGAAGCTTTACACCATTTACTGTTCCGCCTTGTTCGCTTGCAATAGTTATCCCTCCGCCTTTTGTGCTATAAATTTTATTAGCGTACACTTCAACATTGGATAAATTACCTGAAAATGCATCAATGTAAATTCCAATTCGAATTAAGTTAGTGATTGTGTTATGATGAAAACTACCATTTGTGCTGTTGTTTTTGGCATCAATACCTTCTCCTCCATTGGATGGTTCTGTCATTCGGTCTGAAACAGTATTATATGCTACTTCAAAAGTACTAACAGATGCCATAGTAATACATTCATTTGTACCAACAGAAGAATCAGGATACATACAAGCTTGTTGTACTTTATTATTTAAAACTTTAATATTTGAGGAATTGGCATCAATAATTCCAGAAGCCCCAGTATTATAAGTGCTGCAATTTTTTATAGTATTATTGTCGCTATACCTGGAATAGATACCTGCAAATTTTGAATTAATTACTCTTAAACCATCAACAACTATCCAATTTTTGGTTATTGCAGTTGTTCCTAATATTGTAAAAAGTCCCTGTCTATCGGAAGCATTTGGAGTAGGAGAATTTGTTCCATCAATTATTACACCATCTGCAACTTCCGCTTTAAAAGTAATTGGAGCGATAGAAGTTCCTGAATTTACTACTACAATTGAAGCAGTTGGAATATAGGTCCCTGATTTTATAATAACCACATCACCTGCTACAGCCACTTGAGCAGCTTTATTTATGGTTAGATATGGCTTGCCAATTGTACCATCATTTGGAGCAGAGTCACTCCCTGTAGTTGCCACATAAATAGTACCAGCAAATGAAACTATTGTATGAAAAAACAAAATGAAGACAAATGCAATTTTTATAAAAACATTTTTAAAAATCATAAAATTCAGATTTAAAATATATAAAAGGTTTACTATATTCTGGGTAGAAAATCATAGATATTGAGCATTTTAAACAACCAGGAATTCAAAATTCACTTAGAATTGTTTAAAACTTGGAATAATGCTTTTAAAACTTGAAACAAAATTTAACTTACTTTATTTAATTTTAAAAACTAAAAATTTATCAAATAATCAATCCATTAAATACTAAACACATACAGCTTATTGAAAATTTCTGTGCCCGAGCACAATAGTAATAAATATATTTAATATTACCAAATTATAAAGTACTTAATATTCTCAAGTAACTACAAATTGGAATACATAAAAGAATAATTCTTATTTTAAAATTGATTCAATCAAAAACAATTCTTCCTCTTTAAACACCAAATTATCAAGCGATTTTAAATTATCCGCTAATTGATTTACACTGCTGGCACCAACCAAAACAGAGGTGATACGCTTGTCTTTAAGTAACCAAGCAATGGCCATTTGGGCTAAGGATTGATTTCGATTTTTAGCTACTACATTCAATTTTTTTATAATTTCTATTCGCTCTGCTGTAACTTCACCCGACTGAAGATGGCCGGTTGTTTTTGCAGCACGAGAATCTGACGGAATTCCATTCAAATATTTATTTGTCAAAAGACCTTGTGCCAAAGGTGAAAATGCAATGCACCCTATTCCGTTATTTTCAAGAACATCCAATAAGCCATCCTCAGCCCAACGCTCAAACATAGAATATTTTGGCTGATGAATTAAACAAGGAGTATTTAATGATTTTAATATATCAGCCGAATTTTGAGATTGGTCAGCCTGATAACTAGAGATCCCGGTATACAATGCCTTTCCACTAGTAACAGAATGTGCAAGAGCTCCCATAGTTTCCTCTAAAGGTGTCAATGGATCAGGTCGATGCGAATAAAAAATATCTACATAGTCTAATTGCATTCTTTTTAGGCTTTGATCCAAACTCGCAATTAAATATTTTCTTGATCCAAAATCTCCATAAGGTCCAGGCCACATGTCCCAACCTGCTTTGGTTGAAATTATCATTTCATCCCGATGAGATTTAAAATCCATTTTTACTATTTTTCCAAAATTCTCTTCAGCAGAACCCGGTGGAGGTCCATAATTATTGGCTAAATCAAAATGAGTAATTCCAGAATCAAAGGCTTTCCAAATAATTTTTCGGAAGTTTTCAAACACATCAACTCCACCAAAATTGTGCCATAATCCTAAGGAAATAGCAGGCAAATTGATTCCGCTTTTTCCGCAACGGCGGTAAGTCATTTCATTATATCGATTTTCTAAAGGCTGGTAATCCATTATTTTGCATTTTAAAGGTTATTAGATAATTTTCTCAAATTAACAAAAAAGATAATTTTTAATCACTTAATATAACAGGCAGAAGCAAACCGTTCTGCTAACACTCTAAGGTTAAAACTGATAGAGTAACGTAACACGTTTTGACTTTGTTTGTAACGAATAACATTCTCCTCACTAATTAAAAAATGATTGAAACTGATTTTTAAATTTCAATCATTTTTTTGGCAAATCTCAAAAAGCTCACCAGAGTAAAGCTTATCTAAGGTAAGAGGGAATCCTTTTTGCTTTAGTTTCAAACCTGTCAAAGTAGCAATAAAATTTCCTTTCATATCTTTTACCTGATATTGTTTTAATACATCAACATTTGAAACTGTAACAACCCTTTTATTCTCAGTTGCTCCCTGTCTAAAAACACCTATTACTCCCCCACTTTTCATATCGGAATTTATTCGTTGAAAACCATCCCAATGACCTTCCATCGGCTCAGCAAAGTTTGCTAAATCCAGTCGATAGGACATGGAACTTTATCGTTCCTTCATTATCTCTAAACAATCTGTACTAAGTTGAAACGCTAAATTACAATTTAGAAGTTCCTATTTTAACCTCTTTGACAAGTTCTCCATTTTTCCACTTTAGAATTATTTTTAATGGCACATTTGTTTTTATGGTTATAGAGGGTCTTTCGATTTCATTTCTCCTTTTCTTGCACATTATATCCAACACTCCAGTTTTTCCGTAAGGATATTGTCTTACTCCGTACTCATCAGTTAGGCGAACATCTATCAAAAGTGTATTTTCGGGTACATTGGGTCTAATTCCAAAAACATATTCAAATAAATCTGTTATTGGCACAAGCCCTGTCCAGCCCACAAAATTCTTTCCATCGTTACCTTGTACTTTGTCTGGCGCATAATTTTCTCTGATGTCGTTGCTTTTACTGAATACCTCCACAACATTGTTTAGGTGATTTAAAGCTATATCGTAAGCTAAAGAGTCGAACTTATATTTTGTTAGACCTCGAAGAACCATGTAGTTAGTAGGTGCCCAGACAGCGCCATTCCAGTAACCACCATTGGGGTCAAAGTTTGGATGGTCAGCAGATAGAGTAGGAACACGATGAAGCCTGTCAAACATCTTATTATCAGATAAATGACCCACAAATTTTTCGACTCTGTCTGGAGAAACTGTACCTGCCAATAAAGCCCAATAGGATGCAATACTTTTTACGTCGGAAAGAGTTCCATCTTGATATCGATCGAAATAGAAACTTTTATCAGCATTCCACATATTGGCATTAATGAATTGATTTAAGACCACGATTTCCTTTTCTATACTCGCCACATCGGCTTTACGATCTAACTTATTGGCCATATCTATTAAAATTGTGCCAGCATAAACTTGCTGTAAAGAAATGTCAATCCATGACATAAAGCCATGACTCCATTCTGGACTAAAATTCTTTGGCATTCTCGGTTGGTTATCCATTCCACAACCCCAGCCACTTGAATAATAAGTACCGTCAGGCCATGACTTGTATGTTCTAAACCATTCATAATATGCTAAAAGTGCTGGAAACACCTTTGCCAATCTTTCTGTATCATTAAAATTTAAATAGTACTCCCATTCCGACCAAGGCATAATATTTGGACCGGTACTTGAAGGATCAAAACGTTCAAAACAATCAGTGCCATCACTTTCGCGTATCTCTCGACAAATAAAGCCATCGGGATGTTGTTTTGTATAAAAATCATTTAATGTATTTTGAAAGTTAAACACATTATTGGCGTATTTGCCAAACATGGTCATAAAACTGCAATCCCACATAAAAATATGACCGTTAAAAGCTGGATCAATAAACGGTGAAACAAATCCGCTTTTTGGATTTACCTTTTTCAGATTTGAAAAAGCAATCTCCCATGTCCTCCAATAACACTTAAGAACATCGGGTCTTGAATTCCAAACGGGTTGTGGTAATTGATCTTTAATTAAAATAAATTTAGGAGGAGCTGTTGTGTCCGCCTTCATGCCAATAAATGTATTTTGCTTTACAAATTCATTTTTTACGTGCGTTTTGAAATAGGGTTGTCCAAAAACTGCTAAAGCCGAAAAATTCAAGATTACTAAAAAAACTGTCGATTTAAATTTCATTTTATTTATTTTAAAATTACTATGAGCAAACTATTATCAATTTATGAATACTTTAGAAAAACATAATCAGACTTTTATCATCAACAAGGTTTTTATATAAAAGAAAAGTGATAATTACTTTACTATTTGCTGAACAAGTCCGTTTTATTATCTATGTTTTAATCATAATATCCCATTATTTTACTGAAAGAGCAGTTATTTTCAAGGCCAATTTACTCATTTTAGAGTATTTTAGCTTAACTAATATTCTGCTAACCCCAGGGTTATCTGAATCTTGCACTGCTTTTGCTTTGGAAACATCTTCGACAAGAATTTCTGGTTTCATTTTGGAATTTGGAATTTCAATAGTCAATTTCATCGATTTACCATTTTGCTCCAATAACACACCATAAGGCTGAATACTAGCTTTGGCTCGAGTTACCCATTGAAAAGTATATTCTCCATCCTTTTCTCCCGTTTCCCATTCATCCTGAATTACTATTGATTTATCTTGAAACATTTTTACTGTTCTGAAAACCTTCTCTAATTGCGATTTATAGAGTGAAGTAAGATCAACAACATCACCAACAACGCCCTTTTTGTCTGATAATTTAGCAATGGTTGCCAAGCCTGAAACATCTTGTCTTGCATTATTGAATCGCAATATATTATGAGAATCCGG
>Ga0123337_10002989_pt1 | contig 18577 bp, 17 predicted proteins | sample frozenSSSSmetaG_FD_89792 | JGI IMG/M metagenome (GOLD analysis project Ga0123337, IMG submission 89792) | Glacier valley bacterial and archeal communities from Borup Fiord, Nunavut, Canada, to study Microbial Dark Matter (Phase II) -... | ecosystem: Environmental > Aquatic > Freshwater > Ice >... | reverse complement strand
GCTCGAGGGGTGAGTTGGGCCGTGACCACCCGCTGGCCGGTGGGCCGACGGGTTGCTTCAGCGGTACGGACAGCTGCCGACCCTGCATCTACCGCGGTAGTGGGCCGACCGCAGCCAGCCAGGCCAGCGACACTCAGGGCGCCGGTCACACCGAGGGATCCGATGAGCAGGTTTCGGCGGGTGATGTTCGTCAAGGTGGTTTCCTTCTTGGCTCAGTCTTGGGTCATCCGCCGTCAGCGGCGCTGGGTGGAGTGCAGGACCGCACGGCGTGCGTGGTACTCCTGCTCGTCGATCTCACCGCGGGCGAAGCGTTCGTCCAGGAGGTTCTCGGCGCTCGGTCGGGGTGCCGGGCCTGAGTCCGACGGCCCCTTTGACAAGGCCGGCCGGCCGCTGCGAGAGATGGCGAGCAGACCGCCGATGACGAGCGCCCAGAAGGCCAACATGACAAGGGTCATGACCACCCATCCGCCTCCCCCCATTGCGCCCCAGTTCATTCCGTTGTTGTTCCACCACATGGCACCCAACTCCTTCAATCGGCTTGTGCTTTCAGCCTGCTTGGCCCGTGCCGGGGTATCGGTAGTGGTTGTGTGAAGGTTCGCTGAAGATGCCCCGGGCGGAGGAGGCTCCGGTGGTCGGTGCTGCGACGATGGCGGGATGGCGCAGATCCCCGGTGAGCAGGCAGCCCGGTCGCTCACGGTGCCGGCGGGTGTGCGGGCGATGGTCGTGGAGGACGAGGTCGCTCTGGCCGAGGTGTTGGGCAGCTACCTGGAGCGGGAAGGGTTCGAGGTGCACCTGAGCCACGACGGCGGGGCAGCGGTGGCCTCGGCCCGCGAGGTGGACCCAGACATCGTGGTCCTCGACCTCGGCCTGCCAGGTCTGGACGGGATCGAGGTATGTCGCCAGCTGCGGACGTTCTCTGACGCCTACGTGGTGGTGTTGACCGCTCGCGACGACGAGGTCGACAAGCTGATCGGCCTGTCGGTGGGCGCCGACGACTACATGACCAAACCGTTCAGTCCCCGCGAGCTGGTCGCCCGGGTGCATGCCCTGCTGCGCCGCCCGCGCCACACGCGGCCGCTGTTGACCACTGCGGACGACGCACCGATACTTCGGGCCTTTGGGTCCCTGTCGGTCGACCCCCTCGGGCGTGACGTGTGGCTCGACGGTGAGCTGGTCCCACTGACCCGGACCGAGTTCGACGTGCTCGCCGCCCTGAGCGAGCACCCCAGGATGGCCTTCAGCCGACGCCAGCTCATCGACCAGGTCTGGGGACCGGGCTGGGTCGGAGACGAGCACCTCGTCGACGTACACATCGGTCACCTGCGGCGCAAGCTCGACGACGAGGCCTCCAGCTCGAGGTTCATCCGCACCGTGCGGGGAATCGGCTATCGGATGGGGGCGGGGCAGTGACCCCCACAACCTCAACGGCCCCGACCCCTGACCCCGGGCCGCACCTAGGGGCCCGCAGCCGGCGACCATCTCCAGGGTTGGCGACCCGCCTGCTGGCGGCACAGTCCCTGGTCCTGGTGGGTGGGGCCTTGACGACGTGGCTCGTCGCCTCGGCGGTCGCTCCCAACATCTTCCACGAGCACCTGGTGCAGGCCGGGGTCGGGCACACCGCCACCGAGGCCCGCCACGTCGAGGAGGCGTTCGCCTCCGCACTGATCATCGCTCTCGCCGTTGCCCTGCTCGTCTCGGTGATGATCGCCCTGACCGTCACCTGGGTGTTCACCCGCCGGGTGCAACGCTCCGTCGTCGCTGTCGCCGTCGCCGCCTCCGCGATCGCCGCGGGAAGACCCGGGTCCCGGGTCCCGAGCCCCGCCCTCGGCGTGGAGTTCGACCAGCTCACCAGCACCGTCAACCAGCTCGCGCAACGGCTCGAGGGGGTGGAGACCACCAGACGTCGGATGCTCGCCGACCTGGCCCACGAGATGCGCACCCCCTTGGCCACCATCGAGGCCCACCTTGAAGCCATCGAGGACGGACTGCGCCAGCTCGACGACCCGACCCTGGCCGTCCTGCGCGGCAGCACCCACCGGCTGGGCCGGCTCGCCCATGACGTAACCGCCGTGTCACGGGCCGAGGAGGGCCAGCTCGAGATATCGGCGCGCCCGACGGATCCGGCCGCGCTCATCGACGCTGCTGCCCTCGCCGCCCGAGCTGCGTTCGACAGCAAAGGCGTTTGTCTGACCACCGTGGCCGTCGATACCCCGCTTCTTTCCGCCGACCCCGAGCGGATGGCCCAAGTCCTGGCGAACCTGCTCGACAATGCCCTGCGCCACACCCCGGCAGGGGGGACGGTGTCGTTGGAGACGTCGAGCCCCGACCCTCGCTGGGTCGAGATCACTGTCAGGGACACCGGCGAAGGCATCACCCCTGAGGCTCTCGCCCACGTCTTCGATCGGTTCTACCGGGCCGACGCCGCCCGCACCCGCGACCAGGGCGGCAGCGGGATCGGCCTGACCATCACCCGAGCCCTGGTCGCAGCTCATCACGGAGCCATCACCGCCCGAAGCGGAGGAAAGGGGGCGGGAGCCACCTTCACCGTCCGCCTCCCCGCAGCAGCCCCAGTGCGACGAGCAGGTAGCGGCGATCAGCGTCCGTGCTGACTCCGTGCTGGGTGACCACCGACGGCACCATAGCCCTGGTCACCGCCGTGGTCACCGCCGTGGTTAGCAGGGGGCCGCCGCCGTGGTCATCCGTGTGAGCTGCGGTGACCGGGACGGGCGCGGTCATGACCGGATCTCGCGTCTGCGGTGATGTTCATTCGTCAATCCCAAGGGCTGTATCCCTGGACACCCGGCCAGTCGCCGGGGCGTGCCTACCGCGCTAGCTTTGAGCCCGATGAGGACGATGATGGAGTCGTGAGTGTGGATGTGACCGTTCTGTACTTCGGCGGCTGCCCGAGCTGGCGGGCGGCTATCGAGCGCGTGCACGTGGCCTCGGCCCGGACCGGAGTGCAGGTCCAGGTGCGCACTCAGGCGGTGGAGTCCGACGAGGAAGCGGACCGGCTCGGGTTCACCGGCTCGCCGACCATCCTGCTCGACGGGACCGATCCGTTTGCTCAGCCGGGCGCGGTCTCAGCCCTAGCCTGTCGGCTTTATGCCACCCCAGATGGTTCGGCAGGTTCGCCGACGGTCGACCAGCTCGTCGACGCCCTCACCCGACGCCCTGTCTGAATGGGCAAGCCCAAACCTCTGGCCAGCCGGGTGGCGCGGGGCGACGATGGGCAGATGGCGGCAGCGGCGGTTGACCACGAGCAGGTGGAGCGCCCCGTCTGCTGGTGCTGCGGGAATGCCTTCGAGGAGCACAACTTGTCCCGGCTCGGGTCCCACCCCGAAGTCGGGGTCTGCGGCGGGTGTGCGCAGTGGCTACACCGGCGTGCCCGCTCCAAGGCAGAGGCGGGCACACGCACGCCCGGCGCCGTGATGCGTCGCGCGATGGCCGCCGCACGCGGTCGGGTCATGCGGGCCGGGCTACAGGAGTGGCCCGTCCTCGGTCCCCTGCTGCGGCGCGTGGACAAGCACCTGCCCTGATGGTCCGAGACGCCGGGTGCGCGCAAGACCAGACAGTGCATCCGGTCGACCGTGCAGCCATCGCCGCCACAGCTCAGCCTCGGGAGGTGACCTGACATTGCGCCGGCGACCAACGCCCCGTGCACCACCGGTTTCGTGGTGCGTCTGCCACGTCGCCAAGTCACTGTCGCTGACCTGCATCTCCTTCGGATCAGCAGCGGTTCGGTCCGCATCTCGTCCGCAGTTCGTGGGTTAGCCGAGTCCGCTCGGGCAGTCAGCACGTTTGCGACGGCTGCTCGGGCGGACTCGTCTGCGTCAGACCCGCTGTCTCAGCCGACTTGACCGTTGTCGCCCCGCCCGAGCACCTCAGGCGCGCTTGCGCTCGTCCCGTTGGTTCGTCTCGTCGCTACCCTCGTCGTCGTCACAACCGTGAGTGCCGGCGTCGTCGCAGACGTCCGCGCCGGTGCCACCGTCCACCACGTCGGTGCCGTCCCCGCCCTTGACGACGTCAGCGCCGTCGTCGCCGTTGACGACGTCGTTCCCGGCTCCGCCGTCGAGGTGGTCGGACTCGGTCCCACCATGCAGCACGTCATCACCAGCACCCCCGGTCACGATGTCGTTGCCGGCGTCGCCGTTCTCGTGGTCCTTGCCGTCACCCCCCTGGATGGTGTCGTTACCCGTGCCCCCACTGAGGGTGTCATCGCCGGTGCCTCCGTCGAGCACGTCGTCGCCGAGGCTGCCGTCCTCATGGTCTGCCCCGTCTCCGCCCGAGATGCGGTCGTTGCCTGCGTCCCCGACGTCGGTGTCATTCCCCGACCCGGACACGATGGTGTCGTCCCCGTTGCCGCCATGGATGACGTCGTTACCGCTGTCCGTGGAGATGCGGTCGGCCCCGTCGCCGCCATAGACGGAGTCGTTGCCGGACCCGGTGCAGATGAGGTCGTTGCCGCCGAGTCCGTACACCCTGTCGCCGCCCCCGTAGGTGACGATGACGTCGGGCCCGGCAGTGCCGACGATCACGTCGTGCCCGGGCGTGCCGACCTTGGTGGCGGCATGCCCCAAGCAGGTCGGCGTCGCAGCCTCCGCCGCTCCGAGATGGGTGCCGTAGAGGAGGGTCAAGGCACAGGTTGCGGCCAAGGCGGTGAGGGTCCGGCGGCGCGTCGCGAAAGGGCGCATGCGAGATGGCGTCATGTGTGGGGTGATCATGAGTCCGACTTCCGGTGCGTGGGGTGGCAGCCCGATTTAGGGCTATCGTCGCATTATGGACAGAGGTGGTCCAACTGACACTCGTTTTCGGGGAACCGCCATCCACCACCCCCGCTCAGCTCACCCCGGCCAAGGAGGCACGGAACTTGTCCCGGCACTCAGACCGCAACTCGACGCAGCGCAGCACCCGTCGGTTGGAAGGTGGAATGCTCGACGTCGAAGTGCCCCACGATGCAGGACTGCAGCTGATCGGGCACAGCGACGTCGTCCACCACGGTCGTGCGGCCAAGGGCTCGACGGGCGGGCGAGCTCGTCGCAACCGACCCCGGACTTCTCGAGGTCCAGCCCACCAGCAACGTCCGGAGGCAACCCCCAGGCCGAATCGCGGCGCAGGGCAGGTGGGGACATAGTGGGAGCAAACCTAATCTCACGCCCCGGCCAGTCGCCCTGACCGTCGGAGGCGGCGACCAGGAAGCAGGCTCGATGAGGCGTCGGAGTGCAGTTGTCGCGGTGATGCTGGCCGTCTCCGGGTTGACGACGGGGGTGGCGAGTCCCGCCTCAGCGGCTGGCCCCCCCGACCCGACCTGGCCCGGAATCGTCACCGCCAACACCGCGGTGGTGCCGGCCGGCGGCGTCGGTCGGGCCGCCACCGCCCTCCCACCGGTGACCCGCAGCTCCTACGTCAACCCGGTGTCGAAGCCCATGGCCGACACCTTCGCCGACCCCTCGCTCATCCGTGCGAAGGACGGCTGGTGGTATGCGTACGGCACCTCCGACCCGTTGCTCGCGGGTCAGACCGTGGCTCAGCAGATCCCCATCGCGCGCTCGCACGACCTGGTCAGCTGGTCGTACGTCGGGCAGGCGTTCACGGCGGCCACTCGACCGAGCTGGGCGGCAGCGGACGCCGCGCTCTGGGCTCCGGACATCCGCTACGTCGACGGGCAGTACCGGATGTACTACGTCGTGACGCAGACGACGGTGACTGCGGAGCTGAACGACAACGCCATCGGGCTGGCCACCGCCCCCACGCCTGCCGGTCCGTGGACCGACAGCGGAGGACCGGTGGTGTCACCCCGCCGCGGGTCGTCGGGCAATCCCGACGACTTCCTCTGGACCTACGACCCCAGTGTTGTCACGGACGCCGACGGCAGCCAGTGGCTGTTCTACGGCTCCTACTACGGTGGCATGTTCACCACCAGGCTCAGCCCGGACGGGGCGCACACGGTCGGCGACCCGACGCAGGTGGCCATCGACAACAAGTTCGAGGGCGCGTACGTCGTGCGGCACGGCGCCTACTGGTACCTGTTCGCCTCCACCGCGAACTGCTGCGCGGGCCCGACCACCGGGTACAGCGTCGAAGTCGGTCGCGCGACCGCGTTGACCGGCCCGTATGTGGACGCGCAAGGCGAGCCGCTGCTGGCCTCGCGGGCCGGTGGCACCCCGACCCTGATGCAGAACGGCAACCGGTGGATCGGCAGCGGGCACAACGCGATCGCCACCGACCTGGCGGGACAGGACTGGATCGTCTACCACGCCGTGGACCGCGCCGATCCCTACCTCAACGGCACCGACGGCATCCCTCGACGACCGATGCTCATCGACCGGCTCGACTGGGTAGACGGGTGGCCGACGGTCCGTGCCGGCCTCGGCCCGAGCGACACCACCCAGCAGGGGCCGGCGACCGGTGGCCGTTGGTCCACCAACTTCGCCTCCGGCATCGCCTCCCGGTGGTTGCGGCTCGGTGGCTGGACGACCGCTGAGGACCCTCAGTCCGGTCAGGCTGCGGTCTCCACCACGCCCGCAGCCCTGGTCACAGCCACTGACCCAGCCATCCGAGCCGCGGCCCGGACCACCGGGGTCCGGGTGGAGGCCGACCTGCGGTCTGCCGGCGCGGCCTACGGACTCGTCGCCGGCGACGTCCACTCCCCGCTGTCCGGTGGAGTGGCCGTTGTCGTCGACCCGACCACCCGGTCGGCCTGGCTGCAGGAGTGGCGACGCGGCCAGCTCACCAGGCAGAGTCGTGCCTCGCTACCGGCCGGGTTCGACGCATCGACCTGGCACAGCCTCAGCGTGACCGTCAGCAAGGGAACGGCTACGGCGCAGCTGTCGTACGCGCGGCTGGGCGACCCGCTCGTGTCGCTCTCCCTCCGAGTCGGTGACCAGCTGTTGTCGGCACAGGGTGGGGCGCTCGCGGCCTCGGCGGGAGTCGGCGTCGACAACCTCAGCGTCCTGCCGGCCGCGCCGCCGGTGACCCGTCAGGTCGTCCCGACCGTGCCCAAGCGGTTGGACCCCAGCGCGAGCGACGAGTTCACCGGCGGGTCCCTGCGGCCCGGGTGGTCGTGGGTGCGGCAGGACGCTCACGCCGTCGTCACGGAAGACGCCCTGGCGTGGCCCACCGAGACGACCGACCTCACGGGCGCCAGCAACGACGCGGGCCTGCTGCTGCGCGACCCGGGTAGCGGCAGCTGGACGGTCGAGACCAAGGTGAGCCTCGACGTCGGCGTCGACACGATCCGCAACTTCTCGCAGGCCGGGCTCATCGCCTACGTCGACGACGACCTGTTCGCCCGGCTCTCTCACGTGGCCGTCTGGAACACCCGGCAGGTCGAGTTCGGCAAGGAGATGCCGTATGCCGGTCGGCTCTCCTACGGCGGCACCATCGTCGGTCCACCGGCAGCCACGACGTGGCTGCGGATGACCCACTCCCTGGACCCCGTCACGGGCGAGCACGTCCTGCGGTCCTGGAGCAGCCGAGACGGCGTGAGCTGGGTCGAGGGCGGGGTGTGGACGCTGCCGTCAGGTGCAGCCCTGCGCATCGGCCTGGGGTCGATGGGCGGGGCCGGAGCGACCGCGACCTTCGACTACTTCCGCCTCTACCGCGACTGAGCACCTCAGCCAGGAAACCTCCGGCTGGGGCCGGCGGGAGCAGGCGCCGCGGTCAGCACGGCGCCCACGACCGCGAGTGAGGATTTTCCTCGCCAACCACGGTGGACGCAGGTGGCCTCGCCCCTGAAGATCGATCTAGAACCCCCCGTCCGCGGGGGTCGCCCGGTGGCGTGCGTCGTCGGGTGGCTCGTGCCCGGGGGCTCCCGATGTGATCACCCGACTCCGGGCTCGGCGGTGACGACACGCTCGTCTCCGTGCGCTGCCCCATGCCCTGTGAGGACCCCACCATGACCGCCCTTCTCTTCGGCTCCATCAGCACGCTCGCCGACACCTCCGAGCTGCAGCGCGAAGCCTTCAACGCCGCCTTCGCCCAGCACGGTCTCGACTGGCGCTGGGACCACGACGAGTACGTCGACCTGCTGCAGAGCAGCGGCGGTGCCGACCGCATCGCGGCGTACGCGACCCAGCGGGGGGAGGAGGTGGACGCGGCCGCTGTGCACGCCACGAAGTCGCGCATCTTCCAGGAGCGCCTGTCCTCCGGCGGGATCTCACCCCGCCCGGGTGTCGTGGAGTCGATCGAGGCCGCCAGGGCACAGGGCGTGCTCGTCGCACTCGTGACCACGACCGAGAAGGCCAACGTCACCGCCCTGCTGGCGGCCCTCAGCCCGCAGGTGCGTCCGGAGAGCTTCGACCTGATCGTCGACACCTCGAGCGTGGGCGCTCCCAAGCCTGACCCCGCGGCCTACACCTACGCGGTGAAGGCCCTCGGCCAGCGGGCCGGCGACTGCGTCGCGGTCGAGGACAACGAGGGTGGCGTCACCTCTGCCGTCGACGCCGGGGTCACCGTCGTCGCCTTCCCCAACGCCAACACCTCCGGTCACCAGTTCGCCTCTGCCGCAACGAGGATCGACAAGGTCGACCTGACCGAGCTCACGTCACTCACCCACCCCGGGTCCGCCGGCCGCGAGGGGGCGGACAGCCGATGAGCATCTCCACCCCCACCGCCCCCCTGTCCACCTTCACCGCCTCCGACCTGGGCTTCCACGTCGAGGCGTACGAGAAGGTGGAGTACTCCCTGCGCTACGTCGACGGCGTCTTCGACGCCTCGAGCACCGTGCTGGCTGACAGCTACCGCAGCTGGGGGCGCTGCCTCGCCGTCGTCGACGCCACCGTCGAGCGCCTGTACGGCGACGCCATGCGCGCCTACTTCGAGCACCACGGCATCGACCTGACCGTCTTCCCCCTCGAGCTCGACGAGCGCACCAAGACCTGGGCGACCGTCGAGCGCATCGTCGACGCCTTCGCCGCCTTCGGACTGGTGCGCAAGGAGCCGGTGCTCGTGGTCGGCGGGGGGCTGACCACCGACGTCGCCGGACTCGCCTGCGCCACCTTCCGCCGGTCGACCAACTACATCCGCATCCCCACGACCCTCATCGGTCTCATCGACGCCAGCGTGTCGATCAAGGTGGCCGTCAACCACGGGAAGTACAAGAACCGACTCGGCGCCTACCACGCCTCCCAGCAGGTCATCCTCGACTTCTCCTTCCTACGCACCCTGCCGACCGACCAGGTCCGCAACGGCATGGCCGAGCTGATCAAGATCAACACGGTCGCCGACAGCGCGACCTTCGACCTGCTCGAGAAGTACGGCGAGGAGCTGCTCACCAGCCGCTTCGGTCACCTCGACGGGACGCCCGAGCTGCGCGAGATCGCCCACCGGATCACCTACGACTCCATCGAGAGCATGCTGCGCCTCGAGACCCCCAACCTGCAGGAGCTCGACCTCGACCGGGTCATCGCCTTCGGTCACACGTGGAGCCCGACCCTCGAGCTGGCGCCCGAGGTGCCGTTCTTCCACGGCCACGCCATCAACATCGACATGGCGTTCTCGACGACCATCGCCGAGCGCCGGGGTCTGATCCCGGTCAGTGACCGGGATCGCATCTTCTGGCTGATGAGCAGGCTGGGTCTGGCGCTCGACAGCCCCCACCTCACCCCCGAGCTCCTGCACCGCGCCACCGGCTCCATCCTCCAGACCCGGGACGGACTGCTGCGCGCTGCGGTGCCCAACCCGGTGGGGACCTGCGTCTTCCTCAACGACCTGACCGCGGACGAGATGGAGTCGATGCTCGAGGCGCACCACCAGGTGGTGAAGTCGTACCCCCGTCAGGGCGAGGGTCTCGACATGTTCCTCGCTGCCGACCGGTGACCTCACAGCCCATGGCCCCGCCTGTCGGGGCCCTACGCCCGGTGACCCCGTTGGGGATCCTCACGGCGCACCTCGACCACCTCAGCCAGCTGCTCGACGAGGCCCACGACCTCGACCCTGCTGTCAGGCCCCTCCTTCACGAGGCTCGCTGTCTCGCAGGCGGGCTGGACGACTACCTCGAGGAGTGCACGACACCGGAGTCACCGGCACTCGCCCGGTTGGCCCACCTCACCCGATCGGCCGACTGGGGTGCGTCCGACGTCGGCTCGACGGGCGGGGCTCTTGAGGCCGAGATGCTCTCGGGCCACGTCGAGGGGCAGGTGCTGAAGTTCCTCGTCCGCGCGTCCCGGGCCCGGTGGGTACTGGAGATCGGCATGTTCACCGGCTACTCGGCCCTCGCCATGGCCGAGGCGCTGCCACCGGACGGGAAGGTCGTCGCCTGCGAGATCGACTCGGGTGTCGCGCAGTTCGCCCGGCAGTGCTTCACCGAGTCGGCGCAGGGGCGCAAGGTCGAGGTCCGCGTCGGCCCGGCCCTTGCGACGCTCGGGCACCTCGCCGCCGAGGGCCAGGTCTTCGACCTCGTCTTCATCGACGCCGACAAGCCCGGCTACCTCGACTACCTCGACGCCGTGCTGGAGGGGGACCTGCTCGATCCCCACGGGCTGGTCTGCGTCGACAACACGCTGATGCAGGGACAGCCCTGGTCCGTGGGCGACCAGACACCCAACGGAGCAGCCATCACCGCCTTCAACCGCGCCGTCGCGGCTGACGACCGGGTCGAGCAGGTGCTTCTGCCGGTGCGCGACGGTCTCACCCTGATCCGGCGCGTTCCCGGCGCTGTCGACCCGACCGAGCCACTGTCCGGAGATCGCACCCGATGACCACCGCGACCACCGAGACCGTCCTGCAGCCGGTCGGGGTCCGGGTCACCGACCTGCACCTCGACGCAGTCACCGAAGACGACGTCGCACACCTCCGCTCGTTGCTGGCCCGTCACGGCGTCGTCGTCCTGCCCGACCAGCACGTCGACGACACCGTCTTCCGCGGGTTCCTCGCCTCTTTCGGAGGGCTGGTCCCCTCGATCGGGGAGAAGCCGGTCGACGGCTTCCCCGATCTCAACGTCATCAGCAACGTGGGTCGCTCGACCCCACCGCGCAGCACGTTCCACGTCGACACCAGCTACGTGACCCACCCGCCCGCCTACACGGCCCTGCGGGCAGTAACCATCCCCGACGCCGGTGGTGAGACCCTCTTCAGCAACCAGTACCGAGCCTTCGAGACTCTCCCCGCACAGCTCCGGGTCCGCGTGGAAGGCCGTACCATCGAGCACGTCGTCACCGGCGTCGAGCTGGGCCCGGACGACGAGTCCGCGGCCCACCACCCGGTGCTGCGCCCCCACCCCCTCTCGGGTCGGACGGCGCTCTACCTCACCACCCCGGCCCGCTGCGCCGGCGTCACCGGGATGACCCCAGAGGGAGCCAGGGAGCTGGTCGACTCACTGATGGCCCATTCCACGCAGGCCGACAACGTCTACCGCCACGCCTGGTCGCCCGGTGACGTCGTCATGTGGGACAACGGGTGCGTGCTCCACCGGGCCGACCACGAGGGGGTCGTGGGCGACCGCGTCATGCACCGGGGGATGGTGGCCGACTACGGCACGGACGCCACCCCCACCTCGTGACCTCGCAGACGGCTCCGGCGGGGCCGATGGCCGCCCGCACCGCCCTGCGCACGCTCGGCGCCCTCGGTCTGCTGCAGGTGGCCCTCCCGGCCAATGCCGGACTGACCGGCGCCGCCCTGCTGCGAGGCGCTGTTCGCCGTCGCTCCGGCCCTGCGTCGGCCACCCCCTCACCGACCGTGGGGGCTCGCCGTACGGTCCTGGTCAGCGGCGGCAAGATGACCAAGGCCCTCCAGCTCTGTCGCTCCTTCCATGCCGCGGGTCACCGCGTCGTGCTGGTCGAGTCCGGCAAGTACCGCCTGACCGGCCACCGCTTCTCCCGGTCGGTCTCGAGCTTCCACGTCGTGCCCCGTCCCGCGGACGCCGGCTATGCCCAGGCCCTGCTCGACATCGTCGTGAGCGAAGGGGTCGACGTCTATGTGCCGGTGTGCAGCCCCGCCTCCAGCTACTACGACGCCGTGGCCCGCGAGCTGCTCGCTGGGCACTGCGAGGTCGTCCACGCCGACGCCGCCACCATCGCCGCCCTCGACGACAAGGAGCAGTTCGCGCAGCTCGCCGTCTCGCTGGGCCTCACGGTGCCGCAGTCCCACCGAATCACGGACGCCGCGCAGGTGACGGGCTTCGACTTCTCGTCGTCGGGGCGCGACTTCATCCTCAAGAGCATCCCCTACGACCCCGTGCACCGGCTCGACCTCACCCTCCTGCCTCGTGAGAACGCCGTCGCGACGCAGACCTTCGCCGAGAGCAAGCCGATGTCCGTCGACAACCCGTGGGTGATGCAGGAGTACGTGACGGGGCAGGAGTACTGCACCCACGGCACCGCGCGGAACGGCCGGGTGCAGGTCTACTGCTGTTGCGAGTCGTCGGCCTTCCAGGTCAACTACGAGTCCGTCGACATCCCCGAGATCGAGGCCTGGGTCACGACGTTCGTCGGCGCCCTCGGCCTCACCGGGCAGTTCTCGTTCGACTTCGTGCGGACCAGTGACGGGCAGGTCTACGCCATCGAGTGCAACCCCCGCACCCACTCGGCCATCACCCTGTTCGACGGGCACCCGGGGCTCGCCCCGGGCTACCTCGAGGACGACCGGCCCCTCATCCGTCCCCTCCCCTCGACCCGGCCGACCTACTGGCTCTACCACGAGCTGTGGAGGATGCTGGCCCACCCGGTCACCGCCGCTGCCCGGTGGCGGGTCGTCCTGGCAGGACGCGACGCCATCTTCGACTGGGACGACCCCCTTCCCTTCTTCGTGGTCCACCACGTTCAGATCCCGTGGCTGTTGCTGGGGAACCTGCGGCGGGGCAAGAGCTGGTTGCGCATCGACTTCAACATCGGCAAGCTCGTCGAGCCGGCAGGAGACTGACCGTGGTCGTGCGCGTCCTCCACCTCACCGGGTCACCGGTCAGCGCCTTCCACGACGACCTCTCCCGCCTGTATGCCGCGGACTGCCTCCGGGCGACCCACGACCCGGCGCGTTACGACCACGTCGTGGCCCACGTCGCTCCTGACGGCCGCTGGCGCTTTCCCACCGAGCTCAGCGACGACGCCCTGGCGGCAGCCCAGGCGCTCACGCTGCCTCAGGCGGTCGATCACCTCACCCGGCTGCAGGTCGACGTCATGGTCCCCCAGATGTTCTGCCTGCCCGGGATGACGACCTACCGCAGCCTCTTCGACCTGCTCGCGATCCCCTATGTCGGCAACCCACCCGACGTGATGGCCCTCGGCGCCCACAAGGCCCGGACGCGTGCCGTCGTGGAAGCCGCCGGGGTTTCGGTGCCACCGGGCCAGGTCGTGCGCCGCGGGCAGTCCGTCACGCTCGACCCACCCGTGGTCGTCAAGCCCGTCGACGCCGACAACTCGCTAGGCGTCTCCCTCGTGACCACCGAGGCCGGTTACGGGCAGGCTCTGGACACCGCCTTCGACCACGCCGACGAGGTGCTGGTCGAACGTTTCGTCCCACTGGGTCGCGAGGTCCGCTGCGGGGTGCTCGAGCGTGCGGGGCAGCTGAGCTGCCTGCCGCTCGAGGAGTACGCGGTCGATGCCGTGACCAAGCCGATCAGGGACGCGGCGGACAAGTTGCGCCGGGCCGAGGCCGGTGACCTCCACCTGGTGGCCAAGGATGCGGAGCACGCGTGGCTGGTCGATCCCACCGACCCGGTCACGCCGGCCGTCTGGCGGGCGGCCGCGGCGTGCCACCGCGCCCTCGGGTGCCGCGACTACAGCCTCTTCGACTTCCGGGTGGACCCCGAGGGGCGGGTGTGGTTCCTCGAAGCCAGCCTCTACTGGTCCTTCGCCCCCACCAGCGTGCTGACCGCCATGGCCGGGGCGGCGGGGACCGACCTCTGCGACGGGTTCGAGGACGCCGTACGCAGCGCCGTGGCGCGCCGTCCCTCGTGACCCGGAGCCCGTGACAGGTAGCCCCTGCAGGGGGCCCGTCGACGAAGCTCCGCCCGGGCAGCCGTTGGCTGTCCGGGCGGTGAGAGCCGTCGTCCCGTCTCGCGTGCGACGAGACCGTCAGCCGGCCAGGCCCAGCAGGATGCTCTCCCTGTCTGCCGGGGTCGTCCCACCCCAGATGCCGTGAGGTTCGGGGGTACGCAGGGCGTGTTCGAGACACGCCGTGACGACGGGACATGCAGCGCACAGTGCCTTGGCGGAGGCGAGCGCATCGCGCGGCTCTCCCCACGCGATGGCCGACGCTCGGGACGCGCCTCCCACCGCGACGCTGTCGGCGGAGAAGAACGAGTCCGAGTCGACACCGGCACAGAGCGCGCCGTCGCGCCACGACCCGTCCGTGAGGGTCGTCCCGGTGAGCAGGGCCAGGTCGCGGGGAGTCATCCGGCCAGCTGCCAGAGCATCCGCTGACGCTCCGCAGCCGTGGTACCGCCCCAGATCCCGTGGTTCTCCGGCACCGCGAGTGCGTGCTCGAGACACTGGGTGATCACCGGACATCCTGAGCACAGCTCTTTGGCATCGCGGGTCCGGCTGACCCGCCGCTTCTGGTTCTGATCGCGGTCGTCAGTGAAGAACTTCTCCGAGTCCATGCCGCGGCAGCGACCCAGCTCCTGCCACTCGTAGGCCTCGACCCGGGCCGGGGGAAGGCTGACACTCGCTCGCATGATCATGGTTGGCTCTCCTGGTTCGCGCTCACCCCGAGCGACGGACGCCTCGCCGTGTTCCGGCGAAGCTGTCCCCCAAACCTAGGCAGAACTTACGCACGACACAAGCCTCCTGAACAAGTTTTTACCCGTAGTTCACCACAATGGGCCTACGCTTAAGCGCTGTAATGCTCATACAGGCTATATCGGGCACTAAAACTTGTGCATTGAGTGAACCTCTCGCAGAGTGAACTTGTTCAGGCGGTCATGAGGTGATCGCGTCGTCGGGATGCCAGCGAAAGTGACGCAGCCTGCCTCAGTGCCGCGGAGGGAGGGCGCTCGCCGCGATGACCACCCCCAGCGGGGCGGCACGAACAGGCGTCCCCTAGGAGCCCCTACGAGGCGTCGTGACGGTCGGCGACCGCCGGCGGCACAGGTTGCTCGGCGGGAGAGCTGTCCCCTGCCGCAACCCCCTCCGCCGGGGCGTCCTCCACGAGTCCGTAGGCCCGCTCGACGGAGGTCGCCAGCTGACGTCGAGGCCAGGTGCCCCCGACCAGGAGCAGTCCACCCAGCGAGACCACGGCGCAGATCGCGACGGCCGCTTCGGCGGTCGTGTGTTCCGTCAGCCATCCCGCCACCACGTACGACAGGCCGGACACACCGACGGAGACCGATGCCGCCAGCCCGAGCACCGTGCCCCGGCGCTTCCGCGGGGTGACGAGGGTGAAGGTCGACTGCAGCGGGAGCATGAAGGCGTGGAAGCTGCCGCTGACGAACCACAGCAGCCACGTCATCGGCAGGCTCGGGTGGAAGGCGGTGACGAGGAGGGGGAGCGGCATGAGGATCGCCATGGTCAGGATCCGGGCGTTGGCGGCTCGAGGCGCCCACCGGCTGACGACGACCACACCGACGGCCGCGCCCGCGACCGGGGCGCTCATCAGCAGACCGCCCCAGGAGCTGCGGTCGCCGGCGTAGGGGATCGCCACCGCCTCAGGTGCCACCGCGGCGACGGTCGACACGGCACTGAGGGCCAGCAGCCGTAAGAGCACCGGCTCGCGCCACAGAAACGTCAGCCCTGCGCGCACGGAGCCGAGCACTTCGAGCCGGCCCGGAGCCGACGAGAGCTGGGCCCCTGCGGGGACGGTCGTCAGGACGACGACCGCCACGACCACGAAGGTGACGAGGTCGAGCAACAAGCTGGCGGACACCCCGAGCAACCCGATCAGGAGGCCCCCCAGGGCCAGGCCCACCGCCTGGTTGGCCTGCTCCGACAGGGCTGACAAGCCCATGGCTCGCACGAAGTGGCGGCGGTCGGGCAGCAGCTCGGCCCACATCACCTGCCCCGCCGTCGCCGCCGGCGCGCCGAGCAGCTCCAGGACGACGAGGAGGCCGAGCAGCACCGCCAGGGGCACCACGAGCGCGATGGCGACGACCAGGGCTACGACCATGACTCCCCGGGCGATGGCTGACGCCACGAGGATCGACCGGAAGTGGAAGCGGTCGACGAGAGGGCTGAGCAGGCTCCGCCCGAAGACCGTCGGTAGCAGGCTGAGGGCCAGCGTGGTCGCCGTGGCGAGCGGTGACCGGGTCCACGAGAAGACCACCGCCGCGACGGACAGCCGCGCGATGTAGTCACCCCACGTCGACAGGGCCTGGGCCAGGAAGAGGAGGGCGACTCCCGGCACCGCGAAGAGCTCTCGCCATGACGCGACCTCTGCCTGCTCGATGCGGGACTCCTCCTGCCTGCTCATCCGTGTCCTCGATGCCCCTCGTGACCCCCGGACCCGTCCCGGGCTCTCGCGTGAACGGTTCCGGTCCACCTCAGTGGGCTCAGTCGGCGTAGAAACTCACCTCCATGGCCGCCCGGCTGCGCCGGGCGATGCGGAGGTAGTCATCTTCCAACGTCGAGCCTCGTCCCGCATCTCGACCAGCGATGCGCCCCACGCCGTCGGCGTCTCGCAGGTCGCTGGGCACGCCGTCCGCGGCCCGCCCTCGCCACAGCACGGAGGCGCGACGCAGAGACGTGGCAAACACCCAGGCCGTACGCAGGTCGGCTGCGGCGTCGGCCCCGACCAGGGCGGCCGCCTCGGCGGCATCGAGCGCGGCCATCGTGCCTGTCACACGCAGCGAGGCCAACCGTCCGGCGTGCCGTAGCTGGAGCAGCTGCACGGTCCACTCGACGTCGGTCAGACCGCCGAGACCGAGCTTGAGGTGGGTGCGTCGGTCAGCCCCCCGGGGCAGCCGCTCGGACTCGACCCTGGCCTTCATCAGCCGCACGTCACGCACCCGCGTGGCGGGCAGGCCCCCCTCCGGGTAGCGCAACGGGTCGATCAGGGCCATCACGTCGGCGACGAGGCCGACGTCTCCGGCCACGGGCCGGGCCCGCAGCAGAGCCTGGAACTCCCAGGTGAGGGCCCAGCGGTCGTAGTACGCGGCGTACGACGCCAGGGTGCGCACCAATGGACCGGCCTTGCCCTCCGGGCGCAGGTCGGCGTCGACCCCGAGCTGGGGGTCCGGCCCCGACTCGCCGAGGAGGCGTCGCAGCTCCTGGACGACGGTGAGGGCCCGCTTCTGGGCGACCTCGTCGGGGGTGCCCGGTCGCGGCCGGTGGACGAACAGGACGTCGGCGTCAGAGGCATAGCCCATCTCACGACCGCCGAGGCTGCCCATCCCGATGATGGCCACGTCGGTGCCGAGCGGCTCGCCCTCCGCCCGCTCGACCTGCCGAACGACGGCCTCGAGGCAGATCTCCAGGGTGGCGGCCGCGAGGTCCGACAGGGCGTGCCCCACCTCGACCACCCCCAGCTGGCCGGTCAGCTGGGCGAAGGAGATCCGCAGCAGCTCGTGCCGCCGGATGGAGCGCACGGCGGTCACAGCCGCGGCGGGATCGGTCTTGCGCATCGCGGCGCTGCGCATGGTCACCACGAGCTGGTCCTGGGTGCGGGGCACCAGACCCCGGTCGTCGCCGAGGATCGAGACGCTCTCCGGAGATCGGACGAGCAGGTTTGCGGCATACCGGCTGCGCCCGAGCACCCGGGCCAGACGCTCGGCGGCGCGCCCCTCGTCGCGCAGCATCTTGAGGTACCACGGGATGGTCCCCAGCTCGTCACTGACCCGGCGGAAGGCCAGCAGGCCGGCATCGGGATCGGCCTCATCGGCCAGCCACCCGAGCATGACGGGAAGGAGCGTGCGTTGGATGGCGGCTCGGCGCGACACCCCGAGGGTCAGGGCTTCGATGTGGCGCAGCGCCCCGGCCGGGTCGAGGAAGCCCAGAGCCTGGAGCCGTCGGCGCGCCTGCTCCGGGCTCAGGCTCGAGTCGACGGTGCGCATCCTGGCCGCGGCGCCGAGCAACGGCCGATAGAACAGGCGCTCGTGCAGTCGTCGCACCTCACGGGCCCGCGACTGCCACAGGTCGACGACGGCCTTCGCGGGGTTGCTGCGCAGGCCGATCGAGCGCCCCAGCCGACGCAGGTCGGGTTCGCTGGTCGGCATGAGGTGAGTCCGCCGCATGCGGTGCAGCTGGATGCGGTGCTCGAGGGTGCGCAGCAGCCGGTAGGCCTCGTCGAGGGTCGCCGCGTCGTCGCGCCCGACGTACCCCCCTTTGGCCAGCGACGCCAGGGCTTCCAGGGTCGTCGCCGACCGCAAGGTCGGGTCGGAGCGGCCGTGGACCAGCTGGAGGAGCTGCACCGCGAACTCGACGTCACGCAGTCCGCCGCGGCCGAGCTTGAGCTGTCGACCCGCCTCGGCCGCCGGCACGTGCTCCTCCACGCGGCGCCGCATGGCACGCACGTCCTCGACGAAGTTGACGCGTCCGGACGCCTCCCACACGAAGGGTCGGATGACCTCGAGGTAGGACTCCCCGACCTCGCGGTCACCCGCCGACACCCAGGCCTTGAGCAGGGCCTGGAACTCCCAGGTCTTGGCCCACCGCTCGTAGTAGGCGCGGTGGCCGGCGATGGTGCGCACCAGGGGGCCGTTCCTGCCCTCGGG
>Ga0123337_10002988_pt1 | contig 18583 bp, 13 predicted proteins | sample frozenSSSSmetaG_FD_89792 | JGI IMG/M metagenome (GOLD analysis project Ga0123337, IMG submission 89792) | Glacier valley bacterial and archeal communities from Borup Fiord, Nunavut, Canada, to study Microbial Dark Matter (Phase II) -... | ecosystem: Environmental > Aquatic > Freshwater > Ice >... | reverse complement strand
GCGCCTCCCCCGGCCCACGCCCGAACAGGACCCGGTGCAGCGGTGAGGCCGCGGTGTTGCGCGCGCTGGGGAACCACCAGGCGACGACCTGTGACTGGGCCCGCGTCAGCCCGACGTAGAGCACGCGCAGCTCCTCGGCGAGCTCCTCGCGCCGGACTCGTTCGACGACGTCGGCCGTCGGGTCGCCACCGATGTCGAGGCAGCGGGTGCCCTGGTCGTCGTGGTGGCGCAGGGTACGCGGTGTGCCGCCGGCGTACAGGTCACCCTGGCCCGGCAGGTAGACCACGGGGAACTGCAGTCCCTTGCTGACGTGGACCGTCATCACCTGCACCGCCGAGGCGTCGGAGTCGAGCCGCCGGGCCCGTTCGGACGCGACGGCCACGTGCTCGTCGGACATCTGCTCGCGCAGCCAGCCGATCAGGCCGGGCAGGCCCAACCCGTCTCGCCGACCCGCTGTGTGCAGAGCCTCACCGGCGTGCCGCAGGTCGGTCATCAGCCGCTCGCCGCCGGGTCGGGCCAGGACCCGGGAGGCCAGGCCACCGCGGGCCGCCGCCACCTCCAGCACCGCCGCCACACCCCGGGCCCGCAGCAGCACGGCCCAGTCACGCACGGTGTCGGCGACCCGGTCGGTGAGCGCCTCGCCTTCTGCGTCGAGGTCGGCGACCGTGAGGCCGAGGAAGGGCGTGAGGGCTGCCGCCCTGACCCGGTTGCTGCGGTGCGGCTGCTCCATGGCCTCGAGCAGGGCCAGCCAGGCCCCTGCCGCCTCGGCGGCACGGCCGGTGGCGTCAGGACGGAAGACCGACCCCGCACCGGTGTAGACGCAGCGCACGCCGGCCGCGTCGAGTGCGGTCTGGACGACCCGGCACTGGGCGGCGGTGCGGCACAGGACGGCGACGTCGCGCGGGATCAGCGCCCGCCCGTCGAAGGTCGCACCCGCCGCGAGCAGGGCGGCCACGTCGGCGGCGAGGTCCTTGGCGACCTCCTCCCGCAGCTCGGAGACCGCGGCCGTCTTGCCGGGGTCCAGACCCATGGAGTAGCGGTCGAGGATCCTCAGGCGGAACGGCGCCGGTGACGGAGCGCCCACCAGCCGGGTCGACTCGTGGGCGGCACCGACCTCACGCACGACGATCCGCTCGTCACCGAGGGCCGCCCCGCGCAGCAGCGTCTGCAGGCTCGCGACGAGGTCGGCGTCGCTGCGCTGGTTGGTGCCGAGCGTGCGCGCCGACGTGGCGGTGTCGGCGGCCGCGAGGTAGGTGACGATGTCGCCGCCGCGGAAGGCGTAGACCGCCTGCTTCGGGTCACCGATGAGCACCATCGTCGCGTGGCCGCTGAAGGCCCGGTCGAGCACCTGCCACTGCACCGGGTCGGTGTCCTGGAACTCGTCGACGAGCACCACGCGCCACCGCTCACGCATCCGCTGCCGGGCAGGCGCCCGTTCGTCGGCGAGCGCGTCGGCGAGCTGGCTGAGCAGGTCGTCGTACCCGAGCACCCCGAGCCGACGCTTGCGGCGGTCGAGCTCGCGGCGCACCCGGCGGGCGAACGCCACCCGGGCGCCCGCCGGGGTCGCCGGATCAGCCTGCGCCGGCTCGAGGCGGGACTGCGGGTCGGCGACGACGTCGCGGGCCAGGGCGAGGGCCTCCCCCCGCGTCAACCCCCGGGCCCCGCCGCCGGTGTCGTGGGGGCCGGTGTCGTGGGGGCCGGTGTGGTCGGCGAGGACGAGGTCGTCGACGACCTCGACGAGGAGGTCGTCGAGGTCGTCGATCAGGTGCGCGTGGGCGTCGGTGTCGCCCGCCACCCCGAGCCCGTCGAGCACCTGGTGGCAGAACTGGTGGGTCGTGGCGATCGTGGCCGCGTCGACGTCGGCGAGCGCGGCGCGCAGCCGTCGCAGCCGCAGGTCGAGCTGCTCGTCGTCACCGGCGAGCAGCACGGGCAGCAGCGGCCGGATGCCGCGAGGGAGACTGGCCTCGTCAACAGCACGACGGTCTGGGGCCGCGAGCACCCGTGAGGCGTCGACGAGCTGCTCGCGGACCCGCTGGCGCAGCTCCTGGCTCGCGGCCCGCCCGAAGGTGACGACGAGCATCTCCTTCAGCAGGCAGTGCCCCTCGGCGACGTAGCGGGTCACGAGGGAGGCGATGGTCCACGTCTTGCCGGTGCCGGCGCTGGCCTCGAGCAGCGTCGTGCCCCCTGAGGGCAGCGGCTCGGTGATGTCGAAGGTCGGCAGGTCGACCGGGGCGGGTGCGTGTGCCGTCACAACAGCCACGTCCGCTCGTGCCGCAGCAACGGCTCCCACAGGCGTACGGCGAGCCGCCCCAGACGCGAGGGCTCGTCGTTCCACCGCTCGTCACGGCCGGCGGTCGAGACACCGAGGTTCTTGTAGGCGGCGAAGGGCAGCCCCGAGCCGAGCAGGAACACGTGCGCGGCGTCGTCCTGCTCCCCCGGGACGGGGCCGTCCGGGGCCGTCTCCCACTCGCGCCTCGCCGCGAAGTCGGCCGGGCGACGACGTACGGCGGCCTCGGCCCAGACCGCCGAGGTCCGCACTGCCAGGGGCAGGGGCTCGCACATCGCCCGGTCGCGCAGGTCGACCAGCTCGGCGAGCAGGTCGACGGCGTCCTCGGGCGCGCGCAGCTCGCTCGCCTGCGGCCGCCTGTCCCGCCCTCCGCGCCACCCGACGGTGGCGACCGTCCACCGCACGCCCGGCTCGGCCACCGCGACCGCGAGCAGGTCGAGCCACGACGCCAACCGGTGCTTGGCCCCGAGCGACGAGTAGTGCACCCGCACGAGGCGGTCACCGCGCGCACCGCCGACGACGCCGGTGAGGCGACGACCGCCAGGCAGGGTGAGGTCGACGTCGAGGCTGCGCGACGGGGTCCGGCGGATGTCGGCGGTCTTCTGCTCGAGGGCGACCGAGCGGCCGGCCACCTCCTCGAAGAGGGCCTCGGACAGGTCGCCCGGTGGCAGCTGCCCCCGCCGCAGCTCGGCGTCGAAGACCGCCTGCGCGTCCTCTCCGGCGAGCAACCGCCGCAGGAGACGGTCGCCGACCGCCCACTTCTCGAGGTTGTCGAGCTCGAGCGGGATCGCGTCGGAGGGCTCGTCCTCCTCGCGGGGGACGGCGACGTCGAGACGTTGCCGCAGGAACGCCTTCGCGGGGTGGGCGAGCACGTCGTGCAGGTCGGCGAGGGCGATGTCCTGCCGGGCCAGGGGCGGGAGGGGGAACTCGAGCAGACCTCTGCGCCGACGACGCCCGTCGGGGGGGCTGCTGGCCTTCTCGGCCACCAGGGCGGCAGACGCCTCGGCGCCGGTGAGGGCTGCGCGGTCGAACGTGAACGGGCCGGAGCCGATCAGCCCGCCCGGGGTGACGGTGCGGGCGTCGTACGGCTGGAGGGGGTGGTGGACGACGACCCGCCGCTGCACGGGCGTGCGGTCGGCCGTCGACGCGGTCGTGTCGAGCGCGTCGAGCAGCTCGCCCAACGGCACCGCGGGCGGCCGCTCCTGCCCACTGACCTCGTTGGCCCCGGTGTAGGTGACGACGAGGGTCTCGGTGGCAGCGAGGACGGCGTCGAGCAGGAGCTGGCGGTCCTCGCTGCGGGCGTCGCGCTCTCCGGTGAGCGGTGAGCGGGCGAGCACGTCGTCGCCGTCGGTGCCCGAGGACCGCGGGAAGAGCCCGTCGTCGAGACCGACGAGGGCGACGACCCGGTGCGGCACCGAACGCATCGGCACCATCGTGCAGACGGTGAGTGACCCGGTGCGGAAGCTGGCCCGGGTGGGGCGTGCGCCCGTGCGGTCCTCCAGCAGGGCCCGTACGTCGTTGAGGGCGAGCTGCGGGCCGTCTCCGGGCTCGCCTTCGGGGCCGGCAAGACCGGCGTCGAGCACGGCGCTGAGCTCACGCTCGAGCTGCGTGACCTGCCAGGCGTCCTGAGGCGCAGCCGACCCCAGCCCGAGCACCGCCTCGCGCAGGACCCCCAGCCAGGCGCCGAGCCCGGTGACCGAGCGTAGCTGCTCGACGGCGGACTGGATGCGGTCGACCAGCTCGGCGGCCCGACCGACGAGCTCGACCTGCGCGCTCGAGACGTCGTCGAACGGGAGCACGTCTGCGAGGAGCGAACCGCTCTCGGCGACAGCGACACCCACGAGCAGCCGGTCGGTGCCGAAGCGCCACGTGTTGTCGGCGACGGCGGCCAGGCCGTAGTCGCTGCGCAGCGGCCCGGTCAACCCCCACCGCACCCCGGAGTCGGCGGCCCAGGCGGCCACGGTGTCGAGGTCGTCGTCACTGAGGCCCCACCGGTGGCGGACCGGCTGGCTGCCGGCGAGCGCGAGGACGGCGCGCAGGGGGGCGCGCCCGGCGGCGAGGTCGAGCACGTCGGCGGCCAGCGCGAGGAAGGGGTTGGTCAGCGCCGTGCCCCGGTCGGCGAGCCGGAGCCTCAGTCGGTGGGCGGGGTGAGCGCCGTCACCGGGCTCGAGCACCCCGGCGAGGCCGAACGCCGCGTGGAAGAGCGGGGCGTACGTGTCGATGTCGGGGCACATGACGACGATGTCGCGTGGCTCCAGCGTCGGGTCGTCGTCGAGCAGCCCGACGAGCACGTCGCGCAGCACCTCGACCTGGCGGGCCGTGCCGTGGGCGGCGTGCACCTGGACCGAGCGGTCGTCGGGGGTGACGACCCGCGCCGCCCGATCGGTGGGCGATGGCTCACGGTCATGGCGCACGTCGTCCTGGAGCCAGCCGAGAAGCGTGGCCGGGGCGGGACCGGGCGGCAGGACCGTGGTCTGCACGGCGCCGACCCCTGACAACGCGCGGCGCAGCTCGCGGGTGTCGCGCCCGAGCGACGACAGGAGCGCGTGCGACACGCGCGCCGCCGACTGGTCCTGCAGTCGGGGCACCGTGCCCGTCGCCACGTGCGGCCCCAGCTGCTCCCACAGCACGGGAGACGGCGTGGGGAGCCACAGGTGGACCCCACGGACCTCACCGACCGCCCGGAGCAGCTCGACCTCGGTGACCGGCAGACGGGTGTGGCCGAAGAGCGAGAGCCGACCGGGCAGGGCGAGCGGGCTCCCGGCGGTGATGGCGTCGAGGGTCCGGGCGTGGCGCAGATGGGGGGCGGGCGCGTCGACCCGCGACGCCACCGCGCGCCACAAGGGAGCCTGCCAGCGCAGGTCCTCGGGCAGCGCAGTGCCACTGCCGTCGTCGTCTGCGCCCTCGCTCCACCCTGCGAGCAGAGCCGGTCGCTGCACGGCGTACGCGGCGAGCAGGCCGGCCAGCCGGCGGGCCACGGACCAGCGCCGGCCGCGGCGCAGGTCTCGCTCCTGACCCTCCCGACCCTCGCCGAGGTGATGGGCGAGGGCGCGGCACCACGGCTCGGCGAGCGAGGCGTCGACAGCGGCCAGGACCGGCCATACGAGTCGCTCGGGGTCCCACGGGTCGGAGCGCTCCGTACCGGTGAGGGTTGCCACCAGGGAGCGCGGGCTGCGGAAGTCCACGCCCGCGCACACCCCGTCGGTGCCGCGGGGTCCGGCCCCGAGCCGGTGCGACAGTCGCTGGATCAGCCACCGCTCGACGCCCTTGGCCGGGACCACGACCAGCTCGGTGGCAAAGGGGTCGTCACCCGGCTCGGCGAGGAGGGCCCCCAGCTCGAAGGCCAGCCGGTCGGTGCGGTCGGCCACGTGCAGGTGCAGCGGCACCGCTCCCCCTTCCTCAACCATCGACCCGGCGCGTCGTCCGCCTGTGCCCTCAACCTACCGAGCCCCACCGACAGGGCACCGGAGGCGGTCGTTCCCGGCCGCTCTCACCCCGCAGCCTGCGACACTGCCACCCTTTGCTTGCGCGTCCGGCTCATCTTGCTGCCGGACTCACGACCCCGTGAACGTCGGCTTCTCCTTCGCGAGGAAGGCACGCACGCCCTCGCGGAAGTCAGCGCTCCCGTAGGCCGCGTCGAGACGACGGTCGTCGGCCACCGGGTCGTGGCCGACGGCCCCGGCGCGCAGCTGCTCCTTCGTGGTCGAGATGGTGAGTGGCGCGGCACGGCGCACCCCGTCGACGAGGCCCCAGACCTCGGCCTCGAGCTCCTCGGACCCGACGACCGAGACCAGCGCCCCGACGGTGTAGGCACGCTCGGCACCGACCAGCCGCGAGGCGAGGATCATCTCGCGGGTGAGGGAGTCACCGAAGACCTCGGCGCACCGGAGCACGAAGGGGGCGGACAGTGCGTTGCCGAGGGTGCGCGCGATCGGGTAGCCGAACCGGCTGGACGGGGTGGCCACCCGCAGGTCGCACAGGGTGGCGACGGCCAGGCCGCCGCCGACGCAGATGCCGTCGACGGCCGCGATCGTCACCTGGGGCAGGGCGTGCCAGTCGTCGAGCACCCGCCGCACCTTGGCTTCGTAGGCCACCCCGAAGGTCCCGTCGCTGAAGTCGCTGAAGGAGGCGATGTCGTTGCCCGCAGCGAAGGCCCTACCCCCGGCGCCCCGCACCACGACGGCCCGCACCGAGGCGTCGGTGGCGAGCTCGGAGCCGAGCTCGAGCAGGCCGCCATACATCTCGTCGGTGAAGGAGTTGTGCTTGTCGGGCCGGTTGAAAGCGACCTCGACCGCGCCCGGTGCCCGGCGCAGCAGGAGCTGCCCGGACGCAGTCGGTGTGGGGGCGCCCCACTCGGGCAGGGGCAGCGGGGCGAGGGTCACGGGACGAGCCTAGAAGGGTGCCCCTCGAGCCTGGACCACCCGGGCGACGGTGCGTGGTGCCGGAGGTCGAAACCGGGACGGCAGCCCGTCGGCTGCCGCTGCAGCAGTCGCGCGGGCGGGCCAGTGGGCCCGCTCGACGCCGCTGGCGTCGAGAGCGTGCCGTGCGTGCGAGCGGAGCTACCCGACGACCCGCACCCTCGCGGCGGTCTTGTGCGGCGACCGGACGGGGACCAGCACGACCGGCACGACCGGCACGACCGGCACCGTGACACTCAGGCACCCGAGGGCCACATCGTGCCCCAGCCCGGCGTTGAGCAGGTCGACGCACACCCTGTGCACGCCCGGCACCGCAGGCCGGGTGACGGCGAAGCCGTGGTAGGAGCCGTGGGCCGGGAAGGCGCGCGAGACGTCCGAACGGTAGGCGTTGGCGGGCGCGGTCGTGGCGGCCCCGTCGACGCTCACGCGCACGCTGAGGGTGGCGTCGTTCTCGCCGTCGAAGCCCCAGCCCGAGGCGGTCAGGCTGCCTGTCCTGGCGACGACCCCGTCGAGGTGCCCCTTCGGCGTCGAGGCCGCGACGAGGCCGGACCCTGTCGCCGCACGCCACGTCGCGACGTCCATGACGCCGGACTGCGCGAGCTGGTGCGCCGCCTGGTAGGCGCGCAACCCCGCCGTGGTGCTGGCGGTCCAGCTGGTTCCCGTGCCGAGCCCGAGGAGCTCGTTGACCGCCCCGACCGGGCTGCCCACCGAGGCGGGACGCAGCAGGGCTCCCGAGGCGGCGATGAGCCTCTTCAGGAGTGACGACGCGCCCGCGGGCACCGGCACCGGTGGGTACGTGGGGCAGGCGGTCGCGCGCGCGGCTGCATACGGCGGAGCCCACGTGAGGTCGGGCACCCGGCAGGGGCCGTAGTCGGTGGCGGCGGCCGAGCCGCTCCAGTACGAGGTGCGCCCCATCGCCCCCTCCCACGAGAGCGAGATGTGGATGTGGTCGCGGTGGCACGCGGTGTCCCAGCCGGTCTCGGGGTGCGACGCGCAGCTGCTGTAGGCCCGCCACCCGTCACTGGGACGGTAGGCGCCCCAGATCTTGTTGTTCCAGATGAGGTACATGACGCCGAGGCGGCGGGCCTGCGCGAAGGTGGTGCCGCGAGCGTCGGTGGCGAAGAGCCAGGCGATGAAGGCGTTGGCGCGGGCCGCGCCGTCAGCGGTGCGCACGGAGGTCATCCAGTCCACAGCGCGGCCGTCGTAGTGCTCGCTGATCGACCCGTCCGTGCCGCACTCCCTCGCGGTGCCAGCCGTCGTGCCCGGCCAGGTCGCCTTGAGCATGGCTGCGAGCTGGTTGGTGCCGGGCTTGGTCGAGACGTCGCAGGACGCGTCGGCGACGTAGCTCGCGAACGGCTCGGTGCTGGTTGCCGTGCGTCCGGGCGGGGGCACCGTCGCAGCGGCAGCGGCGAGCGTCACCTCCGCAGCCTGCGCGGGCCCGCCCATGGGCTGCAGGAGGACGGCGACGACGAGAGCGGCGAGCGGCGCGGCGAGCAGGGCCACGACGCGGGTACGACGCCGCGTGGTGCGCGTCGGGCGGGCTGGCGCAGGGGGACGCTCGAGAAGCGGGGTGCGAGGCATGGGCATGGCCTTCGGGCAGGTCACCGGCCGGGGCCGTCGACGTGGGGTGGAGCGGGGAAGTGGACCGGGGGTACACCCCATCATGACCGACTTATACCTATTTAGGTGGTTCTAACGCCACCCAATCTCACCCCCCTGTGTTCCGAACGAGGGAAACCCTCCTTTCCGGCGGTCCAGCACGGGTAAGACCACGGGTTTCCCGGGTTCGGATGGGCGGGTGGGGCCGGAGGACGACCCGGGATGATGGGATCATGCCGCCTGTCGACGCCCTCGAGCTGGGGTTCGACCCCGACGACCCCCGGTTCATCGCCGACCCCTATGCCTGCTTCGCCCGCCTGCGCGCCACCGGGCGGGTGGTGCCGGACGCCGCCTCGGGACTGCTGCTCATCCCCCGCCACGCCGACGTCCACGCGGCGCTGCGCCACCGCGGGCTCGGCCGGGTCGAGCACGACGGCGCCCGAGCCGATCCCTCGCACCCGCGGTGGGAGCAGTCCGAGCGCTGGTCGCTGCTCAACCTCGAGCCGCCCGACCACACCCGCATCCGGCGCCTGGTGAGCAGCGTCTTCACCGCGCGGGCGGTGGCGGCCCTGCGCCCCCTCGTCGAGGACCTGGCCGCCCAGCACCTGGCCCGCGCGGTCGCCGAATCCCCCGGTGGCGAGCTCGACCTGGTCGCCGACTACGCCCAGCCCTTCTCCATCGAGGTCATCTGCCGCTGGCTCGGTGTGCCGGTGGAGGACGGCCCACTCCTGCTCGGCTGGTCACACGCCATCGTCAAGATGTACGAGCTGCGGTCGTCTCCGCTAGAGCGCCAGAACGCCGAGCGGGCGGCCGACGAGTTCGTCGACCACGTCGAGCGGCTCATCGGGGCCCGCCGGGCACACCCCCGCGACGACGTCGTCAGCGCCCTGCTCGCCGCTGTCGACACCGGTCAGCACCTCACCGACGACGAGATCGTCTCCACCGTCATCGTCCTGCTCAACGCCGGCCACGAAGCCACGGTCAACACGCTCGGCAACGGTATGCGGACGGCGCTGGCGCACCCGGGCGAGTGGGCCCGGGTGCGCCACGGTGAGGTCACCGCGGCGACAGCGGTGGAGGAGCTGGTGAGACACGACGCCCCGCTGCAGCTATTCGAACGATGGGTGCGCGACGAGGTCGTCGACCTCGCCGGTCACACCTTCGTACGGGGTGAGCGCCTCGGCCTGCTCTTCGGGTCGGCCAACCGCGACCCCGCCCGCTTCGAGCACCCGGACCGCTTCGACATCGGCCGGGGCGACGCGGGCCACATCGGCTTCGGTGGCGGGGTGCACTTCTGCATCGGCGCCCCCCTCGCCCGCCTCGAGCTCGAGGCGTCCGTCACCCGGCTGGCGCAGCTGGGTGAGGGGCTGCGCCCGGTGGGCGAGGCGACGTACCAGCCGTTCTTCGTGATCCGCGGGCTAGGGAGCCTGCCCCTCACCGTGGCCTGACCGTCAACGCCGCTCGCGCCGCCCCAGCCGCCAGCGCCGGACGGCGCGGGTCAGCCGACCGCGTCGGCGATCGGCACGTCACCGGTGTTGAAGTCGATGGTGACCCGGTTGACCGTCGGCCTCGCCAGGACCTGAGCGGCGACCGCGGCGACGTCGTCGCGGCTGACCGAGCTCGGCGAGACGCCGTCGCCGGTCTCGATCTCTCCCGTACCGGGGTCGTCGGTCAGGCTGCTCGGGCCGAGGATCACCCAGTCCAGGCCGCTGGCCCGCACGGCGTCGTCGGCCTCGGACTTGGCCACGGCGTAGGGGTAGAAGCTGCTGTCCGGCGGGACGCCGTGGTCCGGCTTGGCGTAGAAGTACGACACCATGACAAAGCGTCTGACCCCGGCCGCCACGGCTGCGTCGACCGCCCTGGTCGCCGCGTCACGGTCGACGGAGTAGGTGCGCTCGGCACTGCCACCTCCGGCGCCGGCCGCCCAGACGACGGCGTCGGCACCTGCGAGCGCAGCCGTCAGGTCGTCGAGGCTCATCGCCTCGAGGTCGGCGCGCGTGGGGGTCGCTCCCGTGGCCGCGACGTCGGCGTCCTGGTCGGGGTTGCGCACCCACGACGTCACCTCGTCGCCGCGCCCTGCGAGGAGGCGCGCGAGCCGCAGGGCGACCTTGCCGTGTCCACCAATGATCGTGATGTGAGCCATGGCCCCCACGCTATTCCTGGGAATCGGTCGTGGCAGGGGTGGTCTGTCGGATGAAGTCATGAAAAGTAGGTAAAGCGAATAAAGGTCCGGTCGCCGGACTGTCATCGGTAGGGGGAAGAGGACCGTGCCTGCAGGGGCCAAGAGGACGGTGCCTACCGGGACGACGACGGTCGTGACGACGAGTGTCGTGGCGCTCGCCACCATGATCGTGGCGGGGTGCACGACGGGCTCCCCGGCCGCACCCGACCTGTCCGATACCGGTCTCGGCGCGGCGCGCACGGCGCAGGCCGGGGGCCTGAGCGTCGCCTTCCCCGACGGAGCCGACCGCCACTGGAGCCGGGCGGCCCTGCATGACCTGGCCCGCACGAGCGTGCGCGCAGCCGACGGCAGCACGGTGACCGAAGTCGCTCTGACGACCCTCACCTCCTACGCCGGACCCCCCTTCACGCCGCCCGAGGTGGCCACCGTGCGCACCTCGTACGTCGTCTCGGGCGACAAGGGCCGCGTGCGCATCGCGCGAGCCGAGACCGAGGCCGGTATCGGCATGCGCGCCTCCACCCTCGTCACCGTCGTGAGCTCGTCAGGGTCCTCGGCCTCGGTCACCCTGGGTGAGCAGATGTCGGCCAGGAAGCGGATGGGCTTCTCCTTCTCCCAGGACGGCAGGGCTCTGCCCCAGCCCACCTTCATCGTCGACGGCGACGCCTCCGGAGCGCGCACCGTCGCTGACGTCACCCAGCTCGTGATCACCTCGGCCTGACCAGAACAAGCACAATGAGTCAGGCGAATGGGCGTACGACCTGAGCGCCAGACTGCAGGAACGACGCGGGAGCGCGGAGACCCCGCCCACGTGGTTGGGAGGGTCAGCGGCGGAACTGGGCGACGAGCTGTTGCATCTCGGCGGCCATCCGGGCGAGCTCGTCGGCCGCCTGGGAGGTGCTGCTGGCTGCCGCGGTCGTGTCCGTGGCGGTGCGGGCGACCCCCGTGATGGTCGAGGCGATCTCGCTCGACCCGATCGACGCCTCGCTGACGCTCCGGCTCATCTCGTTCGTGGTGGCGGTCTGCTCCTCCACGGCGGACGCGATGGTGGCCTGGGTGTCGTTGATCATCCCGATGATGTCCGCGATCTGGGTGATGGCCTCGACGGCCGCGGCTGCGTCGGCCTGGATCGCGTCGATCCGCTGGCCGATGTCCCCGGTCGCCGCAGACGTCTCTCGGGCCAGGTCCTTGACCTCGCTCGCGACCACCGCGAAGCCCTTGCCGGCCTCGCCGGCTCGGGCCGCCTCGATCGTGGCGTTCAGCGCGAGCAGGTTGGTCTGGGACGCGATCGAGTCGATCACCTTGATCACGTTGCCGATCTCGGTAGACGACTCACCCAACCGGACCACCGTCAGGCTCGCGGTCTCGGCCGCGTGCACGGCCTTGGCCGCCACCCCCGCGGCGTCGGCCGCGTTCTTGGCGATCTCCCGGATGGAGGCGCTCATCTGCCCGGCGCCGGCTGCCACCGACTGCACGTTGACCGACACCTCCTCCGCGGCGGACGACACCGACTGCGCCTGCAAGGACGACTGCTCGGCGGACCCCTTCATCTGGCTCGACACCGCGGAGAGCTCCTCCGACGCGGTCGACAGCCCGAGGGCGTTGGCCCCCATCGCGCCGATCGACTCGCTCAGGCGGACCAGGGCCCGGTTCAAGGCGGTGGCCATCTGGCCGACCTCGTCCCTGGTGTCGACGTCGAGGTGCTGGTCGAGGTGGCCCTCGGCCAGGCCCTCCAGCACGGTCACGGCCTTCTTGAGCGGGGTGGAGATCATCCGGCCGATCCCCACCGCGATCCCGATCGACAGGGCCAGCGCGCTCGAGATGATGCCGATCATCAGCGCCCGGGCCGACTGCTCCGCGGCCGAGGCGTCGGCGACGGCCTTGGCGGCGGCGGCATCCTCGATGTCCAACAGGCTCGCGAAGGCCCCAGAGATCCGGGTGGTGAGGGGAGCCACCGCTTTTTGCACGCTCAGGAACTCCGCCTGCTGGTGGTTCTCAGCGAGGGGGACGATCCGGCTGTCGCGGGCTCTGCGGTAGTCCGCCATCGCGAGCTCGTAGTCGTCCCGCGGCTTCTCGCGGCCGCTCATGTCGGTCGCGGTGTACTTGGCCCAGTTCGCGTCCGCGGACCGGTCCAGCCCCGGCAGGGTCGCCTTGAGAGCCGCGACCTCGGTGCTGCTGTTCGCCAGGGCGATGTTGGCCACCGTGAGCTTCGTCTCCGTGAACGTGCTCTGCACCTGCCCCAGCCACCCAATGGCCTGCAGGCTGTCGCGGTACATGCCCTGCAGACTCGCCTGCGCGGTGGCCAGCTTGCTGATGCCCACGACGCCGACGCCGACCATGAGGATCGAGACCACCAGGAAGCCAGACAGCAGCTTCTGGGCGGTCCTGAGGTTGGCGAAGAACGAGAGCGGTCCTCGACGGGTGTGAATGTCAACCACGATGGTGTCCCCTGTGTTGGTTCGTGCGACGCGTTGTCCTCGACTTCAGGGGTCGATGGCGTCGGGGGTTCACCTGCTGATCGGCCACCGACCGCCGATCCTTCGCGGTTCCGGTCGTGGGTACGCGCCTTCCCTCCGCGGGAGCTCGTCGGCGTGACCCGTTGCCCCGGAAGGTGGCGAGTGGGAGGCTTGGCGCCATGGACCTCGACACCTGGTGGCCGCTGGTGCCCGCAGCCACGCGTGACTGGCTCATCGCCCACAACGGGGAGGACCTGAGCGCAGCGGTGGTCGCCGACATCGCCCAGGTAGCGGGGCCGCTGCCCGTGGATGCCTGGTGGCTGGGCGCCAACGGGCCGACGGGCGTCTCCCTCTCCGACGCGGGCATCGACTGGGTCGAGGCGATGGCCAACGACGAGGTGCCTGACCAGACCCCTGTCGACTGACCTGCCCCGGCTCAGCTCGGCGCCCGAGCAGCGGCGGTCCACCGGGGACGAGGCTGAAGTGGTGGTCGGGGGCCGGTACGATTCGACCCATGCCGTCCGACGACCTCCACCGCAGCGGTGACCGGTCGGCCCTCCTCGACCGGGCTGCCGGAGCACTTCTGGGCCAGGCCTGTGGTGATGCCCTCGGCGTCCCCTACGAGTTCGGCAGCCGACCCCTGCACGGCGACCCCGAGATGCTCGGCGGAGGGCTGGGCGACTACGCCCCCGGTGAGTGGAGCGACGACACGCAGATGCGGTCTGCATCGCCGGGTGGCCGCGCAGGGCGCCGACCTCACGACCGACGACGCGCTCGGGCGGTCGCCAGGCTGAGGCACGCCGACGGGCTGCCCGTCGAGGTCGTCGGTCCTGTGGTCGGAAGCGGTGCGCGTCGCCGTGGTCGAGGCCCGGTTCGACCTCACGTCCGGACTCGGCTTCCTTGCCCGCGAGCGGCGCGGCAATGGGCGGCCTGCATCTCACGAGCCGACTCGGTTGGCTCGATGCTGTTCTCTCCCAATGGTTTCACCGTCACGGCGCTTCAGGCGGCCGGGGCGCCGATCACCTTCACCGATAACGGCGACCCGGGTCACTTCGAGCGCGGACTGCAGGCCGCCGCGCACGCCGGTGACGCCACACGGTAGCCGCGATCGCCGGACAGCTGCTCGGTGCGAGGTACGGCGCCTCCGCGGTGCCGGCCCCGTGGCGCCGGCTGGTCCACGGCTGGCCCGGCCTCGACGCAGCCGACCTCGAGCGGCTGGCGCTGCATACGGTGACGGCCGGCTCGACCGGCTGAGCGAAGACCCCGTACTCAGGCCCAGAATCTCCGCCCCGCCGGATCAGGCAGGTGGTTGCGATGGGCCGGGCTCGACCCCCACGGCGCGGGCTGCCATCGAGCCGAGTGCGACGTGGGTGGTACTCACCTCATCGTGACGGTGGTGCAGCCGAACAGGCTGGTCTTCCCGTAGCGCGACGTATTGACCGTAGGCGCACCTGTTGCGTACCTGGTTTCGCCGTCCTACCCGAGGGCCGTCACGGCGCTGCCGCTGGGGCGCGGCGGTCAGGGATCGGGTGAGGCTGTGACCATCGCTCCGCCCCGCTCAACCGGGCAACCACTGCAGCAGCGCTGCCGTGACCTGGGGGTGGCTGAAGTAGGAGCCGTGGTCGACGCCCTCGCTCGCCGCGAGCACGAGCGGGTCGGCGACGGGGAACATCGCCGCGCCCGGCACGTCGTACGAGCCGGTGGTCGGCACGACGAGGTCGTTGGTCGCGTCGTGGAAGACGAGGTCGGTGCCGCTGTCAGGGACGATGCGGGCGAAGGGGGAGCCCGGCTTCGGCTCGTAGTCGGCCGTCACGACCCGGTAGCTGGCCGCGCTCGCGGGCCCGTGGTTGAACTCCGTCAAGGACGGCCCCGACGGGTTCATCGACATGATCCCCTCCAGTCCCGAGAAGGCACCCACGGCGAGGTGCTGCATCACCGTGAGCACGCCCGCCAGGATGTCGGTGACGCCGCAGCCGGGGACGAGCTGCGCGAGGTTGGTCAGTCGGTCGAGGAGCGAGCCGAGGTAGTGCTCGTCGGTGAGCGGCGTGCCCGCGTTGGGGGGCGCCACCATGACGAGGTGCCGCACCGTGACCCGGTCGCTGAGCCCCAGCTCGGACCCCCGCTCGGCAAGGGCATGGCCGTCGTGCCGGTGGCCCGGGCGCCCGAGACCGTTCTGCTCTCGACCGTCCCTGCCCTGCCTCGCGACGAGGTCGTGACCGACCTCCGTCCTCCTCTGCGGCGCGCACTGCTCGCCGGCGCGGGGGTGCTCGTCCTCGTCCTCGCCGTCGTCGGGACGGTCGCCCTGCGACACCGCCCGAGCGGGCTCGAGCCGGCGCGCGGAGCCGCCACCACCGGCGCTCCGGCACCGACGGGCACCCCCAGCCCGAGCGGGCCCGCCAGCCCGGGTATCGCCATGTCGGCGGCGGGGCCGACGTCCGGTCCTGCGTCCTCGGGGACCGGCGGTGGTCTGGTGGCCGCCTCACGCGGCGCGACGGCCCTGGCCCACCGCTTCGCGGCGCCAACGACCGTCGACGGCGGGGGCACGGAATGGACCGGTCAGCCGGTCGTCGTCGCGAACTCGGTGGTCTACTCCTCATCCCCCGACCGACCCCCGCCGACGGCCCGCTGGCAGCTCGGATGGGACGAGGGGCACCTCTACGTCTACGCGGTGGTCACCGACCAGACCGTCACCGGAGTCGACCCCACCCACCCCGAGCTCGGCTGGAAGGGCGACAGCGTGAGCTTCGAGATCGGGCGCTGGCTCGACCAGGTGCACACGACCGTCCTGGAGAGCGGCGACAGCCACGTCATCGTCGGTCTCGTTCCTCCTGACCGAGCGGTGCTCGCCCGTAACGTGCCCCGCGGTGGCTCACTCGTCGCCGGGCCGCCCTTGACGGGAGTCGACTACCACGTCGCCACCCGGCCCGACGGATACACGGTCGAGGCGTCGTTCCCCTGGTCGGGCCTGGGGCTGAGCAGCCCTCGGGACGGCACCTCGCTGGCCCTCAACCTCGACGCCGGCGATGCCGTCGACTCCGGGCCCCGGCGGGGCGAGCTGGCGACCATGGTGTCCACCAACCCCGACCGCACGAGCAACGACGCGAAGAGCAGGCCCCACTGGGGGATGCTCCTCCTGACCGGGTGACGACGCGGGAGGGGATCAGGAGGCGATGCGCAGGTGCTTGTGGAGGTTGCCGGCGAAGCGGGTACCGGTCTGGAGCATGACCGCCCGCATGATCCCCTCCACGGCGGGAGCCGACAACCGGGGAAGCGGCAGCTCGACGGTCAGCGCGATCCTCATCGCGAGGTGGGTGCCCTCCGGATGATCCTTCAGCACGTAGGAACCGGCGGCACCCGCCCGCTCCTGCACCCCCTCGGCGGGCTCGTGGTCGTAGTCGATCCGCCTCGTCGGCTCGAACCGCATGCGCTCGGTGAACGACGGGTCGACGCTCACGCCGAGCACACTCAGGTTCGCGAGCTTCCAGCGCCAGACGTCGCCGTACGTCTCGATGGACTCGAGGAGCGGGGTGAGGCGCGGCAGCACCTCCGGGTCCGTGATGGCTGCCCAGATGTCGGCCCTGGAGGCTTTGATCACGGCCGTCGACGCGTTGGTCGCGGTGAACCTCGCCACGGGAAATCCTTGTCGGTCGGAGGACACCTGCCTGCCGCGGATACCCCTTTGTTGATCGCACCACACCGTCCGGCTGTCTCGAGGCCACTGCGACGTGGGTCACAGCCGACCAGCCCGCACGGCCCCTGTGGATGACGAACGGGTCGGGGCGCCCCACCTGTCTAGGCTTCATCGCATGCGGGATGGGGAGGGAGGTGGGCTGACTTTCGGCGTGGTGCTCGAGCAGCTCGGCGAGACCGCCCATGACGTCCGGGTGGTCACCGCGGTGGCCCAGGCGGGGGCTGTGGAGGCGCTGCCCGAGGGGCTGTCCCTCGGCCACGAACGGCTCACTGCGGTGCTGTGCGACTTCTGTGGTCGATGGGATCGCGGGCTGTCGTTGCTGGTGGGTGACAGCACCGCCATGGCCGACGCCCTCGAGGCTGCGGCTGCCGACTACGGGCGCCGGGACGACGAGATGGAGCTGCGCTATGTCGGCCCCTCGGGACGCCTTGATCCCGCCGAACGGGATGACCGCCTCGTCGTCGACGGTCTGGTCGTTGATGTGCACCATTCCCACCTCGAGCCGCGCGCTGAGCTCGAACGCCGCCATCGCTGGTGGCCGCTGAGCTGGCGCCGGCGGTCATGCGTGCTGCCCTTGGAGGAGGTCGGCCGAGCTGGCGGAGGTGGGTGGCTCGTCGTCGTCGGTCCGGCTCTCCATACCGCGGGGGACGGCGACCATCGCCACGACGGCGAGGAGGGCGACCGCGCAGAAGAAGTAGAAGCCCCAGGGGTATCCGAGGCCGGCGGTGACGAGGCCGCCGGTCACGGCCGGCCCGACGATCGAGCCGGCGCGGCCGATTCCCGAGGCGAGACCCAGCGCGGTGCCGCGCACGGTGGCCGGGTAGACCCGGGTGATGTACGCGTAGATGAGCACCTGGGCGCTGAAGACGAAGAGCCCGGTGAGGAAAACCGCAGCGTTGAGCAGCAGGGTGGGCATGCGGATGCTGAGCAGACCCAGCAGGATCGTGGCACCCACGAACCAGGCGATGGCGCTGTTCCGGATGCCGCGGGCGTCGCCCACGATCCCGGAGACGACGAGGCCGACGACCCCGCCGAGGTTGAGCAGCAGCAGCATCGTCAGCGAGGTACCGAGGGGATACCCGGCCGCCTTCATGATCGTCGGGAGCCAGCTGTTGAGCCCGTAGACGAGCAGCAGGCCCATGAACGAGGCCACCCAGGAGGCCACGCTGACGACGGCGAACGGCTTCTTGAGCACATCGCTGATCGGCACCTTGGGGGCCCGCTCGGAGGCGACGAGGATCGGGTTGGTCTCCGGCAGCTTGAACCACATCACCGGCAGGGAGAGCAGCCCGACCACGCCGCCCACGATGAACAGCCAGTGCCAGTCGGGGGCGACGAAGATGGCGAGCAGCGAGGTGAGCACCGCACCGACGTGGTACCCGGTCATGGTGAGCGTGGTGGCGCGGGCCCGGCGCACAGTCGGGGTCACCTCGCTCATCATCGTCAACGCCGCCGGCATGCAGGCCCCGAGACCGATGCCGGCGATGAACCGCAGGAGTCCGAAGACCGCGGCGTTGGGGGCCCATGGCACGAACAGCGTGAACACCGAGAACAACGCGATCGACGACAGCAGGGCGAAGCGCCGGCCACGGCGGTCAGCCACGGGGCCGACCGCGATGGCGCCGACCATGATGCCGACGAGCGAGATCGTCGTGACGAAGGTCGCGGCGGCGGGACCGATCCCGGCCTGCTTCGAGGCGAGGATGGACGGCAGGGCCGCGCTCAGGGCGACGATGTCGAAGCCCTCCAGGGTCACGGTCACCCAGCAGAGAGCGCGGATCCATGAGGTGGCGTCCGCGGGTCTCGCGGTTGCGGCCCCTGGTGCACGGGATGAGGTGGCCATGTCACGACTCCTTCGTCGAGGGTGGGGTTCGGGCGGGGTTCTGCTGGGAGTTCGTGTGGCGTTGCGGGGTGGGCGTCGCGGTTCAGTGGGGGGTAGTCGTGGTGGTGTCG
>Ga0123337_10002987_pt1 | contig 18583 bp, 16 predicted proteins | sample frozenSSSSmetaG_FD_89792 | JGI IMG/M metagenome (GOLD analysis project Ga0123337, IMG submission 89792) | Glacier valley bacterial and archeal communities from Borup Fiord, Nunavut, Canada, to study Microbial Dark Matter (Phase II) -... | ecosystem: Environmental > Aquatic > Freshwater > Ice >... | reverse complement strand
TACCTTATAACGAAAATTTTTTAGAGCCGTACATGGACGCCGAAACTATGCACTTACATTATACTTTCCATCATGGTGGAGCAGTAAAACCTGCAAACAAAGATTTAAGTATGATTAAAAAAGCGTTGGATGGAAACTGTTGACTTTTGGACAAAGAAATTATCCTATCACTTTTCATCTCATATTTTGCACTCTATCTTTTGGACGAACCTTACCAATAAAAAAATGCACCAACAGGTAACTTGCAAAAACGCATTGAGAAAAACTTTGGTAGTTACGACCGGCTTAAATCACTAATTGCGGAGACTTCAAAAAATGTTGACGGCAATGGTTGGGGCATTGTAGCTTATAAACCTTATAGCGATAGCCTTACAGTGTTGCAATGTGAGAACCATGAAAAGCTAACACAATGGGGTGCAATTCCATTATTAGTTATTGACGTTTGGGAACATGCTTATTATCTAAAATATAACGCCAGGCGTACAGACTTTGTTGATGCTTTGTTTAACATCATAAATTGGGTAAACGCGGCACTAAGACTTGACGAGGCTCTGAAATTAACCAGGTAGTATTCAGACATGAAAATATAATAAGGCAACGCTACTAATAAGGCATATGTGTTTACATACAAAGACATTTCACAAAAGCCAATCCAGAAAACATTCCTGACAGAAAAGCTGGGATAACCAAAACACAACCAGCCCAAATTATTTCGAGGGAAATATCTCTAGTTTTACACATTACCACCACCAATCTGTAATTTTACAAACATCTAAACGGTGATAGGCACGATGAAACTATACATTAAAAATATGGTTTGCAGCAGATGCAAAATGATAGTAAAAGCCCTATTGGAAAACAGCGGGATTCACCCTCTATCTGAGAATTTGGGCGAAGTAGAAATTGACGTCGAATTATCAAAAATACAATTATCACAGTTTAACACTTCATTAAAATCTTTAGGCTTTGCACTCATTGACGACAAAAAAAGCCAAACCATTGAAAAAATAAAGAACAGCATCGTAACACTCGTTCACCATACAGACCACGACATTAAAACAAATTTATCTTCATTTATCGTTGCACAAATACATCAGGACTATAATTACTTAAGCAATCTCTTTTCAGAAGTAGAAGGAACAACCATTGAAAAATATTTCATAACCCAACGCATCGAAAGAGTAAAAGAACTAATCGTTTACGACGAACTCAGTTTATCTGAAATTGCTGACCAGTTAGGCTACAGCAGCGTTGCTTATTTATCCAACCAATTCAAAAAAGTAACAGGTTTTACACCCAGTTATTTTAAATCGCTGAAAGAAGACAAACGCAAAAACATAGAGGAACTGTAAATGTTACAACTCTAATACAAAATTCCACAATAGCTTCCGTAAGCAGCCAAATTACCTTTGTGTCAAACAAAAAAAAACTATGACACATACGTATAAAGTTACAGGCATGACATGCGGCAGTTGTGAAGCAAAAGTAAAAAGCAGCATATTGATGTTGCCAAATGTCACCGAAGTGGAAGTCTCAAAAGACAAGCAAACAGCAACCATTTCTATGGAGAAACATATTGCACTTTCTACTTTTCAAAATGCTTTAGATAAAAAGTATTCGATTACAGCAATTGAACACAACGAAAACGCAGAGCAAGCCAAAAATTGGTTTGCTACCTACAAACCTATCCTTCTGATATTTGCTTACATAACCACCCTATCAATCATTGCAGGCACACATCAAAACACTTTTCATTGGATGCAAGCCATGAATGTTTTTATGGCAGGGTTCTTTCTTACCTTTTCCTTTTTTAAACTGCTTGACCTAAATGGCTTTGCGGAAAGCTACAGCATGTATGATATTATTGCCAGGAAAGTAAAAGCATGGGGTTTTATTTACGCCTTTGTAGAATTGGCTTTAGGTGTTGCTTATGCTACCAACTTTGAACCACTCACAACAAACATAGTTACCTTAATAGTTATGATCATCAGCATAATTGGCGTGCTGCAAAGTGTGCTGGATAAGCAGAAAATTAAATGTGCCTGTTTAGGAGCTGTTTTCAATTTACCCATGAGTACTGTAACTATTATTGAAGATGGCTTAATGATTGCAATGAGTGCTTTTATGTTGTACTCGATTATTTAAAATTAACACAAAGAATAAAATGAAATGCAATTCACAAATTCAATTACTAAAAAAAATAAAAACATGAGTAAATCAATCATACTAATGGCAGCAGTTGTGTTGTTATCGACAACAGCCTGCCAGGCCCAAATTAAAAATGCCAAAACTGAAACAGTAAAAATTTACGGCAATTGCGGAATGTGTGAAACCACCATTGAAAAAGTCGCCTACAAAAGCAAAACCTCAAAAGTTGATTGGAACGAAGCAACCAAAATGGCAACCATCACTTACGATAGCAAGAAAACAAATGCAGATGCTGTTTTAAAAAACATAGCCCTTGCAGGTTACGACAATGAAAAGTTTCTTGCACCCGATGCTGCATACAATAAATTACCAGGCTGCTGCAAGTACGATAGGAAAGAGAAAACTGCAATGGTAACGTCACCAGCAAAAGAAAATATGGCTACCGTGCAAAACCACGGCACTCATCAGCATGATGGCATGGCAAACGTAACACGGGAAGCCAACCAATTAACAGCAGTTTTTGACAGCTATTTTTCTTTGAAAGATGCTTTAGTAAAAACTGATGGAAATATGGCATCTGCAAAAGCAAAAGATTTGCAAACAGCTATCAACGGTGTAAAAATGGATAAGCTACCAATGAATGTTCACACCATTTGGATGAAAGTTTTAAAAGATGTAAAAGAAGATGCAGAACATATAAACGGAACAAAAGACATTGCCCGCCAGAGAGACCATTTTATGACCCTTTCAAAAAGTATGTATGAGTTAATAAAAATTGCTAATCCTGGTGACACTGTTTACTACCAGTTTTGCCCAATGGCAAACGACGGCAAAGGTGCAAACTGGTTGAGTAAAGAAAATGCTGTGAAGAACCCTTACTATGGCTCTCAAATGCTTACCTGTGGCAGCACAATTGAAACTATGAAATAATTACAAAGCATTTTTTCGATCCAATGTGTGAATGATGCAATTAATACTTTTTATTGTGTAATGGTTTCGGGGCATGGTATTTACAACTTTACATATAGTGGAAATGATTCCATTGCTAAATATATGTAAAGATGAAAAATTCTCAAAGTTGTATTGATGCCTGTGTCGCATGCCTTATAGCCTGTGAAAAATGTTTTGCCAGTTGCTTAGAAATGGAAGGCCGCAAAGACTGTGTGAAACTATGCAGGGATTGTGCAGATATATGTGGGCTTTGTGCCTCATTATCTTTAAGAGGTTCTCAATTTGCGGATGAACTTTGTGCATTGTGTGCAAAATGCTGTGAAGCTTGTGCAGCAGAATGTAGCAAACATGCAGAACATTCAGAGGAATGTAAGGCTTGTGCAGAAGCTTGCAAAAAATGTGTAGATGCATGTAAGATGTAAACCAAAATTGAGTTGTAGCAATACACAATTTTTAAAGGGTAAATGGTTATTCAAAATGTATAGCCATTTATCTTTTTTGAAATTATTAATTTAAAATTTTTATTTATGAAAGCAATTAAAATACTAATGATGGCAGTTTTAACCATCACATCGTTTACTGTTTTTGCACAAGCAAATAAAGCTAGTAAACAACATAAGCATACACCAGCTAAGGGAACATATACTTGCCCCATGCACCCACAGATTGCAATGGATAAACCCGGCAAGTGTTCAATCTGCGGAATGGATTTAGTAAAATCTAAACAAAAGGAAATGAAAATGTATGCCTGTCCGATGCACCCTGCTGTTACCAGTAAAAAGCCGGGCGAGTGTACCGAATGTGGTATGGATATGAAATTAACCGACATGGCCTATTGTTGTTCCAAGCATCCTGATGTTGCCAGCAATAAGCCTGGCAAATGCCCTGCTTGTGGCAGTATGTTAAATCTTTCGCCAAAGGAAAAAATGAAAATGGAGGTAATGAATACATATACATGTACGATGCATCCGGATGAAGCCAGTAACAAACCCGGAAAGTGTTCTAAATGCGGAATGGATTTGACAAAGCATGAATAGTATTTTACCGCTAATAGTTAGATCAACAGGCTATATTACTCACAAAGGGCATAATAATGCCCGTTTCAGAAATATCACTACAGCCTTCGATGCCAATTGCAGGCTGTAGTGATAAATTAAATACATCATTTAATTAGGAAAGCAATTGGTGTAAAAGAAGTTATAAAACGCTTTACAATGGACCATCAACACCATACTGCAACCGCTGAAAAAGTGGTGCCAAATAATCATTCCAAAATGAACCATGCTGACATGCCGCATGGAGCAAACCCAGCTATGGGCATGACAGGACATAATCATCATGCCATGATGATTGCGGATTTTAAAAAACGGTTTTATGTAGTGCTTATCCTAACCTTTCCAATCATGTTGCTATCAACCATGATACAACATTTTATGAAAGTTGATTGGCAATTTGCAGGTTCGCAATACATCCTGTTTGGTTTATCAACCATTGTATTTTTTTACGGCGGTTTTCCTTTCTTAAAAGGATTGTTTGACGAAGTGAAAGCCAAAAACCCCGGTATGATGTTTTTGATTGGCTTCGCCATTACAGTTGCATACATCTACAGCGTAGCCATTGTTTTTGGTTTGAAAGGCATGGATTTTTTTTGGGAATTGGCAACCCTGATACTCATCATGCTTTTAGGGCATTGGATAGAGATGAAATCTGTTGCTGGTGCATCTAAAGAATTGGAATTGTTGGTGCAGCTAATGCCAGCCGATGCACATATGGTAATGCCTGACATGGTGCATGATGTAAAGACCGACACACTAAAAGTGAACGATATTATTTTAGTAAAGCCAGGAGAAAAAGTTGCAGCTGACGGAATAATATTGGAAGGCGAAAGTTACTTGAATGAAAGTATGCTTACAGGCGAAAGCAAACCAGTACAAAAAGTAAAAGGCGATAAAGTAATTGCAGGTGCAATCAATGGCAACGGCTCAATAAAAGTTACTGTTTCCCATGCTGCAAAAGACGCTTACTTATCGCAGGTAATAAAGCTGGTGGACGATGCACAAAAATCAAAATCACAAACGCAGTTACTAGCAGACAAAGCAGCAAGATGGTTAACGATCATCGCATTGGTTTCAGGTATTGCTACATTTCTATATTGGTATCTCACAGGGCAATCATTGGCTTTTGCAATGGAACGAATGGTTACAGTAATTGTTATTTGCTGCCCTCATGCTTTGGGTTTGGCAGTTCCGTTGGTTGTAGCAAAATCCACAGCACTATCAGCAAAAAATGGATTGCTTATTAAGAACCGCACAGCGTTTGAAAATGCAAGAAAAATAACCACCATGGTTTTTGACAAAACAGGAACATTGACCGTAGGTAAATTTGAAGTGTCAAAAATTGTGTCACTTCAAACAGCGTTGAACGAAAATGAAATAATCCGTTTAGCAGCTGCATTGGAGCAAAAATCTGAACACCCGATTGCCACAGGCATCCTGCAAAAAGTTAAAAACTTATCAATCACAATTCCTGCAACAGAGAATTTCAATGCTATTACAGGCAAGGGTGTTGAAGCAACTGTAGAAGGTAAAAGAATATTGGTGGTTAGTCCTGGATATTTAAAAGAAAACAATTTACCTATTCCAGAGGGTTTTACTGCCAATGACACCGAAACGGTTGTGTTTATAATCATTGATAATCAGTTAGCCGGTTACATCGCATTATCCGATGAAATCCGTCCTGAATCTGCAGAAGCAATAAAAACCTTAAAAGAAAATAACATCAAATCAATTTTGCTCACAGGCGACAACAACAAAGTTGCCAAAAGCGTAAGTGATACGTTGGGCATGGATAGTTTTATTGCCGAAATATTGCCACATCAAAAATTAGAAAAAATAAAAGACCTGCAAAGCAAAGGTGAGTTTGTTGCTATGACAGGCGATGGCGTAAATGATGCGCCTGCTTTGGCAATTGCAGATGTAGGTATTGCAGTTGGCAGCGGTAGCGACATTGCAGCCGAGACCGCAGGTATTGTTTTGGTAAACAGTAACCCAAAAGATATTGTAAGCCTCATTTTATTTGGCAAAGCCACTCATCGCAAAATGATACAAAATTTAATTTGGGCAACAGGTTATAATATTGTTGCATTGCCTTTGGCAGCAGGGGTTTTATATGAGCAAGGCATATTGTTAAGCCCAGCAGCAGGTGCAGTATTAATGACGGTTAGCACAATTGTAGTTGCTATCAATGCCAGCTTCTTAAAAGTAAAAAAATAATAGTGATACTAAAAACGATTTTTAAATGGATTTACCGAAAACTATTTGTAAAAAAATGTTGCCGTTAGCAGCCTTTTTTACTTTAATCACATCAAATTTATTAGCCCAAAAAGTTGTACGATACGATTTGTATGTAAAAGACACTATTGTAAACTTTACAGGAAAAGAAAAACGAGCCATTGCGGTAAATGGGCAGATACCAATGCCCACATTAACATTCATCGAAGGCGATACAGCAGAAATCCACGTACACAACGAATTAAACGAAACGACTTCTTTGCATTGGCATGGTTTGTTTCTACCCAATAAAGAAGATGGAGTACCTAACCTTACGCAAATGCCAATCAAACCGCATACTACGCATATCTACAGGTTTCCAATTATACAGCACGGCACACATTGGTATCATAGCCATAGCGGTTTACAGGAGCAAATTGGGATGTATGGCAACTTTGTAATGCTCAAAAAACCGGATGACAAAACTTTTAGAAAAGGCATTGACGATATACCAACCATTCCAGTTGTTTTAAGTGAGTGGACAGATTACAAACCAGAGAATGTGCATCGTATGTTACACAATGCTTCTGATTGGTTTGCCATCAAAAAAAATGCGACACAATCATACAGCGAAGCAATACAAGCAGGGCATTTTAAAACTAAACTAAAAAACGAATGGAAACGCATGTTGGCAATGGATGTAAGCGATGTGTATTATGATAAAATACTGATAAATGGAAAATCAGAAAGTTCGTGGAACCCCCTTTTGGGGGGCAGTGGGTCTGCAGGAGATAAAGTAAGACTTCGCATTTCAAACGGTGGTGCATCGTCTTATTTTTGGCTTACTTATGCAGGTGGAAAAATAACAGTAGTTGCCAATGATGGCAACGATGTAGAGCCTGTTGATGTGGACAGATTGATAATTGCTGCATCAGAAACGTACGATGTAGTTGTACCCATCCCAGCTGGTAAGACCGCTTATGAATTTTTGGCAACTACTGAAGACCGCACCAATTCAGCATCGCTTTATATCGGCGATGGCATTAAGCAATTAATTATGCCTCTGCCACGATTGAAATATTTTGAAGGTATGAAGATGATGAATGGCATGATGAAAATGAATGGCGATTTGGATGATATGGGAATGCGTATGAGCCTGAACCAAATGGATATGAATGTGGTAATGTATCCTGAAATTACAGGCGAAGAAAAAAAGAAAGGCAATGACAAAATGGATACAATGTCAATGACAAATAATACACATGTCAACCATAATCAGTACAACAGCAATGCCCTTTCTGATATTGTTACTTTGAATTATGCAATGTTAAAATCACTCACAAAAACCACTCTTCCAGTTCCCACTTTGGGGGTTAGCGGGCTAAAGGAGTTGAAATTTGAGCTGACAGGAAACATGAACCGTTATGTGTGGAGTTTAGATAATAAAGTTGTTAGTGAAGCCGATAAAATCTTAATTAAAAAAGGCGAAAACATTCGTATCATTTTGCACAATGGTTCTATGATGCGACACCCCATGCACTTGCACGGTCACGACTTTCGTTTACTAAACGGTCAAGGCGATAATGCACCATTAAAAAACATTGTGGACATTATGCCAATGGAAACCGATACTTTGGAATTTAACGCAAACGTAGAAGGCGATTGGTTTTTTCATTGCCATATTTTATACCACATGATGAGCGGTATGGGTAGAGTATTTACTTATGAAAACCAGGTAGCTAATCCTTTAATTCCCAACCCAAAATTGGCTCAACGCAAACTGTTTGCAGATGACCAAAAAATGCACTTTATGTTTCAGAATGATTTTGCAACAAATGGCAATGACGGAGAAATGATGTTACAAAATACCCGATGGAGTATTGGCAGTGAATGGCGTTTGGGTTATAACGACATGCACGGCTACGAAACAGAAACTCATATTGGCAGATACTTAGGAAAAATGCAATGGCTTATGCCTTTTGTAGGGTTCGACTGGCGTTACAGAAAAATGGTTATTGATGAACAAGAGAAAAATCTTTTTGGGCAAACGAGTACAAAAGACAACAGGGCAGTATTAAGTGTTGGTGTACATTATACTTTGCCTATGTTGGTTCGTTTCCAGACAGAATTATTTACAGATGGAATTGTTCGTTTACAATTAATGAGAGAAGACATTCCTGTAACCAGGCGTTTACGTTTTGCTTTTATGTTTAACACTGACAAAGAATACATGGCGGGTTTGAACTATATTATTAACCGCAACTTTTCTTTGCGAACACACTATGACAGCGACATGGGCGTTGGGGCAGGCTTAACATTCAATTATTAATGACATTAAAATTCCCCAACGCCAGCCTAACCTTTTGTGACAACGAGTACCTTCCGGCGCAGCGGTGATCTACATACTTCTGTTACGCTCAGTACTTCCTAGACTGGACAATTGTCTTTATTCTTAGGATGCCACAATTGGTTCACTGCCGTATTTTCCATTGATCCGGCGCATTAAATTTAATGGATTTTCATTCTTCAATGCATCGGGCAAAAACTCCTGCGGACAATCCTGCAGGCATTGTGGCCTTACAAAACGCTTGATGGCATCGGCTCCAACAGAAGTGCTGCGGGCATCGGTGGTGGAAGGAAACGGACCACCATGCACCATTGCATAACATACTTCCACACCAGTTGGCACATTGTTATAGACCACCCTTCCCACCTTTCCGGTTAGTTCATTTACTGCGGTTGAAAAATTAGTAAGATCATTGACAGTTGCAAAAACCGTCCCGGTTAACTGGCCATGCAGCGAACGGATGGCTTGCTGCAATTCTGCTTCATCAGCACATTTTACAATGAGCGAGGCCGGGCCAAAAATTTCATTTTGCAAGGCCGGGTTTTGCATGAAGTCAGCAGCGCTTACTTCGAGCAATGCGGGTGTTCCTTTATATGCTGCAGATGCGTCGTCGCCTTCCAATAAAACGGTAACGCCTGCCTGACCGGCAACGATTTGTTTATTGCTATAATAGCTTTTGCAAATACCGGCATTTAACATAGTGCCGCCAGGAATAGCTGAAAGCTTTGTAGTTAATTCGCTGATGAAATTTTCAGCAGCGGCATCATTGATTAAAAATAACAAACCAGGATTGGTGCAAAACTGTCCAACGCCTAGTGTGATGGATCCTGCAAGCGATGCTGCCAAAGCATTACCGTCTTTTTCCAATTTTTCTTTTAGCAACAATACCGGATTGATACTGCTCATTTCCGCATACACCGGAATGGGCGACTGGCGTTCAGTAGTAGCGGCTTTGTAAAGGGCCATTCCACCCGTAAACGAACCAGTGAAACCAACTGCTTTGATCTGCGGATGTTTTACCAGTTGCAAACCGGTTGCGAAACCTTCACCAATTACAAAAGAGAATACGCCATCGGGCAGGTTGCATTTTTGAATGGCATTACGGATTGCGCCGGCCATTAATTCGTTGGTTCCCAAATGGGCAGGGTGTGCTTTTACAATTACAGGGTTACCTGCTGCCAGTGCAGATGCGGTATCTCCACCTGCGGTAGAAAATGCAAATGGAAAATTGCTTGCGCCAAATACGACTACCGGGCCAATGGGTACCAGCATTTTGCGCAGATCTGCACGGGGCAATGGCTGGCGTTCAGGTAAGGCAGTGTCAATCACCGCTTCTACCCAGGAGCCTTCTTTTAATATTTCGGCAAATAGTTTAAGCTGTCCAATGGTGCGTCCACGCTCTCCTATGAGTCTTGCTTCGGGTAAACCGCTTTCCTGCATTGCCCGCTGTATTAACGGATCGCCCAATGCCATAATTTCTTCTGCAATGGTTTCTAAAAACACGGCTCTTACAAGTGGTGAAAGCGATTGATATACAGGGAACGCTGCTGCTGCCTTTGCGATGGCAGTTTCCACTTCTGCTGCGGTTGCAACGGTAAATTTTTCCGGTAAATTATCCTGGCTAGCGGTACTAAATACCTGTAGCGTTTGATCGCCTGCAGCGCTTGCTGTTTGACCGATCAGGTTATGCCCTTGTAACATGTTTTTATTTTATAAGTTTAAATAATCCGGCAATTTTGGACGGGTAGCGATTGCATCGTTGATGATTGCCAGTACTGTTTTTCTTTCTTCTCCTTCCAGTAATAAACGAGGTGCTCTCACATATTCAGAACTGATGCCAGTTTGTGTGGCGGCCAGTTTAATGTACTGTACCAGTTTGGCGTGTATGTCCAGTTCGAGCACCGGTAAAAACCAGCGGTAAATATCCAGTGCTTCCTTGTACCTGCCAGCTTTCATCAACCTAAAAATGGCAACAGTTTCCGCAGGAAATGCATCTACCAATCCACCAACCCAGCCGTCGGCTCCCAAAGCCATTTCCTCCAAAGCTAAGGTATCCACGCCACAAAGTATTTTAAACCGATCGCCAAACCGATTTTTCATCCGGGTAACATTGGATACATCCCTGGTAGACTCTTTTACTGCCAGGATGGTTGGTATTTTTGCCAGTTCATCAAACATGTCAAGCGTTACTTCAATTCTATAATCGTAGGGATTGTTGTAAATCATGATGGTTAAATCTGTGGATGCTGCAATGGCTTTAATATATTCCAACGTTTCCCTGCTATCTGCCTTATAACGCATGGGCGGCAACAGCATCAATCCATCGGCTCCGTTGGCTGCAGCATCTTTGGCGGTTTCTACGGCCACCCGGGTAGATTGCTCTGCAATATTTACAATTGCCGGAACTGGTCTGTTCATGGCTTGTTTACTAAACCGAAGTAATTCCCATTTTTCGCTGTTGAGTAATGTGCTGGCTTCGCCCAATGAGCCACCCATTACGATGCCATCAATGCCTGCATCCAGTTGTGTATTCAGGTTTAATTTGAACATGTCAAAGTCAACAGTATCTTCTTTTGTAAACGGAGTCAGCATTGCAGGATATACGCCCTCCCATTTTGGTGTGATCATACTTATAATTTTTAATGATTGTTGCAAAAGTACTTACCCGATAAAGTTAATGATTGATTTTAAATAGCAGGTTATATACAAATATTAACAACAATTGAAACTAACATCTAAAGAAGTGAAGCCAGTTTTTAAAAGGGACAATAATAATAAAAACCTTTACAATGAAAAACTACGGTTTCTATTATTCCTTGTAAATTTGATTGAACAAATTTTAATTGCATGAAACCAACCATAACGATCGAATATTGCCCGAAATGCAACTGGTTATTAAGATCTGCCTATATAGCACAGGAATTGCTGACCACTTTTGCAGACGACTTAAAAGCGGTAACCCTACAGCCGGGAGAAGTAGGTGGCGCTTTCCATATCAGCATTGATGATCAAATTATATTTGACCGCAAAACATATGGCGGCTTTCCGGAAATAAAAACAGTTAAACAATTGGTAAGGGATGTTGTAAATCCCGCAAAAGAATTAGGCCATTCGGATACCAAACCGCATACTACAGATTAACCATCCATCTAAATCATTTACTATGCTGGGCGTAATATTATGTGGCGGACAAAGTTCCCGGATGGGTACTGATAAAGGCATGATTAAATTGCATGCAAATACATGGGCACAAACGGCCGTTGATAAAATGGCCAACTTGAACCTGGAAGTGGTATTATCTGTAAATGCCATTCAGCACAACGATTATCTGACTGTATTCACTGAATCTCAACTGGTGAAGGACAACGATGAATTGAAGTTGAAAGGTCCGCTGGCGGGGGTTTTAAGCGTTCATTTGCAATATCCGGAACAAGATTTATTTGTACTTGCCTGCGATATGCCATTGATGGAGACGGCCGTTTTAAGTGTACTGCTTTCGATGGAATTAAAAGAACCTGGTGCAGCAGCATTTGTTTACACCAATGAAGGAGAGCCGGAGCCGCTTTGTGCCATTTATAAAGCAAGCGGTTTAGCACATATCAACGACTTGCTGCAAACCGGTCAACTTACAAGGCATAGCATGAAATTTATGTTAGAACATATTGCTACTTATTTTACCGCACTTAATGATTCACAAAAAAAATACTTCCGAAATTTTAATGCACATGCTGAATTAAACGGGTTGTAATCCCAGTTTGGTTTGTTCAATTTTCACAAAGTCCTGCAAAGGCGCTTCGCACAAAGGACAACCATATCCTGCGGGCAAATTTTCAAAAGTAGTGCCGGGCAAAATATTCAATTCAGGTTCACCAGCTACTTCATCATACACCGATAAACAATTTTTGCACTGATGTAAATAAGTGACTTTAGATGGCTTTGCAGGCAGTTCTTTTTTTGCAACCTCTGTTGAAGGTGCTGCTGTGATCAATGCCTGCTGGTAACTATAATAGGTAAGAATAGCCCTTCTCAATTGTTCAGGCAATAAAAACTTTGGATTTCCTTTACTATAAACGGTGCCGGTTCTTTCGTTGGGGTTAAAATGATTGGCGCATAAAACATCGTACACATTAAAAAATCCGATTCCACCAATGCTAAACAGCGATCTTTTTCGGATAAGAATGCTACTGAATACCTCGCTTTTTTTACGGGTTTTTATTCCGATACAAATACCAAATGTTCGGGTATCATCTGTATGAAGTCCTTTCAATAAATAGTTTTTTAACGCAAGCCCCTCGGCACAATTATCTTCTACCTGGAAGTTGAGTTCGTTGGCAGCATGACGCACATTTACCTGGTGTTTGGCTAGCAGGTTGTTCCAATAAAAACGATCCTTTTCATCAATATTTTTTATAATGATTGTTTTCCACGGAGTAGAGCAAAGCTGCCCAATTTTTGTAAGCAGACAAAGCTGGCATAGCTCCTTTAGGAACTTTACGGTGTACATTTCATCCCGCCGGTAAACACCCAGCCAGAATTTATCCTGGTAACGGTTGAGCCCCTCATAATAAGGCAAATTGAACAATGGAAGCCGTGCAGGTTCAGGAGATGTTTTGGTTATGTAAGTCTTACTGCCAACCAATTCAAACAGATCGACTCCTTTTGCAGCGGCGTTATCATAAAACCTATCCGGGTGTAAAAATATCAGTTCCTCAATGTGTTTACTCATGGCGGCCACATCATTGGTATACACCAGCTGGTTCCATTCGTGGATGATGTTGGTTTTTGGAAAACGAATGAACAAATGCCAGAAATGTGGCGCACTCAAAGAGGCCACCCAATTGATATTCCCGGTGAGCATCGGCGTAAAACTCTGGTTGCTATCAGAGATATTGATTTTGAGTTTTGGTTGATAATCGATCAGGTCAAAAATATCTTTGTACACACCTTCACTTAGCCAGGTATTGGTAATAAAAACTTCCTCTGCAGGATACGAACTAATGATATTGGGGCAATCATCTTTATCAACTTCGTAAAAAATACCCTGCAGACCGAGTTGTTTTGTAAGCTGCGCTACTACGTTTCCCGGCACATGAATGAGTAGTTGCTGCCGTAATCCGAAACACACCTGCTCAATTTTCACATTGCCAGCAGCTATTAAAATATTATACAATTCACCCGGAGAAATAATGCCTCCGCGGAAGTTGATTTTGATGGTTACTATTCCGTTCATTTGTTACAATTATGCAAGGTTAAATTCCATCATGGCCTTTGGGAAATTTTTATTCTCATGGCCCGGACTGTAGAGTTTTAGTAAAGCAAAGCGCTGCAAATTGCTAAGTGATTGCCATTGTGCAATGCTGATATGCCAGTTATATTCCTTTGCTTTTTCCTGTAAAGATGGATGCACCTCAGCCATGTTTGCCCAGGCCGGATATTGGTCAACCATCAAATTGGTTGCTTCATTTCCTGAGCGCATGGGCACCAGTTGCAGCAGGTAATTCCGATAGGCAGCAATCTCATCTTCGCTGCTGCAGCCCTGCACAGTCAACTGGTCTCTTTCTCCTACATTGAACCTGCTCCATTCGGCGAGTTTCAATTTGATACCGGCAGCATCCAGTTTAAATCGCACGATCATGGGAATACAACGGATGTTGTCTTCCATAAAATCGGATTCAAATTGAAACTGTTCTGCTTCCATGGTTCCCGGCTGATCGATGTTGATGTATGCACTTTTCATTGTTCAAAATTATTAAATATGGAACGGTAAGTTTAATATAAATTTCGCTAACCAATATACAACCTGCCTGGAATTTATTATGAAATCTCTGCTAAGCAACTGCCACTTCCACCAGCTTCTGCGAAGTTCTGCATTCCTTTTCCAGTATAGCTTTTACCTCAGGACGACAACTGCCACATCCCATACCGGCGCCTGTAAGCTGGCACAACTGCAGCAGATCGGTACATCCTTCTTTTATCTTATTCTGCAAATTGCCTTCCCCTACTCCACTACAACTGCACACCAGTTTACCAATCACCGGGTCTGATTTTTTTCCGGTTCTCAATAATAGTAAGCGCTTTTCGCTCAGTTCAATCTTATCCTGTATCAAATCCCGAAATTCGAGGAACTCCGTTTTATCTCCAATTAAGATAGCACCTACCAAACGATCGTTGTGAATGATACATTTCTTGTAATATCGTTTTGCTTTATCAATGAATACCACCACTTCATAAGCCGGATCATCAGGACATTCTGCAAGGCCCAGTGAACAGAGGTCCATGCCATGCATTTTTAAAATATTCATCAGCAGCGAGCCTTCGTAATATTTAGAAATGTCGCCGTTTAAATAACGTGCTACGATGGCTGCCTGCTGCTCAGCGGCTGCTGTAATGCCGTATAAAAACCCTTTGAATTCGGCTATTTCACCAATGGCAAAAATGGCAGGATCACTTGTTTGCAAATAGTCATTTACCACAACACCACGCTTACAGTCAAGGTTGGCCGCTTTTGCAATTTCAATATTTGGTGTGGTGCCGATGGCGATTACAATTGCCTGGCAATCGATCAGCAATCCACTCTTTAAGCGTATGCCGGTGATGGTATCTTTACCGAGGAAACGTTCGATCTCATCATTGTAATAAATATCCACGCCTTTATCCACCAGTTCTTCATGCAGCAACTGGCTGCCCAGCGGATCCAGCTGCCGGTCCATTAGCCTGGAGATGCGTTGTACGATGGTTACTTCCACATTCACTTCCCGCAAAGAGGCCGCCAGTTCAATGCCCAATAAACCACCACCCAATACCAGTACTTTTCCTTTAGCCGGGTCAACATGTGCTTTAAAATTATCCGCATCGAGGCGGCTCCGCATGGTAAAAATGCCTTTCAGCGAAGGGATATCCCGAAGCATGATTGCACGGCTGCCAGTGGCCATTAATAAAATATCATATTCATGTTGCACACCATTGCTGTCGATAACAATTTTGTTTTCCCGGTCAATGGCTTCAATACTAACACCCCGGTGTAATTTTATCTTATGCGCTGCTTCTTCCTCATCTGTCATCTTCACCAAATTATCCCACGGCAGACTACCGCTGATATAATCCGGCAGCAGTACCCTGTTATAAAACGGAAAATTCTCCTTACTGAATACAGTGATCTGATCGGTGGTATTCAATGCTCGGTAGCTTTTTACAAAACCACAGGCTCCTGCGCCAGCACCAATTACGACGATTTTTTGTACAGGCTTTTTATACAGTTCCACTTGTACGGCAGTAAATTTAAAATCAGGCTCCTTACTTTTTGGATCTACCAGCCTGGTAGTTAAATTATTTGCCCGGTTCAAATCATTGTTCAATATTTTGCCCCAATGCATGGGCAGAAATACAACACCCTTTTTTATATCAGTGGAGTATTTTGCCTTTACTCTTACCAAGCCTTGTTTGCTGCTGATGGCAGTAAGCATATCATCGGCAATGCCACGGGCTGCGGCATCTTCTGGATGAATTTCGAGAAAGGCCTCGCTGATATGTTGTTTTAGTTTATTTACTTTTCCCGTTTTGCTCATCGTATGCCATTGGTCACGTATGCGGCCCGTGGTCAATATCAACGGAAAGTTGCTGTCTGGTTTTTCACTCAGGTTTTCATCCGGAAAAGAATGAATGATGGCCTTTTGTGAAGGCGTATAAAATTTATGATCGGTAAACAACCTGGGCGTACCGTAACCGCTAGTAAGGTTTTCCAAACCACCTAAAATCTGTTTTGGAAAAGGCCATTGTACAGATTTTTTGGTTTTCAATATATCATAGCTTAAACCGCTCACATCTATGTTGGTGCCTGCTGTGAGGGCGGCATGCTCCGCAAATATGGCTCCTGCATTTTCGAAATCGAATCCGGCATAGCCCATTTTTTTCGCAAAGCGACAAATGATTTCTGCATCGGGAATGGCTTCACCGGGAGCATCAATAATTTTATTCAGGTAGCTGATGCGACGCTCTGCGTTGGTCATGGTGCCTTCCTTCTCCGCCCAGGCGGCGGCTGGCAATACAACATCTGCATATTGCAGTGTTTCGGGTTTATTGCTTACATCCTGCACCACTACAAATTTCGCTTTCTTTAAACCGGCTTCTGCCATGCGTACATCCGGTAGGCTGATCAATGGATTCGTACAAAGAATCCATACAGCTTTAAGTGTTCCTTCATTCAGCGCCTCAAACATTTCAGTAGCTGTCAATCCCGGTTTGGGCTGAATGGTGCCCAATGGTATTTGCCAGAATGTTTCAACTTCATTGCGTTCTGCTTCCTTTGATAAGTCACGATGAGCAGGCAATAAATTGGAGAGTCCGCCCACTTCCCTTCCGCCCATGGCATTGGGCTGGCCGGTCAATGAAAATGGCCCTGAGCCCGGCTTTCCGATATGACCGGTGATTAAATTCAAATTGATCAGCGATAAGTTTTTATTTACGCCAATCACACTCTGGTTGAGGCCCATCGTCCACATGGTGATGAAGCCTTTGGACTGGCCAATATAAAATGCTGTTTGCCGGATATTCTTTTCTTTTACTCCGCAAATGGCCGCCGCTTCAGCCACCGTTCTTTCAAAAACAGTCTGACGGTATTTTTCAAAACCTTCAGTATGATCCTGCAGAAAGTCAAAATCAATCATACCATCTTCTATCAAACACCTGCCAATAGCATGGTGCAGGGTAATGTCTGTTCCCGGATTCAATTGCAGGTGTACGTTGGCGATAGCGCAGGTTTGCGTTTTGCGTGGATCGCTTACAATGATTTTAAGATCAGGATTTTTCTCCCTGGCTGCTTCAATCCTGCGCCACAGAATGGGATGGCACCAGGCTGGATTGGCACCTGCCACAAAAATACAATCTGCCAGTTCAAGGTCATCATAGCTGATGGGTACACTGTCTTCACCCAGACTCATCTTATAACCAACTACTGCGGAACTCATGCACAACCTTGAGTTGGTATCAATATTATTGCTGCCGATAAAACCTTTGATGAGTTTATTGACCACGTAATATTCTTCGGTAAGGCATTAGCCGGAAGCATAAAACGCAACCGAATCTGGACCGTACTTTTCAATCAGGGTTTTAAAAACCGCTACCGTTCTATCCAAAGCGGTGTCCCATGAAACCCTTTGCCTTGGCTGATTTTTTCCATACCTCATTTCGGGATACAGTAAGCGGTCACTGGTATCCGTTAGGGTATAATGCAGGTTCATTCCCTTACTGCAAAGCATGCCTTTGTTAACCGGGTGATGAAGATCGCCTTCTACTTTTAATGCGCCCTGTTTATCTTTTTGTAAAAGGATACCACAGCCCACACCGCAGTAGGAGCAGGTAGTTGAAACCCCCATCCCCTGAAGGGGAGTTATTCGAAGTGTATTATGATTCTGATCAGTCAAAATATTTAAAGTTTTTTTTCTAATAAACTCGTGGATAATTATACTAAAGATGTTCTTTATTTAAACTCAATAATTATTTTAACCAACTGTTGAATTACTATTCAGCTTCATTGGCGTCGCACCCTTCTTCATTTCATTTTTATTGTACTTTAATTGCATTTTGCCATTTGACTTAGTTCAATACTTAATAAAGAGCTATACAGAGTATATGGCAATTCTGATTGACACCAAGCATTTAAGTTTACCACTGATTTGCATAAAAAGAGAAAACGATTTCATAATTCTATCCGACCTAAGTTCCCCCTTCAGGGGGACAGGGGGCTTTCCTTACACCACCTGCAATTCCCCTTCTTCCACATCAACTACCGCAACTGCATCCTTTGTTGATACTGTAAATTTGGTGATCAACACAATCAGCGAAACGCCAATAACTGCATACCCGATGTATT
>Ga0123337_10002984_pt1 | contig 18599 bp, 13 predicted proteins | sample frozenSSSSmetaG_FD_89792 | JGI IMG/M metagenome (GOLD analysis project Ga0123337, IMG submission 89792) | Glacier valley bacterial and archeal communities from Borup Fiord, Nunavut, Canada, to study Microbial Dark Matter (Phase II) -... | ecosystem: Environmental > Aquatic > Freshwater > Ice >... | reverse complement strand
GCCTTGCAAACCCAGGCCCATAAAAAATTATTGGTGCTTGAAAAGAAAATGCTACGTGCCGAGAAAAAGAAATTTGAAGCCCAGCAAAGACAGTTGGCAAAAATAAAAGCACATCTTTTTCCTGGAAATAATTTACAGGAAAGGGTAGACAACCTGCTGCCTTATTATGCAAAATGGGGAAAAGATTTTATGAGCATGCTCTACAATCAGTCTAATGGATTGGAGCAGGAATTTGGAATACTGGTTGAAGATGTGCATTCTTAAAGGCTGCTAAGTGAAGTTTGCGGCGCACTTGGGGAAATACTTGATTCACTGTTGATTATTTAGCAGTTGAAAACAAATAATGTGGAAAAAGATCCTCAATATTATGCGGTACAAGTGAGTGACACAACGGTGATGACCAAAGATTCACAGCCGGATCAATAAAAAATCAACTGTATATCGGCTAAATTTCAAGCAGATTTGAATATTATAAATGAAGGATCAATTTTCTTCAGCAGCCTTATTTATCAAATTCATTTGTGAAGCCTAAACGTTTCACATTCTTTACGCTTTCCATTACAATATCATCCTGGTATTCTTTGTATGCTTCCAGTTTTCCGGCAATGGAAGGATCGTGTAATGCTAATATTTGCGCTGCCAAAATGCCCGCATTTTTTGCGCCGTTTAATGCAACGGTTGCTACCGGTACACCGTAGGGCATTTGTAAGATGGATAGCATAGAATCCCAGCCATCAATGGAGTTGGATGATTTTACGGGTACACCAATTACCGGCAAAATTGTATTTGCAGCTACCATACCGGGTAAATGCGCTGCACCACCGGCACCAGCAATGATTACTTTTAAACCTCTTTCTTTTGCCTTGGTTGCGTATTCTCTTAGTCGTTCGGGTGTGCGATGGGCAGATACGATGGTTAATTCAGGCTCTACTTCAAACTGGCGAAGCATTTCGGCGGCGCCTTTCATAATTTCCAAATCGCTTTCGCTACCCATTATAATTCCGACAAGAGGATTCATACTGATAAATTTTACGCAAAGAAAGGTAAAAAATGTAAATGCATCCGGCAATATTTTTGAAGAGGATTAAGTGCATCGGCAATGCTGGGAATTTATACAACCAAATGCAGAAAAAAGCTGTTATGTTTATTTGGGATATGAAAATACCATTCATACCAGCCTGCTGTCGCTTACCCTCAAATGTTCATATATTTGAGCTACTTTAAAACCAATGAAAAAAAATATGCAAGATATTTTTAAGAAGCTCTCTTTTTTAGTTTACGCTGCAATGGTTGTGGCAATTGTTGCCAGTTGTAAAGGCAAATCAAAAGAAGGACAGAATAAAGCAAAACCCAATCAGCCCGTGATTGTAGATGTATTGATCGCAGAAAAAGAATCCATCAATAATTTAATAGAAGCCAATGGAACCGTAATTCCAAACGAATATGTAGAGCTTCGCCCGGAAGTTAGTGGCAGATTGATTTATTTAAATTTGCCGGAAGGTAAAATGATTTCAAAAGGTACAGTGATTGCAAGGGTGAATGATGCAGACCTGCTTGCGCAAATGGCAAGGAGTAAAGTGCAAATGGATCTTGCACAAAAAACAGTGGACCGGTTTAAACAATTACTTGATGTAAATGGTCTTAACCAGGCTGATTATGATGTTGCCTTAAACCAGGTAAATACCTTAAAGGCGGATATCGTTTACACGCAAACCTTAGTTGATAAAACTGTGGTGAGAGCGCCCTTTAGCGGAGTGGCAGGTTTGCGGCAGGTTAGTCCGGGTGCATATGTTACTCCAGCTACCATTATCTCTTCGTTGCAACAGGTAGATGAGGTAAAAATAGATTTCACCCTGCCGGAAATGTATGGCAACTCAATAAAAACCGGTTCGCTGGTAGATGTAGAAGTAGATGCTGTTACGAAAGAAAAGGGTAGGGCGCTCATTTTGGCAACAGAGCCGGGCGCCAATACCAATACCCGCAACCTGCAGGTAAGGGCTTTGTTAAAAGGTGCAAAAGCCAATCCGGGTGCATTTGTAAAGGTTTATATTGACGCTGGCAAAAACAGGTCATCTATAAAAGTGCCTGCAAACTGCATCATTCCGGATGATAGAAACAACCAGGTTATTTTAGTTAAAGCAGGCAAGGCAAGTTTTGTAAATATTCAAACAGGTGTGAGGGAGGCGAATATTGTTGAGGTTACCAAAGGAATTGAAGTAGGCGATTCAATTGTGGTAACTGGCGTATTGTTCGCCAGACCCAATGGGGAGTTGAATGTACGGTCGGTTAAAAAAATGTCCGAATTAATTGGTTCGGATAAAACTGAGTAATGCAAAGTGAATAGCAAGTGTTTGAAAGGAATGTTGCATTGGCGATGATAAAAGTTAGAACGTGAGTCGTGGCTATTTTTCGTCACTTTAAAATGGACAGTGCATTTCTTATTCGATACACTAGCCTAACAACAACGATTACAAGTAAATGGTTACACTAATAGCAGTGGCAATGGAACCTCATTTTTGCATCATCTGAATTACAGGCAAAATGAAAATGTTAACTGTTGATTTATATAATTTATTCCCCGTTTTGATGCATGAATATTTCTGAATTTTCTATTAAGAGGCCTGTTTTTGCCACCGTATTGAACCTTGCAATTATATTGTTTGGTGTAGTAGGCTATACATTTTTAGCGGTAAGGGATTATCCGGCCATTGATCCGGCCATCATCAATATCAGAACATCTTATACCGGAGCGAATCCGGATTTGATGGAGAGTCAGGTAACGGAACCATTGGAGAAACAGATCAATGGTATACCGGGGATACGAACCATTACTTCCTCCAGCACACTAGGCAATAGCAATATCACAGTAGAGTTTGATTTGGGGGTTGACCTGGAAGCAGCCGCCAGCGATGTTCGGGATAAAGTAGGACAGGCAAGTAGAAATTTACCACAGGACATTGATGCGCCACCGGTAGTTACCAAGGCCGATGCCAGCAGTGATTTTATTTTGATATTAGCCGTGCAAAGCAGAACTAAGGGCTTGCTGGAATTGAGTGACTATGCAGAGAATGTGTTACAGCAACAGTTTCAAACGATTAAAGAGGTAAGCTCTGTAAATATATTTGGTCAAAAAAGGTACGCTATGCGGATTTGGATTGACCCGAATAAAATGACTTCACAGGGCATCGCTTTTTCAGATATCAGAACAGCATTGAACAGTGAGAATATTGATTTGCCACCCGGTAAAATTTATGGCAACAACACAGAGCTTACCATTAAAACCCTGGGTAGACTTACTTCCGAAAAAGATTTTCGTGACCTGATTCTTCGTTCAGACAGTGCCGGTATCATCAGGCTAAGCGATGTGGCAAGGGTAGAGATAGGGCCGGAAGAATTGGAGCAGAGTTGGAAATACAATGGGGTAAATGCCGTAGGTATTGTGTTGATACCTCAGCCGGGTGCCAATAACATACAGATTGCCGATGACTTTTATAAAAAGCTGGAGTCTATCAAAAAGACCAATAAATCGGATATCGAAATGAATGTGTTGTTGGATAATACGACCAATATCCGTAAATCCATTCACGAAGTACAGGAAACGATGATGATCTCTTTTACCCTTGTGGTTTTGGTTATCTTTTTCTTTTTTAGGGATTGGCTGATTGCTATCCGGCCATTGATTGATATTCCTGTTTCATTGGTGGCTACTTTTTTCATCATGTATGTCTCCGGCTTCTCCATAAATATTTTAACCCTGTTGGGGATTGTACTCGCCACGGGACTCGTGGTAGATGATGGCATCGTGGTTACGGAGAATATCTTTAGCAAGTTTGAAAAAGGAATGCCCATCCGGCAAGCAGCAATTGAAGGGAGTAAAGAGATATTCTTTGCAGTAATTTCTACTTCCATCACATTGGCAATCGTGTTTTTACCGGTTATATTTTTAGAAGGATTTGTAGGAAGACTGTTCAGGGAGTTTGGGGTAACACTGGCAGCGGCTGTATTGATTTCAGCTCTTGTATCACTTACGATTACCCCGGTTTTAAATGTGGTGTTGAGTCGTAAAAATGCAGCGCATGGTAAATTTTACAGGAAGACGGAACCTTTTTTTACAGGTATGGAAAACGGTTATCTCCGCTGGCTAAATGGTTTTTTAAGAATAAAGTGGATGGCCTGGGTACTGGTGCTGGCTTGTTTTGGCATTATTGCATTTATCATTACAAGTTTACAAACTGAAATTGCTCCGCTGGAAGACAGAAGCAGTATTCGTTTTTCTGTAACCGCAGCAGAGGGCACCAGTTATAGCAGCATGCAGGCAATTGCGGATGATATCACAAATTACTTATACGATTCGGTGCCGGAAAGAGATTTTGTATTTGCGAGAACACCCGGTGGAGGTTCGATCAATAGCTCGATGCCCCGCCTAGCGCTGGTAGATATTTCTGAACGACAGCGCACCCAAACCGAAATAGCCAGCGATTTACAGAAAAGATTACTCCGCTTTAATCAGGCAAGGGTATTTGCCATACAGGAGCAAACGATTGCGGTAGGTGCCGGTTCAAGGGGAAGTTTGCCCGTTCAGTTTGTGCTGCAAAACCAGGATATGGAAAAATTAAGGGATATCATTCCTAAATTTTTGGAAGAAGCCAGGAAGGACAAAACATTTGCAAACGTAGATGTGAATCTTAAATTCAATAAGCCGGAACTACAACTAACCCTTGATAGAATAAAACTAAAAGATCTTGGGTTATCATCACAGGATGTGGTATCGGCATTGCAGTCTGCCTTTAGTGGGGGACGACTGGCTTACTATATCATGAATGGTTATCAATATTCCGTAATAGCACAGGTAGATAGGCAAGATCGGTCTCAGCCAGGAGATATTACAAAATTATTTGTTCGCAATAACCGGGGTGAAAACATTCCTATCAGCTCCGTCGTTAAACTGGAAGAAAGTAGTAGCACCTCAACGCTTTATCACTACAACCGGTACAAGGCGGCTACCATTTCTGCTTCACTTGCCGATGGTAAAACAATTGGAGATGGGGTGAAGGCAATGGATGCCATCGGCAAAAAATTATTGGATGAAAGTTACCAGACTTCTTTGACCGGGCCATCCAGGGATTATGCTGAAAGTTCTTCCAATATTGCGTTTGCCTTTGGACTGGCACTGATTCTGATTTATCTTGTACTGGCAGCACAGTTTGAAAGTTTTGTAGATCCATTTATCATCATGCTTACCGTGCCACTTGCATTGGCTGGTGCTTTATTGAGCCTATATATTTTTGGCCAAACACTCAATATATTTTCACAGATTGGTATGATCATGCTGATTGGGTTGGTAACGAAAAACGGTATATTGATTGTTGAATTTGCCAATAAAAAAAGAGAACTGGGATTAGGTAAAGTGCAGGCGGTGTTGGAGGCTTCTCAACAAAGGTTACGTCCTATTTTAATGACCAGTTTGGCTACTTCGTTGGGGGCATTACCTATTGCATTGGGGCTTGGTGCATCTGCCACCAGCCGTGTGCCATTGGGGATTGTTGTTGTAGGGGGTATTTTGTTTTCACTGATACTAACGTTATTTGTTATACCAGCTATTTATGTTTTTTTATCAGGCATACACAAAAAGGAAGAACCCTTACCTGCTGTTCAAGTCACAACAGAAGAGAATTTAAATAGTTAATATTCAAATCAAGAAGGATGACAAAACTGAGTTTATATTTTATTTTATTGTTGAGTTCATTTGCCGGCAATGCACAGGATGTGTTGCGTTTGCAGGATGCCGTTAATATCGCTTTGAAGAATAGCCTTGACATTCAACTGGCTAAAAATGATGTGGAGGCAAACACCATTTTAAACAATACCGGCATAGCAGGTGGATTGCCGGTAGTAACTGCTTCCTTAACCGATAATGAGCAGATATCCACCATCAATCAAAAACTGAATTCGGGTGTGAATATCAACAGGAATGCAGCAGCTACCAATAACCTAAACTCAAATGTAGCAGCAAGTATATTGTTGTACAATGGCAACCGGGTGGTAGCTACCAAGAGCAGGCTGGAGCAATTGCAAAAGCAAAGCCAGTCGTTGCTCAATTCACAAGTGCAGGATATCGTAGGTTCTGTAATGACCGGTTATTACGATATTGTACGCCAGCAGAGTTATTCGAAAACCATCGAAAAATCAATTGAAGCATCCCGGCAACAACTGGATATTGTGCAGACCAGGCAAACAGTGGGGCTTGCCAATAATGCGGATCTGTTTCAGGCGCAGATTGATTTGAATGCGTTGCTGCAATTACAGATATCCCAACAGTTAATCATCGATCAGGCAAAAACTGAACTGCTTCGCCTGCTCACATTACGACCCGATTCTGCAATCAATATCCAGGATACAATACTGGTTGACAAAACAATTAACCTCGACCAGGTATTGAACAACTTACATCAAAATCCAAATGTCATCGCATCTGAAGACCAGGTAAGAATCAATGAGCTGATTGTGAAGGAAACTTCTGCCCTGCGTTATCCTTCGGTCAGAGCCAACACCGGATACAATTTTAACCGCAACCAGGCTGCTGCGGGAAACTTTTTATTAAACCAGAGTTATGGCCCAACTGTGGGTATTTCAGTGGGTATTCCCATTTACAATGGATCTGTTTTTAACCGGCAAAAAAGGGTAGCCGAGATAAATGTACGCAATGCGCAATTGGGAAATCAAATACTCATCAGGGATTTTAATTCACAGGTGGTTAAATCCTATCAAACGTATGCCTCTACATTAAAACAGTTAGACACAGAACAACAGAATTATTTATTATCCTCTCAATTACTGGAACTGGCGCTAAAGCGTTTCCAGTTTAAACAGGCCACTATCGTAGACGTGAAAAATGCCCAGCAAAGTTTTGAACAATCCGGCTTTAGATTGGTTAATCTGAATTATGCAGCCAAGGCTTCCGAAATAGAATTAAAACGGCTGGGTAATCAATTAGCATTGTAATTACGTTGTTGGTTTTATGGAAGCACTTCTCTAAAAGTTTAATTGTGTAAGAATAATTAGGCAGGCTTTTAAATTGGTATTGCAAAGCGTTGATTAAGTTCGTTGCCATGTCCTTTGATATGTTGTCAATGCTTACAGAACAATTACACGGAAAGCTTTTCTGCATCAACTTTTTACACAGTTACCCATTTCACAGATTTTTATCAATCAATAAAATTTTAATCCTTCCAATGCCAGGTCAAGGTGAGGAAAATAAAGCCGCTATCAACATTGTTTGGTTTAAACGTGACCTGCGTTTTACAGATCATGAGCCACTGTTTTATGCTCAAAAAGAAAGCCTTCCTATCCTTTTTCTATATTGTTTTGAACCTACAATAATGGCATATGCAGATAGCGATACAAGGCATTGGCGTTTTGTATTTGAATCGCTGCAGGAGATGAAAGAAAAGGTTGAGGATGTACAAGGGAGGTTACATATCTTTCATAACGAAGCATTGCTTGTTTTCGGGGAGATAGCAAAACATTACCACATTAAAACTATTTTCTCACATGAAGAGATCGGTAATCAATTGACTTATGACCGGGATATTGCGATGCAATCGTTTTGCAAAATGAATACAATCAACTGGAAGGAATACCAACTGCATGGCGTGATACGAAAGTTGAAGTCGAGAAAAGACTGGCAGGGGCGCTGGCAGAAACGAATGACGGAAACGCCGAAGTTTGTGCAGGAAAATAATTGGAATATTTTAACACTGCCGGATGAAATATACAATTCAATTAAAGGCGAACCGCTGCCTGAAGACATCACAACATCCAACAAAAACTTTCAACAGGGTGGTGAATCACTGGCCTGGCGATACATGGATAGTTTTATCAAAGAACGATACGAAAACTACAGCAAACATATTTCGAAACCGGCACTGAGCAGAAAAGGTTGTAGCCGACTATCTCCATATTTGGCTTATGGGAATATCAGCATGCGCATGGTGTATCAATACACAATGCAACACTATGAGCAATCTGCGAACAAAAGGGCGCTTGCTAATTTTATTTCACGGTTGCACTGGCATTGCCATTTTATGCAAAAATTTGAAGATGAATGCCGTATGGAATTTGAAAATGTAAACCGTGGTTATGACGCATTGGCAAAGCCGAAAAACGACTTGTACATCAAAGCATGGCAGCAGGGACAAACAGGTGTTCCGCTGGTAGATGCCTGTATGCGCTGCTTAGTGGCTACCGGTTATATCAATTTTAGAATGCGGGCCATGGTAGTTTCTTTTTTCGTTTTTAATTTATGGCAAGATTGGCGGGAACTTCATTTCCTGGCCAGGCAGTTTTTAGATTATGAGCCCGGTATTCATTATCCCCAATTGCAAATGCAGTCGGGTGTAACGGGCATCAATACCATCCGGATTTACAATCCCATCAAAAATTCAGAGGAACACGATCCCGAAGGGTTGTTTATTAAACAGTGGGTTCCTGAGTTAGACAAAGTTCCTGCAAATCTCATTCATGAGCCCTGGAAATTGAGTGTTATTGAGCAGGAATTGTATCATTGCAGAATTGGTTTGGATTATCCCGCTCCCATAGTAGATATTGACGAAACAAGAAAGCAAGCCAGCGAAATTGTTTGGGCCTTCAGAAAAAAGGTAGATGTGAAAATAGAAGGCAAACGCATTCTGCAAAAACATGTAAGTCAGCGTAAGGAAGTTGCTAATACACCAAACAAAAAGGCAAGTTCTTCCAATCAAACAGCATTGGATTTGTAAGTGTTTTTTGCCAGGGTTGCACGTTGCATGGCTTCAATTAAGTTTTATTCGGCGGTCAATTATCAGGAGCTTTAAAATATTTCCAACTAAATCAACCAAAGCAATACCTTCGTTGTCATTCAAAAAATTTCAACTTCAGTTTTTAGCATACTACCTGATTCAGGTTGCGATTACTGTTTTGTTGTTTTATGCCGTCGATTTTATTGGACGATAAAGCATTTATTCTTTTTCTACTGTTAAACTTTCTTATATATGCAAGCTGCCATAGATATTAAAATTACCGACCCCGTATATAAAACAGATGCGCTCATTAATCCGGTGCAAAAATTTTTGCAGGGGTTTATCAATGATAAACGTGATCTTCCTTTTCTTCGGCTTTGTGTTGTAATTTGTTGTACAACCATACCTGCCGCCGTTTACTTTTTTGTGACAGATAATTTTAACTGGTGGTTGGCACTTGCCTATTTTTTATTCAATGCTATTTTCCTGATGGGATCGTATATCCTGATGTTGCATAACACTTCTCACCGATGTCTTTTTAAAAGGAAGTATAATTCTTTAAATAAAATAATTCCCTGGGTACTTGGCCCATTCTTTGGCGAAACACCCGAAAGTTATTTTGCTCATCATGTAGGCATGCATCATCCCGAAAATAACCTGCCTGAAGATTTAAGCAGCACCATGAAATACCAACGGGACAGTTTCCGTGATTTCATGCGCTACTTCCTGCAGTTTTTTATTTTCGTGATTGCAGATTTGTCTGTTTACCTTAAACGAAAGGGTAGAAACAAAATCCGTCAAAAGTTTTTGTCAGGTGAGTTTACCTGGTATGTAGTGGTAGCGATACTCTTGTATTTTAACTGGCGTGCTACTTTTGTAGTATTTGTTTTTCCGCTTATTTTTACCCGGTTTATGATGATGGCGGGCAACTGGGGACAGCATGCTTTTATTGATCTTGAAACTCCTGCCAATTGCTATCGCAACAGCATTACCTGTATCAATTCACCTTACAACAAACAGTGTTTTAATGATGGATACCATATTGGCCACCACCTCTATCCAACCATGCACTGGACGGATATGCCGGTAAATTTTAAAGAGAATATAAGCAGCTACGCAAAGGAGAAAGCCATCGTTTTTCGCAAGCTGGATTTTTCTATGGTTTGGTTTTTATTGATGATAAAAAGCTATGGCACATTGGCAAAATATTATGTAGAGCTGAACCCCGAAGAGCCAAAAACCAAAATGGAAATCATCGCCCTGCTGAAAGAAAGAACCAGGAAGATTGAAACTAAGTCTGCCTGATTTGTGCTTCGTATTCGTGTGAAATAAATAAGCTGTGCTAAAATCAAGATGATTCAAGGCCGCTTTGTGTTGCATTTACTATAACGAATAGCCATGTGCAGCATTTCTTAAAATCCTTACTTTTCAATTAGTTTAAAAAACGTTTCCCGATAGGTTTCTCCAATTGGGATTACTTCCTGTTTAATAAAGATGCGGTTTCGTTCAATGCTGTCTATTTTATTTATGGCAATGATGAATGATTTATGAACCCGGATAAATTGTTGCGGCGGCAGGCTCTCTTCCATACTGCGCATACTTTGTAGTGTGATCAATTTATCCTGCTCCGTATGTATGGCTACATAATCTTTCATACCTTCTATCAGTAATACATCTTCCAGGTTTACTTTCACCAGTCGGCTATCAGTTTTTATAAAAATAAAACCAGGGGTTATTGGATTCACCGTTACTGAATTATCTGCCGGTTTTATAAATATTGCACGGGCTTTTTCTGCGGCAGTGTAAAACCGATCGAATGAAATCGGTTTTAGCAGGTAATCAATCACATTGTGTTCATAGCCGTCCAGCGCATATTCGCTATAGGCAGTTGTCAGTATCACCCTGCAATTATTTTGAATGATTTTCATGACCTGCAGCCCTGTGAGGTCGGGCATTTGAATATCCAGAAATAGCAAGTCTACTTTGTTTTGTTGTAAGTATTGCAATGCTTCGATGGCATTGGTATTGGTGTACACCAGTTGCAGAAAAGGGACTTTGCCAATGTAGTCTGTTAATAGTTCCAGCGCCAGCGGTTCGTCATCTATTGCCATGCAGGTGATCATATATTAGTGGGTATTTATTTCCAGTTCGCAAATATATTGCATGTTGGTATGGGTGATGGTTAGCCTGTGTTTACCGGGATAAATTAGTTGCAGGCGGCGTTCTACATTTTTCAATCCTACTCCTGATGATTCATCCTTATTGCCCTGGCGGATAAAATTATTGATGCTGAATTTTATCAGTTGATTTTCAGTAGAGAGATTTATTTGAAAAGGCTTTTCCGGATCATCCACCACGCCGTGTTTAAAACTGTTTTCTACAAAAGGAATCAATAGCAGGGGTGCAATTTTGATGGAATCAAGATCGGTTGAAAGTGTAAGATTAACCTGTGCATTTTTAATACGCAGTGTTTGTAAATGAATATAGCTTTTGATGTAATTGATTTCTTTTTCCAGTTCGATCTGATCGGTTTGGCTGTCTTTCATATTATAGCGCATCAGTTCTGAGAGCTTTAAAATAGCCGGTAATGCCTGCTCACTTTTTTGGTACACCAGCGAGTAGATATTGTTAAGGGTATTGAATAAAAAATGTGGATTAACCTGCGATTTTAAGAAAGCTGTTTCAGCACTGAATTTTTCCTGTAATAAAACCTGTTTTTCTTTTTCGTTTTTTATTAAATGGTTGGCTGCCCAAAATATAGTGCTGATTACCAGTTGGTTCAGCATAAAAATGAAATTGTCGTAAAGGTAATAAGCGGCAGGGGTGCCTTCCGAATAGTTTCGGGCATTGAATATTTTCACGTACAACACCTCTTCTATAAGATAGCGGAGCATTGTAAAAATTAAAATGCCTGCTATCCAGCAGAGCGGTATATAGCCAAATTTTCTTTTAGCAAAAAAGCGGGGCAATACCAGCAGGTAATTGGTGTAAAAAATACCACCAAAAATGATAAACGAGCTGAGTGTAAAAATGGAAAAGAGATTGTACCAGTCGACGGCTTCTTTATTGAAATACATCACAGCCATCTCCCTGGCTATAAAAAAATAAACCCAGTATAGTGTATGTAGAATAAGAATGGATTGCCTGCGCATGGAAAATGTTTGAACGAAGATACCATTGCCCAACTTTCAATGGTTCTTTTTCGGCCAAACTTTAATAAACAACTACCAACATGTAACAATAGCCGATGAAATCAGCAAATGATAAAATACAGTTTAAAAGCGCCTTAAAAAATAATTTACATGTTGGTAGTAGAAAAGAGCCTGTTCATCTAAAACTGTTGCCGGGTTTTATTTGATGAGGGCATCTTTGGTATAAATAAAATCAACGTATATGTTTAAGTATTTCATTTTTGTTTTGCTGAGTTTTTCTTATGGCTATTCCCATGCACAAACGGTAAAAGGCCTCGTTGTAAATAAAAGTAAGCAGCCTGTTGCCTATGCTACAGTTGAGTTGCAAAAAGCAAAGGGCGGCAAAGTGATCAAGGCAACTATAACTGATAGTGCCGGTGTTTTTGAAATGAAGAATTTTGCTAAGGACAGTCTATTGGTGAAAATTTCGATGCCGGGATTTGCCAAATACATATCCGGCTTGATAGTGATTGACTCGGTTAATTTATCATCCGATATGGGATTGATTGTTTTAGAAAATGAGGTTACCAGTCTTCAGTCGGTAACAGTAGTAAATAAAAAGAAATTCATCGAAATACAACCTGATAAAACTGTGTTGAATGTAGAAAACAGTGTACTGGCTGCAGGCAATTCTGTGTTTGAGGTCGTAAAGAAAGCTCCGGCAGTATCTGTGGATAAAGATGAAAACCTGAAATTGAAAAATGCGATCGCCGTTATTTATTTTGATGGTAAACCTGCATACCTGGGTGGAATACAGTTAACCGAGTATTTAAAAAATACACCTGCCGATGCGGTAAGTAAAATTGAGATCATCACCAATCCCAGCAGCAGGTTTGATGCCCAGGGGCCTACGGGTATCATCAATATTAAATTTAAGAAAAACAAAAACATGGGGTTCAATGGCAGCACGAATGCAGGTTTTGGCCAGGGCCGTTATCCAAAATATTGGGGTGGATTGAATCTTAACTACCGCAGCAAAAGCTATAATTTATACGGCGGTATTAACTCAGGCAGGTACAATAGTTTTAACCTGCTCACCTATAATAGCGTCATCAATAACAACGGGGTAATTACTCACCAGGATCGGGAGAATTTTTGGCACCCTATCACGGTGTCGCATAGCCCAAAAATTGGACTGGATGTATTTGTCAATAAAAAAAGTACCATCGGTTTTTTGGTAACGGGTAATTTTAGCAAAGAAAAAACTACGACGGATAACAATTCGATCTTCAGCGATCAAAACTTTACACCAACCAATTATATCAACAATTTTACCAAAACGAGCAGTCACTTAAGTAACCTGCAATACAATATCAATTACAAGGTGGATATCGACAGCCTTGGTAGCAATTTTAATGTAGATGCCGACCTGGCGACTTATAACCGGGAAGGCAATGATGTGCTTACTAATTATTTCCTGAATGCCAGTCAACAACCATATAGAACCGCTTATGTTTTTAGAAATGTCACCCCTGCAATAATCAATATCAAAAGTTTTAAAACAGACTATACAAAATATTTTTCTGCCGGATTTAAAATGGAGGCGGGTTTAAAAACCAGCTTTGTAAAAACAGACTATACGCTTCAGTCTGATTCTTTGCAAAATGAAAAATGGGTAGCAGATAATAACCGCACCAATCATTTTATATTTAAGGAGCATATCAATGCAGCCTATTTTAATCTTACAAAAGAAATAAAAAAATGGAATGTACAGGCCGGTTTGAGGGCAGAGCAAACCAATAACGAAGGCAAATCGCTTACTACATTGCAGGTTCTGAAAAATAATTATTTGAGTTTATTTCCCAGTCTTTTTATCAGCAATAAGCTCAACGATAAAAATACTTTAAACTTTAGTTATACCAGGCGTATCCAGCGTCCCGGTTATCAAAACCTGAATCCTTTTCAATGGTATGTAGATCCCAATACTTTGTTTGAAGGAAATCCTTTTTTGCAACCTTCTTTTACCAACCGGGTTGAAATAAAACATGGCTTTAGGGATGCGTTTTACACCAGCCTAAGCTATTCACACACCACCAATGGCGTAGTGCAGGTAATCACACAAAACAAAAATACATTGCTGGTAAAAAACAGGCCGGAGAATGCATCCACTGATCAGTATCTTTCATTTGATATCAGTCTGTCAATCCCCGTTAAAAGCTGGTGGAGTTGTGATAATAGTGTATCCGTATTTTATGGTAATTCAGTTTCTGATTACCCGTATTATTCATTTAATAGTAATTCGGTGGGCGCTTCCATTAGTACAGATCATACCATTACCTTACCAAAGGATTATAAGATACAAGCCAGTGCTTATTACAATACGCCTTTTACGGAAGGAATTGCAAAAAGCCTCAGCAGCTACGATTTTTCAATTGGAGTACAGAAGCAAATTTTAAATCAACAGGCAACGATTAAAATAAATTTTCAAAACCTGGTAGGTCCCAATGCATATCGGGCCAGGTATAAAAGTGATTTACTGGATATTACCTGGGTTAACCGCTGGGATGGCCGACAGGCAAGGGTGACGTTTAATTATAAATTTGGAAAAAGCACGGTGAAAAGCAATCGTTCAAGAAGTACGGGAGTTGGTAGCGAAAAGAATAGGGTGGGGTTTCAGTAAAATTGATTTATAAAGGAACTACATTTGTCTGCTGCGATAAATTGGTATGAATTTAAAAGCGTGCATTCTTATTTGTTAGAATGCACGCTTTTATTTTTGAAGGTGTTTGAAAGGATTTGTTTTTTAAATGTTAGCAACAAATCTATAGTTATAAACTTACCACTTTCAGTGTGTTTTTTATCCTGTTTACCTGGTGAATCAACTCCTGCCTTTCTTTGCTGATGACTGTAATATGTCCCATTTTTCGACCTGGCCTTGTTTCCTTTTTGCCATAAATATGTACAAAGACATTGTCGAGTTGTAGCAGCTCTTTCAATCCTTCATAATGTGCAGGTCCTGAAAATCCTTCAGCCCCTACCAGGTTTACGATGGCAGCGGGTAAAATGTGATCTGTGTTTCCCAGTGGGTAGGCAAGCATTATCCGCCACAGCATATCAAACTGTGATGAATAGTTGGCTTCAATGGTATGGTGACCACTGTTGTGTACTCTTGGAGCAGTTTCATTAACAAATACATTGTCGTTGATATCTACAAATAATTCAACTGCAAAGATGCCCGGGCTCTTCAGATTTTTAACCACTTTCATGGCGAGGGCTTCTACTTTCCACAATACTTTATCCTGCAAATCGGCCGGACTTACCTGGTATTCCAACAGGTTTAACCGCTGGTCAAAAACCATATCCACTGGTGGGTATAAATTCGTTTCTCCCTTATCGCTTACAGCTACTATTACGGCAATCTCTTTTTTGATCGGCACCATTTTTTCCAACACTGCCGGGGCATCAAATCCTTTTTCAATGTCTGCATTGGTTTTAATGATCTGTACGCCTTTCCCATCGTAGCCACCCATGCCTACCTTGTGCACAGCGGGTAAAAAATTGAGGTGTTGTTTTAGCTCAGATAGATTTTGAGTAATGATAAAATCACTGGTAGTAATTTCATTGTCTTTGTAAAACTGTTTTTGCAGAATCTTATTTTTTATGATTTTTAAAGCAGCTGGGTTGGGATAAATTTTTACACCTTCTCCCTGCAGCTTTTCAAGCGCTTCTTCATTTACACTTTCTATTTCTATTGTGAGCACATCCAGTCCTTTACCAAAATTATATACATCGTCAAAATTGGTGATATCGCCTTTGGTAAAATGATGACAGAGGTGGGCCGCCGGACATTCCAGGTCATTCTCCATGACATAAGTTTCTACCGGGTAATTGGCGGCTACCTGTAATAACATCCTTCCGAGTTGACCTCCGCCAAGTATGCCGGCTTTTAATTGTCCTATTTTTTCGTTGGCACCGTTAAGATCGTTGTTCAAATCTTTGTATTTATGATGTGAGAAATTGTTGCATTGCGAAAGTAATTGAAGCTTGTGGAAATTCCCCTGTATCAATGCGGTTTTCTTTGCTCTTGACCAGCCTTTGATTTGGAGTTCTCTTGCTGTGGCATCGTTTAAAAACGGGATGCTTTCATAGTACTTTAATACAAGGGGCCTTTTATTGAAGGTGTAGCAGTGTTCGTAAATCCCGGTTACATGTTCTTCGAATCTTTTTATCAAATCATCGGTCAGACCGGTGTAGAAGGAGCCATCGTTGCATTGGATAATATAGATGTAGTAGGCTTACTGGCGGGTGTTGTATAGCATTGGTGTAAAATAATTATTTGTTGAGACTTTTTTTAGTCTGTTTATTTGCTTCGTCTTTCTGCTTCGTTTTCATATCCGTTTCTCGACTCCGCTCGAAACTGGCAACATCCCCTTCGACTTCGCTCAGGACAGAGTGCATTTTAACAGAAATAGCTGGCTGCTTATTTTAGGACTGTTATATATTTGCCCTTATATATGCTCCCGGATTATCCACATAAAATATTTTCTGATAAGCGCAACAGCTATAATTTGCTTTTGCTGGCGCTTGCTATGGATACGAATGGTTAAGAAAAATATTCCAATTTATTTGTTAACTTTTTTCAATTCGTTTTTATGTACTCCACCGTTAATAGTGAAACTATTTCCCATTCGCAATCAGCAGATTTTCTTCCATTACTGGGAACTGATTATGTAGAATTTTATGTTGGCAATGCCAAACAGGCGGCCCATTTTTATAAAACGGCCTTTGGTTTTCAGTCGTTGGCCTATGCAGGTCCGGAAACTGGCATGAAGGACAAGGTTTCGTATGTGATCCGTCAGCATAAACTCACGTTTGTTCTTACCACTCCTTTAAAGCCGGACAATGATATCGCAGATCATATTCAAAAACATGGGGATGGGGTAAAGTTTCTGGCCTTGAAAGTAGCTGATGCAAGAAGTGCCTGGGAGGAGACTACCCGTCGGGGTGGTGAAAGTTACCAGGCTCCCACTTTGTTGACAGATGCCGGGGGAGAACTGGTAATCAGTGGTATCCATACCTACGGCGATACCGTGCATTTATTTATTGAGAGGCAAAATTATACAGGTATTTTCATGCCTGGTTTTGTTGAATGGAAATCCAACTACAATCCTGCTGAAACGGGGTTACTCTATGTGGATCATTGTGTAGGAAATGTAGGCTGGAACCAGATGAACCCATGGGTTAAGTTTTATGAAGAGGTGATGGGATTTCAAAATATTTTAACCTTTGATGATTCAGATATTTCTACCGAATACTCAGCCTTGATGAGTAAAGTGATGAGCAACGGCAACGGTTTTGTAAAATTCCCGATTAATGAACCGGCCGAAGGAAAAAGAAAGAGCCAGGTGGAGGAGTACCTTGATTTTTACAACGGGGAAGGAGTGCAGCATGTGGCCATTGCGACCGCCGATATTGTGAAAACAGTTACGGAACTTCAAAATCGTGGGATTGAATTCCTAACCATCCCGGAAAGTTATTACAAAGATGTGCTGGAAAGAGTAGGTGCCATAGATGAAGATCTGGAGCCGTTAAGCAAACTGGGGATCCTGATAGACCGGGATGAGGAAGGTTACCTGTTGCAAATATTCAGTAAACCGCTACAGGACAGGCCAACCTTGTTTTTTGAAATCATTCAACGGAAAGGAGCAAAGAGCTTTGGAAAGGGAAATTTCAAAGCATTGTTTGAAGCATTGGAAAGGGAACAGGATGCAAGGGGGAATTTGTAAGTCCTTTAAGAATAAGGTGTTGGCGAATTTTTTCTGATAGAAATTTCATGTTGTGTCAAATTGGTTGTTCAGGGGTTCCATTCGTTTTTCAGGTCTTAAATACTATACGATTTGGAGTTGGCAAAAGCTCAGCAATGTTTTACTGTTGAAGAGTGCGACGCCACTAAAGTTTAACCAGGGAACAATCGCCTGGCTAAAAAAAAATAAAAAATGGCCCCGTATTTTAATGTACGGGGCTGTTTTGTAAGCTGCTATGCGTGATAGTTTTTGCTATGCCAGTGTTTTAACAAACCAAACTTCAATATAATTCCTAAATTTGTCGTTATCAGATAATAACTCCAATATAAAATCAATGAATATCCGGTTATTAAATTTTTTACTCACTTATTTTTTTGCATTCAATGCTGGGAATGTTTTGTTTGCACAAACGTCTTACACCAATTTTTCCAAATCAATTCAAAAATCGAACGATCCTTTTGCTAAAGTAGAAGATTCGTTGAAAAAGCAATTTGAAGATAAGAAGCTGCAATGGCCACCGCAACAAATTTATGTGCGGAGTTTTAAGTACGATCGCCAGTTGGAAGTGTGGGTAAAAGATGAGCCGAAAAGCGCCTTTAAATTATTTAAATCTTACCGGGTTTGTATGCAAAGCGGCACCACCGGCCCTAAGCGGATGGAAGGGGATTACCAGGTGCCGGAAGGATTCTATTATATCAATGAGTTTAATCCCAACAGTAATTACCATTTAGCCCTGGGGTTGAATTATCCCAACGCCTCCGATAAATTGTTGAGCGACTCTTTCAGGCCAGGCAATAGTATCTATATTCATGGAAGCTGTGTATCTACCGGTTGTATTCCAATCAGTGATTTCCCCATTGAGGAGCTGTATGTATTGGCTTCGCAGG
>Ga0123337_10002981_pt1 | contig 18626 bp, 16 predicted proteins | sample frozenSSSSmetaG_FD_89792 | JGI IMG/M metagenome (GOLD analysis project Ga0123337, IMG submission 89792) | Glacier valley bacterial and archeal communities from Borup Fiord, Nunavut, Canada, to study Microbial Dark Matter (Phase II) -... | ecosystem: Environmental > Aquatic > Freshwater > Ice >... | reverse complement strand
CTCCTCAAAACTGCCTTTCTCGACTTCCTGTCCACCACCACCTTCAACATTGTGTCTACCCTTACTGCCGTTCCGCCTCTACTTCGCCAGCTTCTTCGACAAGTCTAATGCGTTTCTCCATCACGTATATATCGACACCGATTTGAAGCGTACCACAGGTTATTATCAACATGGGCTGGGAGCGGACTACATGCTTGAAAATGACGCACTGCTTGCCCATCCGGGGAACAACTCTAACTTTCAAAACCAATTTATCCTCGTGCCGAATGCCACAGTAACATTTTCCAACTCGGTCAGCACAGGCAAGATGTTTGTTGCCAATTGGACAGTTGACAAAGCTGCAATCAACCTGCCGGGATGCGACGCAACCATCGACGTGTTCTTTGAAGTCACAAATGCGGTTGATGAGGCATTCAGCACCAAGCACCCAGCCCAATATAAGTATGCGTGCAGCGCAGCGACTGTCTCCAGCACCCCACCAGCAAACACGCCCCGCGCATCAACCCCAACTATAACTGCAAGTCCGGCAACCACTGTGCGTATCGGCGTACCGGCCTATTTCAACCCGTCTCCCAATTGCAAGGTGGAATGCTATTGGGCGCAACTTGAACAGGCTGAAGCGTTGCCCTCCACTGTGGTTATCAACCCGAATAGTGGAGCCGGAATAAAGCAGGACTCAGACTATCTGGGCATCGCAATAAGGTTAAAGCAAAAAGGTGTGCGCGTTATTGGTTATATTAAAACTGAATATGGTGCGCGCAGTTCAGCCAGCATTGAGGCAGATCTTGATCTCTATTTCAACTGGTATGATGTCGATGGCATTTTTGTCGATGAGGTCAAGGCAGATACGTGTGGCGATAATCAGACGTATTACTACCAGATCGCTAACTATATCAGGCACAAGAAATTGCTTGCGGTGGTTGTCTTGAACCCCGGCACAAATGCCGATAGCTGCTTCATTACCTTCAGTGACATACTGGTGACTTTTGAAGGGAGTTTTGCAGATTACAAGCACTGGTCGCCATCCGGCTGGGAAGCGAAATTTCCAGCAGATCGCTTCTGGCACATCATCCATTCAACCAGTCAGAACGATTTGCCGAACGCGCTCAATTTGGCGCGCAAAAATCATGTCGGGTGGGTATACATTACCTCCGATGTGATGCCAAACCCCTATGATACACTGCCCGCACTCAATTATTGGAAAGTTGAGCTGAGTCTAGTCAAGTAATGATTACAGCGCGTCGCGGGTTCGCTTCTGTTCATCCTCCGCAGGCGCTTCCGTCGCGACCAGTTCACCGTCGTCCGAGAGGTGCAATTCGCCTGTGCTTCGTTTCGGCTTCTCGACCATGCTCTGCGCCGCCTGATTGATGAGTTGCTTGCCGAGTTCGCGCACGATCATACGGTCCTGATAATATTTGTCGAACACGCCTGATTCCATCAGCGTGTGTATAAAGTGGAAAAGCAGACTAGTACCCAGCCAGTATAGTTTTGATGGATATAATTTGTACAATTCACGCTTAAAACGCGAGTTTGTATCCATTATATCTACGTTGACTGGGTACTAGTTCCCCATCCGGCGAAAAGAAGAATCAACGCGCCAACCAGCGAACTGCCCGCCGATTTGGATAGCGTTCGCAGTTCGGGGTCCGCAACGATTATTGCAATCGAAATCGCGCCGAAGAGAAAAAAGAAGAACACATTCATGCCGAAGTAAAACCAGCGCTGCCAGCGTTTGGATTTGCGCAGTTCATCCGCAAATTGCGTGCGCAGCAACGCCCGCGTCTCTTCCGAGATCAAATTGGGTGGGATTTTGTTCCCCCGACCATAATTGCCGTACATGGCACATCCTCCCTGTTACACAATCATTTGTAGCAAACTACGTGTGCTGCTCCCATGCGGTTGCGCGTTCGACCGCACGCCGCCAGCCCGCGTAGAGCGTTTCGCGATGATCCTCGCTCATCGCCGGCTCGAAGACACGCTCAACGGACCACTGCGCGGTAATCTCCGAGGTGTCTTTCCAATAGCCTATCGCGAGGCCAGCGAGGTAGGCCGCGCCCAATGCGGTCGTCTCCGTGACGGTCGGGCGTTGCACGGGGACGCCGAGCAAATCTGCCTGAAATTGCATCAGCCAGTTGTTGCGCGTTACGCCGCCATCGACGCGCAACGCGGGGAGCAGCAGCCCGGCATCGCGCTTCATCACGTCCACCACGTCGCGCGTCTGGTAGGCAATCGATTCGAGCGTGGCGCGCACAATCTGCGCGCGTCCGCTGCCGCGCGTCAGGCCGCTGATCGAGCCGCGAGCGTAGCCATCCCACCAGGGCGCGCCGAGGCCAACGAAGGCCGGAACGACATATACACCACCCGTATCCGGGATGCTGGCGGCCAGCACCTCCGATTGCGCGGAGTTCTGGATCAGGCCAAGTTCATCGCGCAGCCATTGCACCGCCGCGCCCGCAATGAAGACGCTGCCTTCGAGTGCGTATTCGGCTGCGCCATGTTCACCGAGCCGCCACAGCGCGGTTGTGAGCAGGCCGCCGGGTGAGGCGACAGCGTGCGGTCCGACGTTCATCAGCATGAAACAGCCCGTCCCATAGGTATTCTTGACCATACCGGGGCTGAGGCACGCCTGCCCGAAAGTGGCGGCCTGCTGGTCGCCCGCCATGCCACCGAGCGGGATTGCCGCGCCGAATAGCGTCGGGTCGGTTTCGCCGTAGACCATGCTGGACGGCTTGACTGTCGGCAGCAAGGCCGCCGGGACGCGCAGCAATTCGAGCAGTGTTTCGTCCCACGCCTGCATCTGAATATTGTAGAGCATCGTCCGGCTGGCGTTGCTGATGTCGGTGATGTGCAGCGCGCCGCCGCTCAGTTTCCAGAGCAGCCATGTATCGACCGTCCCGAAGGCGAGTTCGCCGCGTTCGGCACGCTCCCGCGCACCGGGGACGTTATCCAGAATCCACGCGATTTTAGTCCCGCTGAAATAGGCATCGACGACCAGCCCGGTCCGCGCGCGAATGAGCGGGGCGTGACCTTCGGCCTTGAGCGCTTCGCAGGTCGGGACGGTGCGGCGGCATTGCCAGACAATCGCGTTGTAAATCGGCTCGCCCGTCGCGCGGTCCCAGATGAGCGTAGTTTCACGCTGATTCGTGACACCAATCGCGGCAATGTCGCTCGCGGTGATGCGCGCTTGCTGCATCACCTCCTGAATGACGCGGAACTGACTTTCCCAGAGGTGCGCCGGGTTGTGTTCGACCCAGCCGGGGCGCGGGTAAATTTGCGGAAATTCTTCCTGCGCGGCGGCGGCAGGGCGTCCATAAGGATCGAACAGGATCGCGCGGGAACTGGTCGTCCCTTGATCCAACGCGAGAATGTAATGCGTCATCAAAACCCTCTTGTTTGAAAACTGGAAAATCAGCCCGAACCGATCACCCGCAACAGAACCACGAGCGCGAGATGTGCCATCCAACCAAAAATGATCGCCGCGCCGAAATCGCGGTGAAAGCGCCCGGTGCGGCCTTGCAGTGCATGAAGCGCAAGCGGATCGGTGAGCGTGTTGGCGTCGTGGACGAGCCGCCGCGCTTCCGGGATGGTCGCGAGCGCGACGAACGACAGCCAGGGAATCCAGCCGAGCGCGACCAGTACGACCAGCAGCACATACCCGGCTGCTACCCAGAATGTATACTCGCCGCGCGCGAAGCGCAGCCCGAAACGGGCGGGCAGCGTGCGCTTGTTCGCGGCGCGGTCGGCATCCAGATCGCGCAGGTTGTTGGCGTGCAACAAATTTGTAATGCTGCACGCGATGGGCAACGAGGCCAAAATCGCGCGCCACTGGTTGGCGCTGCTCGCCTGCCCGCCGGAGATTACATAGTACGCACCGAGAACCATCAGCGGACCGAACGAGAGGAAGACCGCGACCTCACCGAGACCGAGATAGGCCAGCGGCGCGGGACCCGCCGTATAGAGGATCACGACCAGCACGCCGAAGACGCCAATCGCGAGCAGCAGCGGACCGCTCTGCGTGAGCAGGTAGAGGCCGAGCGCGACTCCGACTCCAACCGTCACGACCGCGCCGGACAGCACTTCGCGCGGCGTGAGCAGGTTGCCTTTGATAACCATGCCCATCCCGGCGACCTTCTGTGCATCGGAGCCACGCACGAAATCCGCGTATTCGTTGATCAGGTTCGAGGCGATTTGCAGACTCAGCGCCGCGACCAGCGAAACGAGGAAGCGCCAGAGGTTGAATACGCCGTCCTCAACCGCGATCACGCCAGCCAGCGCAAGCGGCACATAGGTCGCGGTGAGCGTGCGCGGGCGAGAGGCCTGATACCACGCGCGCAACTTCGGGGAGAGCGTGGAAGATGTGGCAGCCATGAAGCGCAGTTAGCGCGTTTCTGGCGAGAGCGCCGCGTATTTACGATTGGGGACCGCCTTCGGCAATGGCGTTTTGCTCTCTTCCATGCGCTCGATACGCTGCCGCGCGCGACGCAGCAGGCGGTCAATCTCGCCGTTGCCGGGAATCGCGGCGGCGGCTTCCGCGAGCAGGCTTTCGGCCTGTTTGAGCGTGCGCTGATCGTCGATCAACTGGCGACCGAGTTTGAAGCAGACGTTGCCCTGAATGGTCGGTGAGTTCGCGCGGTAGGCAATCGAGAGCGCAAGGCGGTAGGTCACGATGCCGCTCTCGATCTCCCCGGCGGTGATGTATGCTCCGCCGAGTTTCTCCATCGCGCGGGCGACCTGCTCCCAATCTTCGGTGGCGCGCCACAATTCGACGGCGCGGCTATAGGCTTCGACGGCTTCTGTCGATTGCTCCTGCGCGTTGCGTTTCTCACCGAGGATGTTGTATAGCTTCGCCGCCGCGCGTTTATCGGGCGTGCGCTCGATACGCGCTTCGAGTTCGGGGACCGTCAGCGTGAGCGGATCGGCTTCGGGTTCACTCGCGACGGGTGGCAGAGCGAAGGTCAGCTTTGGCGGCGCGTCCTCGACGGAGATTGGTTTGGGCGGTTCTGGCATAGGTTCTGGCGTAGGCGTGATCACTGCGTCCGGTTCGGCACGCGAGGCGATAAAAGATGGGTAGGGCGTCACGAGGTCCGGCACGGCGTCGGCGGTTTGCGGCTCCGGGATGGTAATTGTGAACAGGTCGCGCTGCTCGCTCATCGGCGGGAGCGCGTGCGGCTCCGAGACAGGTTCGGGTTCGGAGAGGATGATCGGCGTTGCAATCGTAATTTCGGGTTCGACGGGTGGCAGGATCAACGCGGGTTCGGGCGGTGCGACGATGACAGGCGGCTCTGGCTCGTGGATGGGTACAGGTAGTGGTGACGGCTCATGAACCGGAGCGGATGGCGCATCGAGCAGCGAACCTAACTGGCGCATCTGTTCGAGTTCCGGCGCGAAGCTGCGCAGCTTTGCAAAATCGGGAGCGGTATCCAGCGCGTCAATCAATTTGTGAACCGAATCGCCGCGACGGATCAGGGTCGCGTAGGCTGCCGCGCCGAGGATGTTGTCAATTTCCGCCGCAAGCCGATCCTGATCGGCACTCTCCGCGCTACTGTGCCGCCCTGTGTATTCGAGGATCGCACGCAGGGCGCGGTTTTGCGCTGTCTCCAGCGCGCCGTGCGCCTCCATCCACGACCGCACAAAGGCGGCGGTCCGCTCGTGCAGGGTAAAGCGCGCTTGCCCGTAATTGATCGACTCTTCGACAAGCTGCCGCTCGGTGAGCGTCTTGAGCGCCGGGCGCAACTTCGCGGAAGGCATCCCACTCATTTCTGCGAGCAGTTCCGCGCCCGCGCCGCCACTGGGAGCCGCGCCGAGGATGAGCAGCGCGGTTTTTTCCGCTGAGGGCAGCGCATCGAAGACCAGCGCAAGTGCGGGTTCGGATGTTTCGCGGCGCAGTGCTGCCGTGACATCGGCCAGTTCGGGCGCACCATAGGCGAGGTATCGTCCTGTCACCGTCAGCGCGAAGGGATCACCCGCCAATGCATCGGCGAGGGGTTCCAACCCATTCGTATCCAGCCGACCGGAGAGCGTCCGCAGTAAATTCAGGCTGTCCGCGCGCGGGAGCGCACCCAGCGCGATAGAAGTCCATACGCCGTCGGTCGGTTCGTCGTGCATCAGGATCGTTGGCGTCCCAGCGGCGACATCGGTGACGAAGCGGCGCACGGCGTCCATATCCGCCGTGCCATCGAGGATAATCAACGGGCGGCGCTTTTCGAGCAGGGCGCGTACCGCATCCGCACGCTTGCCCTCGTCATCGGGGAGCGCTACGAGCGCATACGCCCGCGCCACCCGCGCGACGATATGCTTCTCGTCGTCTTCGACCATCGTGAACCACAGCACGCCGCCATCGCTCTGCGCGGTATAAGCCGCCGCGAGGACCGCCGCAAGCGTCGATTTGCCGAACCCGGAACTGCCATGCAGCAGCACCGCGCGGTCGCCCTTGAGCGCGTCAAACGCCTTGCGCAATTCGGCGTTGCGGCCAAGCGGCTGGCTCGCCGCGCGTACCGGGAGCAGCTTCGCGTCAAGGATCGGTGCGTTGTGAGGCGTGAATGCACGTTGGGTCAGATTCATCGTGATTTACCTGTGAAACGGGCGCGAATGCGTGAATTCAGTATATCGCCCGAAGCGCGGTCTGCAAAACGCCGATAGTCATAGTGTTTTCTATTCAATACGAAACTTGTCTGCGTGTTCAGAAAGCGCGCTAGAATATTTGCAAAAATGGGAACCTATCCGGTGGCCTCATTGGAAGCGCGCGTCGGTGAACGCTTGACCCTTCGCAAAGCAACGCTTGCGGCGGTCGAATCCTGCACGGGCGGGCTGATATTGCACCGCCTGACGAATATCCCCGGCAGTTCGGCGTATGTCCTTGGCGGCTTCGTGACCTATTCCAACGAGGCCAAAATGCAATTCGCGGCGGTCGGGCTTGCAACGCTCGAACAATATGGTGCAGTGAGCGAGCAGACAGCGCGCGAGATGGTGCGCGGGGTACGCAGCGCGTTCGGCGCGACGTATGCCCTCAGCGCAACCGGGATTGTCGGACCGGGCGGCGGGACGGCGGCTAAACCAGTCGGGCTGGTCTATATCGGCATCGCGGGACCGGATTTCGAGGACGTGCGCGAATATCACTGGGCGGGCGAGCGTGTAGAGAACAAGGAACATACCGCTGACGCCGCGCTGTCCCTGCTGCTCGAATATCTGGAGACGCACCCGTGAACGCGGAAGGGCATGTCCTCGTCATTGGCGGCGCGGGGCTGGATGCGAAAGGCCGTCCGCATACGCCGCTCACGCGCGCGAGCAGCACACCCGGCAGCGTGCGTTTCAGCTTTGGCGGGGTGGCGCGCAACATCGCGGAGAACCTCGCGCGGCTGGAAGTGCCAACGGTGCTGCTGACTGCGCTCGGTGACGATGCACCGGGACGGTTGATCCTCGAACACAACCGGAGCGCCGGGATCGATATGTCGCACGTGCTGATCATCCCCGGCGCGCGGTCGAGCAGCTACCTGGCGGCAATGGATCACAATGGCGATCTGGCGCTCGCGATCAGCGATTACAGCCTCGTCGCGCAGATCACCCCGGAAGCTTTGTTGGATCGGGAAGCGCTTTTTGCCGAAGCTGCGCTGATCGCGCTCGATTGCAACCTTTCGGAAGCCGCGCTCGCCACAATTTTCGATATGGCCGAAGTGCATCAGGTGCGCGTCTGCGCGGACCCGACTTCCGTGCCACTGGCGGGCAAACTGGTCGCCTATCTGGACCGTCTGTTTATGGTCGCGCCGAACGCGGATGAGACATCGAAGTTATGCGGAATGGCCGCATTCGATACGGAAAGCGCCGTCGAAGCCGCACGGTTCCTGATCGGCAAGGGCGTCGAAATCGCGATAGTTACGCTCGGCGAACACGGCCTCGCGTATGCCGATGCGAATGGCGGCGGCCACATCCCAGCGGTGCGCAGCGCGGTCACGGATACGACAGGCGCGGGGGATGCGCTCACAGCGGGCGTTATCTTCGGCCTGTTGAATGATATTCCGGTCGATGAGGCGTTGCGGTTGGGCGTTTCCGCCGCGACGCTGACGATCCACAGCGCGGAAAGCGTCGTACCGGAGCTGTCACAGGAGTTGTTGTACGATGGGCTGGTGATTTGAGGCAGACTAGAGCGTGTCTGCAAAGCGCCGCGCGGGAATGAATCCACCGCGCTATCACGGTCCGGTTTCGGTCAGATCAGGATAAGCCGACCGATACCCCGTCGGGCATCGGCTTTTTCTTTAGAAGCCCGACACGGCACGAATATTCAAAAACTTTCGGTGGTAACTGCGCCTGCACGCTCGTAATTCACGAGAATGATGCCACTTGGAGAGACCTGACTCTCCGTCACCTTGAACGCCGCCGGGATTGTGCCATCGGCAAACAACCGTTTTCCACTGCCCAGCGTCAGCGGATGTATCTTGAGCCAGAACGCATCGACTAAATCATGCTTCATCAGCGTCTGAAGGAGATTCGCACTTCCGTAAACGTGCAAATCCGGCCCCGGCTGTTGCTTAAGTTTGACGACTTTTTCCGCAATGTCTCCGCCTAAAAACACGGAGGGTTGCCATCCACTGGAAGTCATCGTATTCGAGGCGACGTACTTGGTCGCCGTCATAACGCCCGGCCATATGTCTGCATGTTGCGGCCAGTATGGGGCCCAAATTTCAAAGGTTTTGCGCCCTAACAACAAATCAAACGGCACGCTCATCTGCCTATTCATGACGGTTCCAATAACATCGTCGGAATATGGAACTTGCCACCCGCCATACGCGAAGCCACCACTGGTATCTTCCTCTGGCCCGCCTCCGGCCTGTATGACACCATCAAGGGTGACGAAGTCGATTGCAATAACTTTTCTCATGACCGATCTCCTTCAACATCTGGCGAACTTCGTCTGAACAATGGTAGCACAAATGTCTAAAAATACAGCAACATAGACTACGGCTCCAGGTATCTCAGCCGCGCGTAGACGCAGGCGGAAAGCCGCGAGTTACAAGGATACGACAGTTGTAGTACCAGTTCCCGCCGTTCTCCTCACGTCCACCCTGCTCTACCCAAAATGGTACTAAGCTTGATACAATGCAGGGTTGGGTGGTCAGGTTATGCCGGATTTAGGGATCGTCATCGTCAATTGGAATACGCGCGACCTGTTGCGGGATTGTCTCAATTCGCTGCAAGCAGGCGACGCGAGTGTGTCCCGGCGCAGCATCGTAGTGGACAACGCCAGCACGGATGGCAGCGCGGCAATGGTACGCGCTGAATTTCCGCAGGTGGAAGTCATCGCGAGTGCGACGAATGGCGGCTTTTCCTATGCGAACAATCTCGGTCTGCGGCGGCTGGGTTACGGCGAAACGCGCGAGGATGCGCTGCGCTATGCGGTGCTGCTCAACCCGGATACGGTAGTGCCGCCGGATGCCTTCCGCACGCTGGTCGATTATATGGACGCGCGGCCAGAAGTCGGTTGTTGCGGTCCGCGTCTCGTGATGCTCGATGGTCGGCTCGACCTCGCCTGCCGCCGCAGCTTCCCGACACCCGCCGTTTCATTCTGGCACATGACGCGGCTCGCGAAGCTGTTCCCGAAGCGGCGTCTGTTCGGGCGCTACAACATGACTTATTTGCCGGACACACTTGAAACGGAAGTCGATTCGGTAGTCGGTGCGTTCATGCTCGTGCGCGGTGCGGCAATCGCGCACGTGGGGCTGCTCGATGAAACATTCTGGATGTACGGAGAGGACCTCGATTGGGCATTCCGCATCAAACAGGCCGGGTGGAAGACGATGTACGTGCCGCGCGTGACGGTGCTGCACGTCAAGCGCGCAGCCAGCCGCCAGAACCCGAAGGCGCAACGCGAATTTTACCGGGCGATGCTCCTCTTTTATCGCAAGCATTACCGCACGCAAACCCCGATCTGGCTGCACGCCTTCATTCTGCTCGGCCTGATCGCGCAGGGCGGGCGTCCGATGCTCACTACGATTCGTCAGGATAAGACGTGGACAACACCGCCGCCTTCCGCCGCATCGCCCTGAACCGCGCGCCCGGCACACTCTACCAGCGCTTCCTGTTCGTGCTGCTCGTCGCGCTGGATGTGGGCGCGCTCGGCGGTGCGTTCCGGCTCGGCTACTGGCTGCGCGTGAAGGCTCCGCTGTTCCCCGGCGATGATCCGGTGACGCTCTCCGGGGATTTCTCCGGCCTGCTGCCGACGCTCGCGCTACATATGCTGACACTGCTCGCGACGTTCTTCTTCGCGCAGCTTTACCACCAGAAGCGCGCAAGCAGCCGACTGGATCAATTCGTGACGATCCTCACCTCGGTTTCAGTGGGTGTGACGCTCACGGGTGGCATCGCGACGTTTTTATTCAAGAACAGCCTGTACGACGCCGACTACTCGCGCCAACTGGTGCTGTACATCTGGGTATTCAGCATCGTTTTCGTCGTCTTCGAGCGTGAACTATACCGCTTCGTCACCACACGGCTGCGCATGGCGGGCGTTGGACGTGACCGCGTGCTGATCGTCGGGTCGGGGGACGCGGCGAAGACGATCATCGATCAGATACAATCGCGCCCCGATCTGGGCTATCACATATTGGGGATCATCAACGGTACGAGTGTGCGCGAGGTCTCCGGCGTGCCGCTGATCGGCCATTTCGCGGACCTGCCGCACCTGATCGATTCGCAGCATGTCGCGGAAGTGATTATCGCGCTCCCGGAAATGCCGAATAGCGAACTGGTGCGGCTGATCGCGATGTGCCAGCGCGGGAACACCAGCATCAAAATATACCCGGATATGTTCGCGTATATGGCGGGCGGCATGTCCGTCGATGAACTGGGCGGGATGCCGCTGCTCACCGTGCGGGATATGCCGCTGCGTGGCTGGAAACTGGCGCTCAAGCGCGGGCTGGATATGTTCGGGGCGCTACTGGGGCTGATCCTGCTCTCGCCGCTCTTGGTCCTGACCGCGATCCTGATCCGGCTGGAGTCGCGCGGTCCGGTCTGGTTCTGTCAGGAACGTGCGGGGCTGGATGGGCGTCCGTTCCCGATGATCAAATTCCGCACGATGCGCCGCGACTCGGAAAAAGGCGGCCCCGGCTGGACGGTGCGCGATGACCCGCGCGTGACGCGCATGGGGCGCTGGATGCGCAATACAAATTGGGACGAGCTGCCGCAGTTGATCAACGTCCTGTTGGGGCAAATGAGCCTTGTCGGTCCGCGCCCGGAGCAGCCCTTTTTCGTCGAGAAGTTCCGCGAATCGATCCCGCGCTATATGGAGCGCCACCGCGAGAAGGCGGGCATGACAGGCTGGGCGCAGGTGAATGGCTATCGCGGTGATACCAGCATCGAAGAGCGCACGAAATATGATTTGTATTACGTCGAACACTGGTCACTCTGGTTCGACATCAAGATTATCATTCGGACGGTAGCGCAAACGCTATTGCGGCGCAGCAACAATGCGTATTGAGGTAGACGGGCAAGCCGCAACCTTACAGCGGTGATTAGCGAAAGTGAAAAATGACAGGCTTTGCAATCCAAAAATTGAGCGAGCTATCGGAACAGCAGCGACAGGAAGCCGCCGATATTCTGGTGGAAGCTTTTCGCGAATTCGCGCCAACTGCCTACCCGACGCTGGATGAAGCCTTGATACAGGTCGCTGAGTCGTTGGAAGCGGACAAGGTATTTATTGCGGCGCTCGACCCGGATGAGCATGTGCTAGGCTGGATCGGCGGCTATCTATTTTATTCGGAAGTGTGGGAGCTGCACCCGCTCGCGGTGAGGCCGGATGTGCAAAAGCAGGGTATCGGGCGGGCGCTGATCGCGGCGCTTGAGGCCGAAGCACGCGAAGCGGGTGCGCGCACAATGTATCTGGGAACGGATGATGAACCGGGCTGGACCAACCTTTCGGGGCTGGACTTGTACGACGATATTCCCGGTGCGATTCGCAATATTCAGAGTGAGGGGCGGCATCCCTTCGCGTTCTACCAACGCTGTGGATACACCGTCATCGGTCTGGTCCCGGATGCAAACGGACCGGGTAGCCCAGATATTCTCATGGGGAAGCGGCTTTCTGTATAAGGTTAACTTGCCGGGCGTCAGATTAGCAGGCGGTTAGCCAGACCGCCCCTCGACCTTCGTAACGAAGCGGTTGGCGTTCCCGGCAAGCTGATAAAACGTGACTTCATATTTCGAGACTTCACCCGGCAGCAGTTCCGGGCGCTCGACAAATCCGCTTTCCGCGCCGACGACGCGATCCTGTTCGTCGTAGACGGTGATCGTCACGCGGATGAACTTCGCGGGCTGCTGCGCGCCGTTCACGACATCCCCACCGATGCTCAGGAAACCCTGCGCGTTGTAGGTCGCGCGCTCGTTGCCTTTGATGAAGTTCTCTGGCGGCAGATAGGTCGCGGCGTTGTATTCTGCGCTGCGTGCCGAGGCTTGCAACTCGTAGCGGACGGCCTGCGGCGGCTTGCCACCCCGGAATTGCAGCCGGAAAGGAACCCGGTCGCCCGTCGGGATGATCTCGTTCGGCACGATGTCCGGCTGTTCCGCGAGGAGCCGCCCCGCAGTATCGTAGAGCAGCGCCGTCACGCGCACCGCTTCGACGGCATAGGTTCCGCGATTGGTCAATTCCCCATTGATGTTGAAGCCGCCTGTCGAGTCGGTATATTCGAGCAGGCCACTGAACGCAATCGAGCCGGCGGCGGTATTCTCGCCCGTGCCTGCCCCGCTCAGACTGGCCGCGCTGACGGCTGCCGCTGTCTCTACGCGAAAGGTATTGATCACGGTGCGAAGCTGGCTCAGACGTGCGTCCTGCACATCCGTTAGATCAGCTTCAAGCGCGGAGAGGAACGATTTATCGGCTTGCACGAATGTATTCAACTCGCGCGAGCCGATGGGTGTTTGCCGAGTGCCGACCAGCCGCCACGAGCCATCACCCTGCGCCGTGCGCGAAACTTCGGTGTAGACATCCGGGTTGCCATTGAACACGCTTTGATATTTATTGATCGTGTTCAGCAGCGCGCCCGTATCGAGGACGGCTCCGGTATTGATCACATAGACACTGAGCGGCAGCCCGGCGTTGCCCGGTGGCGAGAATTCGACTTGGATCGTGTTGTCATGGCTGACATCACGCACCGACCAATCGGCAGGTAGCCGCAAACTGAACGCGCCCGATGGGTGGCGATAGGTGTGGTAGCCCGCATCGAGCGCGTTGGGTGGTATGACCGCCACCCCGGAGCCGCTCGTACAGGCCGTCAGCAGCGCGAGACACAGCCCGACGACGAGCCGCCGCACGCTAGTTCGCGCCAACGAAGTAGCTGCTGCACGCATCGTCGATGTTCTGAGTGGTCAGGCGTGCAGGTTTGTTGTCGTAATCGGCCAGCGCCTTCACGATTTTGAGGATGTCGCGCGGGTGGACGGCTTGCAGCTTGCGGTCGGGCTTCAGATACCATTCCTGAATCAGATACATGAAGGTATCGCGGTCCGGCTTCTGTACTTGCAGTTTGTCGCACATCGTCATGAAGATTTTCAGGAACATCGCGTCGTCGGGACTTTTGACTTCGACCTTCATCTGAATGCGACGCAGGAACGCGGCATCGACCAGCGAATTCGGGTCGAGGTTAGTGCTGAATACAATCAACTGCCGGAATGGGGTTCGCATCGTCTGCCCGGTGCGCAGGCGCAGGAAGTCGATTCCGGATTCGAGCGGGACGATCCAGCGGTTGAGCAGGTCGGCAGCGCGCACCTGCTGGCGTCCGAAGTCATCGATCAGGAACATGCCACCGTTGGCCTTCATTTGCAGCGGCGCGTCGTAAATTTTGCTGATCTCATCATAGCGCAGGTCGAGCGCGGCCATCGTCAGCTCGCCGCCGACCATTACCGCCGGACGGTGGAAGAGAGTCCAGCGGCGGTCATATTGGCCGAGCGCCTCCTGTTCTTCCTTCGTCATCTCCAGTTCCTTGTGGACGAGCTGATCGTAGAGCGTGACGATCTGCCCGCCTGTGGTCACGGCGTGCGGCAGCCAGATCGGGTCCGAACCCCCGATCAGCCCTGCGATAGCTTCCGCGATGGTCGTCTTGCCGTTTCCGGGCGGACCGTACAGGAAGATCGACGTTCCGGCATTGATCGCGGGACCGATGCGGCGGTGGAAGCCATCGGGCAGGATCAAATGTGCCAGCGCGTTTTGTACCGCATCCGATTTAATGCGTGCGCGCTCCTTCGTTTGCAGCATGATCCCCTCGTTGTAGGCATCAATCGAGACCGGAGCGGGTCCCATATATTGCGAACGCTCGAAGGCATCCCGTGCGCGTGCGCCGCCTTCATCAGTCAAGCGATAGGTATAGCTCGCGCGGCCAATGTTGCCCGCTTTCGCGACCTCGATCATGTGATCGAATTGCAACTTGGTCAGGATCGTATCCGCGATTTTCAGGCTGACGCGGGTTACTTCCATAATCCGGCGCACGCTGACTTCGCCTTCCTGACGGATCAGGCGCAGCATCAGGTCGATCACAATAGAGCTTTGAATGCCGAGTTCTTCCGGCGTCTGCGGCTCATAAAGCAGATCGGTAATCGCGCCCTGGGGTTCACTGCGCGTTTGTGCCGGGGGCTGTAGATTTCCCGTGCTGCTGTTCCGCTCGTTCACTTTTTGAGGTTCCATACTGCTACTCCCTCGCTAACCATCTCTCACAGATTTTGTCGGTCCCTCGAAGCGGACCGGACCGTTTCGCTTCCTCAATAATACCGCAAACACGAAAAGCGGCAGGCGCAGCATACGCCGCCAGCGCCAGGGCTGCCGGATCAGGCGGTAAAGCCATTCCAGCCCGGCGCGCTGCATCCACAACGGCGCACGCGGAGCCGTCCCGCTGATGAAATCGAACGCGCCGCCCACGCCCATATTGATGATTGTATCGAGGCGGTGCAGGTTGCGCGCGATCCATTTGTCCTGAGCGGGTGCGCCGTAAGCGACAAACAGAATATCCGCGCCGCTGCGATTGACCCGCGCCACGATGTCATCTTCCTGATCCGCGCCAGGGTTGCCCGCGTAGGTTCCCGCGATCTGCAAACCTGGATAGCGCGCCTGCAAGATTGTCGCTGCCTGCGCTGCGATGCCAGGAGCCGCGCCGAGCAGAAACAGCTTCCAGCCACACGCGGCAGCCCACTCCGCAATGCGCGGCATACCGTCGGAACCCGTCACGCGCTCCGGGAGCGGCTGGCCGAGCCTGCGCGCTGCCCAGAGCAGCCCAACACCATCCGGCATACACAGGTCCGCGCGCTTCAATATCTGGTAGAAGATACTGTCATGCTGCGCGGTCATGAGGAATTCGGGATTCACGGTGCAAAGCTGCCGGGGGATACGCATTTCTATCCAATTGTCGATGATTGCTCGCAGAAATGTATAGGTCATTGGGTGGATCGGGATACCCAAAATTTTCTGTAGGGGTGGAATTTGTACTGTCTGTTCGGTTGCTGGTTGGCGACTTTTGATTGGAAATTCCGAAAGCAGATCTTTCACGGTCAGGGTGCGCAGACAGGTTCGTTGCGCGCAGCCCAGGCGTGCGCCGACCGTCTGATCCACATAGGCGCAGGGCAGGCAGCGCAGCGGGAGCGAGACCACACGCGCCGTTTCCGCGTAGGGTCCATAGGTATGCGCGTTGGTCGGTCCGAAGATGGCGGTGACGCGCGCGCCGACCGCCGCCGCGATGTGCATCACGCCCGAATCCGTGCCATAGTAGGCTTCGCAGCGTTCGAGCAGCGCAGCAAGCTGGCCGAGCGTCGTCTGTCCGGTGAAGTCGAGCGCCGCCGCGTGCATCGCGGCCTGTACTGCGGGTGTATCATCGGCGGGACCGCCCACGAAGACGATCTGTGCGCCACCCGTTGCCAGTGCGTCCGCGAGTGCTGCCCAGCGTTCCGGCGGCCAGCGGCGCGCCAGCATGAATGACCCGCTGCCCGGATGTATCGCATTGTAATGCGGTCCTGCGAGCAAGCGCTGCGCTGCCCACGCGCGATCTTCGGCGCTGATGCTCATGTGCAGCGGCTGCTTTGGCAAGTCCTGCCCGATGAAACGAGCGACGACGCGCTGCCACGCAACGGCTTGATGCTCATCGTTGAAGCCGGGATCAGGGACGCGCTCCGTGAGAAACCACCCGCGCCCGTTATCCGCGCCGACCCGCCGCGCTGCGCCCGTCGCAAACCCGATCACGGCATATTTCCATGCGCCCGCGCGCGTCGTCAGTTTATGAAAGAACAGCAGCGCGTCGTAACGCTCACGCCGCAACGCTCGTAGCAACCTGAATGCACGGCGCAGGCCAGCGGATTTCAGTAGCACCTTGAAACTATCAAATACGCGCTTGTCGAATGCGACGACATGGTTAACCAGTAATCCGTCGTCGAGGACGGGCGCGGCGTGGTGTGAGGTCAGCATGTGGATTTGTGCGTCGGGTAGCGCCTCGCGAAGCGCACCCAGCGCGGGCGTGGTCAGCACGAGATCGCCTATATCCGCGAGGTTGACGACCAGTATCTTCATAGCTGATTGAATATCTGGAGCGTGCGCGCGGCGGCAGCGCTCCATGTGAAGCGGGCGGCCTGTGCGTAGCCATTCGCGATGAACCTTTCGCGCATTCCAATATCCGTGACGAGGCACGCGATCCCTTCCGCGATTTGCGCTACATCGAGCGGATCGACAAGCAGCGCGGCGTCCCCGGACAGCTCTGGCAGCGAGGATGTGTTGCTCGTCAGGACGGGTGTCCCGCAGCGCATCGCCTCGATCACAGGGAAGCCGAAGCCCTCATAAAGCGAGGGAAACACGAGCGCAAGCGCCCCGCTGTAGAGCGCCGCGACATCCGCATCCGCAATAAATCCAGTCTCGATGACGCCTTCCGCTTCGATTTGCAAGGTCAGCCAGCCGCGCCGCCCCGCCAGCACAAGCGCGATATTCGCATCGGCGGGGTGTGCTTCGCGCCACGCGCGGTACGCCAAAACGAGGCGCGTGATGTTCTTGCGCGGTTGCAGCGTGCCGAGGAACAACAGGTAGCGCTCCGGCAGATGATACTTTGCACGCACGCGCGCAATTTCATTCGCCGGGGCGCGCGTCAGCCCTTCGACGCCGGGATAAACGACATGGATTTTTCGCGGGTCGGTGTGATAGTTCGCCACCAGATCGCGCTTCGTCGCTTCCGAGTCGGCAAGGATGGCAGCCGCGCGGCGGGCGCTATAGCGCGTTGTCCAATCCAGATAGCGGCGTCCGGTCGCGGTATGCGCCTGCGGGAAGTAGATATAGCCGAGATCATGCACCGTCACGACGGAGCGCCCCGGAAACGCGAATGGGAGTGTATGCGCCGGGACAAAGGTTAGATCGGGATGGGTGCGCCACAAGGCCGCCGCGAGACGTACATGCGTCCACATGCGTTTGAATGGAATAATGCGCGCGTTCATATTCTGGTGAATTGGAAAAAGCTGCGTATCCGGTGTATCGCGAAAATAGAATGTGTACTGATTCACCAAATCGGATGCGAGCAGTGCCCGCAACAGGTTCAGCGCGTAATTTTCAGTCCCGGTACGCTGCGCGCGGGTCGTCCGGCTGGCATCAACCGCGATCCGCACGGATCACACGCGGTAGCAAAGCGAGCGCAAAGAGAATCAGCAGCAGCGGCCACAATACGCGGACCACATTCAGGAGTGTGGTTGGAAATGAAGCGAGCGTAAAAACAAGCACCGTCGCGCTGATCGTCAGCAGCAGCAAGGCGGGCATGAACAAGCGTCCTTGCTGCGGAGTGGCAAGCAAGCCGGTCAGCAATGCCGCGACACCTGCGACCCCGATCCACAACGGCCAGGGCTGAATTGGCGCAAAGATGCCACTTTCACCCAGCGCGACGATGAGCAACACGCCGAGGATGAGCAGCCCGATAAATAGATTTCCGGCCTCGCGCCGCTCGCTCAACGCAAAGCGCACGAGGAACGACAGCCCCGCCGCCGCGAATGCCCCGCCAAGCAGCAGCGCTGGCGAGAGTTCGACGGGATGGATGAGCAGCAGCACGCCAAAGACGATGAGCGCCAGCGCGGGTAGAAAAGTACTGAGCCGACCCTGCCGCGCACTGCGTATTTGCAGGACGCGCTGCGCGCGGGTCGGCTCGAATTCCTGTTCGGTGTTCTGTTGCAAATCACTCATGATGAGTGATTTTAGCGAAAGGTTCTATTCTTCGCTATCTTCACGACGTGGCGGACGCTCACCGCCTTCTGATTGCGGCGGGCGATTATCGCCTTCGTTGCGCGGACGGTAGCTGGAGCGGTCGCCACCCCGATTCTGATAGGGACGGCTCGGACCCCGATTATTGTAAGTGCGCTGCGGTGGCCTGCTGCCACCCGGTCCACGATTATCACCACCGCTGTAGCCCTCGCGACGCGGCGGCGGGCGATTGTCGCCTTCGGTGCGCGGACGGTAGCCGGGACGGTCATTGCTGTAGCCTTCGCGACGCGGCGGCGGGCGGTTGTCGCCTTCGGTGCGCGGACGGTAGCTGGGACGGTCGTTGCTGTAGCCCTCGCGACGTGGCGGCGGGCGATTGTCGCCTTCGGTACGCGGACGATAGCCGGGACGGTCGTTGCTGTACCCTTCGCGACGCGGTGGCGGG
>Ga0123337_10002980_pt1 | contig 18628 bp, 23 predicted proteins | sample frozenSSSSmetaG_FD_89792 | JGI IMG/M metagenome (GOLD analysis project Ga0123337, IMG submission 89792) | Glacier valley bacterial and archeal communities from Borup Fiord, Nunavut, Canada, to study Microbial Dark Matter (Phase II) -... | ecosystem: Environmental > Aquatic > Freshwater > Ice >... | reverse complement strand
CTCTTATTTTCATTCCGAAGTCACAACATAATTCCTGCCAAAGGTCTAAATAAATCTCTCGCGGTGATAGAGAATCATTAGATTAGCTAGGTTCAGCAGCCGTTTCATCATGTAAAGGGTTAATTGGCTAGTTGTAAAGATTATGGAAGATGAACTAACGGAAGAAATGCACGGGGAGCTCAATATCAGCCCTGAGGACGAGTTGAAATTTCGTGTCTTCACTGTGCTTGAAGTGCTTGACTGCGGAATTTTCGAGCGTGGTGAAGCATTAGAAGTATACAACATAACCGAGGAGCAGATCCAGCAGCATGAAGCGGAATATCGTAGGCTCAGTGAATAATATTCACTTCACAGCTGACTTTGGAGAATCGCAAAAGGAGGTGCAGATAGACAACGCTTTTGGCGCGGGCGGAAACACTCTGCACCTTCTAATTGACCGCAGGTATCGCGGGATATTTCTAAAGCGTGACAGTGGGTGGGCCTGGCTTCCTCAGAACGCTGCGAAGGATGACCTATCTACAGATGATATAGCGATTCTTATAGAACTGATAGAAGGTGCAGAAAACTCTCTGGCCGTCTAAGCTCCCTTGTTAGCAACTGTTATCGGATGAGGTATGTTAGTTGTAATCGAAGTCAAAATAAACAGTAAAGGGCGTACATTTAAACGAGTGCATGACGTTATCGTATACTTTTATCTTAAATAGCCCCAGATTGAGCTGTGACACTACATTCCTGTTTACGCCGTGTCCGTAATCGATATACTCATACACGGTGTAACCATTACCGTTTCGCTTGATATGCATCGGATTTAGCGCGTAAGATAACCGCCAGTCTTCATGTTGCTTAAGCGCTATTTTGCGAACTTCACCGGGTTTTAAATCCAGGTTTTTCCGGATAACGGGCGAATTCTTAATATAGTCGGCATTCAGGTGAAGGTCCTCTCCATTTCCAAAAGCATAATGCTGGGTGATCCGAGCTGCTTCCGGGGCCAGGACGTACGCACCAGTGATAAGCGCCAGTACCGTGGCTTTGCCCGGGTAGAGTGCTATTAACGAAAAAGTAATGGCGACTATCGCAGCTATGCCCAACTGTAGTTTCTTGTTTACCATGTTTTAGGTCTCGTTTAATTACGGGGAGAAAGATGATGATTAATTCCTGCTGGTTAAATAGCCGGGGTCTTTACAACCGAGGTACAGCCTTTTAAACTTACGGGTGAGCTGTCTCTGGCGAATCAGAGCGACGATTAATAGCAAAAAAACAATCGGCCCTATGAAACAGAAGATCCAGACATTGATCTCCTTGTAGGTCATTCCAAAAAGTGCGGCCAGCTCTTGAAGAGCCAGCACGCACAGATCAAAGGCATAATTTATTGTCGAGTCTTTCATTAAAGATTGTATTAGCAAGTCGGTTTCCCGCTGTTTTTACCGTATGAAGTTGAACTAGCTGAGCAATTCAATTAGTACAGTAAATATGCGTGTTCTTTTCTCCAATCTTTCCTAACCTAAGATCGATGACTTTTTAGGTATCAGGGTATACCATCTGAAAAATACTCTCAACTGATGGAGATTACTGCTGGTCAGCTGCTTTAAACACATAATATATGTAGTATCCCTCTCAAGCTCCGTATGAAACCCTAGATGGCAGTAGCCAAAAATTATTACGTTAAGCAGAGTCATGTTGGCCTTTGTTTGATCTCCTTCCTCTTTCATGCTTTTCCATAGCAAATCCCGTTCGTCCTCGGGGATAACTAAATCAATGAACGCGCTGAGTTTGGTGGTGTCAAGTGTGCGCGATTGGGAAAGCTTAAGAGCGTTTGAAAATCTGATTTCAGTTTCTGTTGTCATGTGGTTCAAGTGTGAATGTGAATAATGATTTGGTGGAAACATCCGGGCAACTACCCGAAATGATATAGTGGTTAACCTGGGACTTTAAAAGGTAAGTCTTATGGTGATTTTAAGGGGGGTAGGGGATCTTTGGTAAAGGGGAGGGGGGACTTGAGCAGAGTACCCATGACAATGCCACATGCGAACAGAAAATTTTGGGTAATAATTTTGCAATAATCCGCTGAGATTGGAACTAAATATTTTAACCGTTGAATAGACTTTATATGCTCGCGAGCTCAGTGAAAGTTATAGTGGAATATGATGCTAGGGGTATACGCTTGGGTACTCTACCATCTTTCAACGGGAGAATATACGTTTATAGCCATTGTCCTGAACAGATGCAGTAAAAGACAATATAATCTTAACGCTTATTACTTAAAAGAAACATAGTTGCTTAAATATTAATCTTCTATATTTAAAGAAAAGTAGCTTTCATTCCTCTGTCTAAATCCGAAAACTAAATGGTCCGATCCCTTTTTACTACTGTGATTTTCTTGATGTTTTTTCATGTTAACGTTTACTCTCAGAACTACAACGCTGGCTATATTCCTGACGAGGTGACTTTAGACACGACGAACTACGAACCTGCTGACGGCCAATCTCATGCAGAGTTTAAAAACCCGTATGAAGGTCTAAGCGAAAAAAAGTATAACGAGCCTCAAGAAGACGAGATCGAAAAGAAGTTTAGAGAGTTTAGTGAACAACCAGCCTCTGCTGACAATGCTGTTGCACCCGAATATTTTAACTATGAGAAAACAAACGCTGCTAGGTTTGTTAATAGTCCGTGCTATAAAGTGTTAGGCTTTGATCCACAAGGTAACATCACGGACCAGGAATTGAGATACAGGAAATGTGAAGCATCAAACACCAGTAATAATTGGGTTTTACCTGTCTTAATTCTGTTTAGTATCATAACCGCTGTATATGTATATGTTAAACTGTCCCGACCCACAAAGATTCGATACCCTTCTGAGGCGCGCGCCAGCTACCAAAACCGTCCTAAGACGGATTTTATTCCCTATATGTCTAACTTAGGAAAGCCAAGGCCCAGTTCTATGGCTGGAAACACGCCTTCTGCAAATCTGTCAGAAATTTTAATTGGGATTGTAGTCGTTCTTGTGGGTGTAGCAGCAATTGGTTATACTCTTGATCAAGTTGTTCGACCTCTCTTAATTGTACTAGCCGAATTGATTCAATTCTTTCTTAAATGGGCTTTTATAATAGGTATACCAATTCTTGTAGTGGTTACACTTTACCAATTTTTCACGGGCCCATCAGAGAAGAAAGGTTGAACAATCAGAGGTTTCAGCCGCTATGGTCCAAAAACAAGCACATTAGTAGGAGACGGGTGCAGCTAGCTACGCCGAATAAATTTTATTGACTGGCGGGAAAGTGCAGCTAATTCAAGGGAATGACACCGATCTCTCAAAATTTTGATCATACCAACCAATGGTCTATTCAGCAGCACCTTCGGTTTTGTGGTCAAATCAGGAAGGAGGAGTTAATAAATGCCTTCGGTCTGCGCGTGAGAACTTTACGACAGAAAAAGGGTTTAACGATGGAGACATTGGCGGCTAGCGCTAATATCGGAAATCGTCAGTTGTCAGACGTTGAACTGGGGAAAACAAACGCGACCATAAGCACCGCTCTGGCGATCCCTTAGGCCTTAGGGGTTCCTTTCCGCGAGTTGATGGAACTTGACGGATTCTAAATACCGGTTGTGAGTTTCGCAGTCATGGTGAAAATTTCAGTTATAGCTATAAAGGTCTAATCGAGCCGTATCTGGTTTTTTTGAAGAAAAGCCATGGTTGGAGGTTTTTTTGTCACGCATCCCACGGTTGATCATTACAGGTATTGCGCTAACCAACGAACCAAAGTAAACTGATGACGTAACCATAACCATCGGAATAGAAACACTGCTCCTGCATCTTGCGGCTCCCGCGAGGGTCATCTGGGAATGGGATAAACCAATCATCTGCCTTTATATCCTCGACGGTTTCAATTCGACGATCCGGCTTCGTGAAATATTCACCTGCCACAGTTGTTGGCGGCAATTTCCCCTGCACTTTGAATTTGAAAGGCCACTTCGGGAAGTTGTTACTTCGCTCAAACCACTTCACGGTGTTGTTTTCCGACACCACGATCATCAATTCGTGGACACATACAGCACAGTATCTAATAGCTGCAGCAAGTAGGCTCACCCTAAAGCTTTTTGCAATTGCTTGTATCTTATCCAGTGAGAACTTTGATACAGTATTGTAGTAATAGATCTTTTCATAAGGCATGAGCAAACATCCAGCGAAATAATCTGCCTCTAACTCGATCAAATCATTCTTATCTGCTTCAGCGAAGGATGTGTGAGGTTCTAACAAGCCGGTTTGAAGGCCGATCCTATGTACGTCTATGAGATAGTGTGCCAATTCGTGGCTTATACTGAATCTACCGCGGTTGGTAGTCCAATCGTTACCCCTATCTAGATTTATGTGAATGTGAAACTGATCTTCGTCATACACAAGCATTCCGTCAAAGCAATCTTCATAATGATCAACATAGATTTCCAATTGTTCGAACTCGACAATGTCTTCAAGTTTAGTAACGTAGCCTTCTGAGAACATTGAAGATACAAAGTCCGCAAGTTTACTGAGTTCACTCTTCCTTGTTGGACTGATCTCCATGATTCCTTTGGTCTTGGTTTTTCTTGATTTTATCCTGGATATGCTTCGGTAAGTTTCCACCTTTTCTGGCTACCATTTTAAGGGGTTCAATTTTCTCAACTGGCACATCTGTCGACATGGTCAAAATCTTTTTATGTGGGGAATTTGAGAAGATCTGATCGAAATTTATCGAAAAACCACTCACATCTATTTCTTCTGCCGGATAAAGTTTCTCGAATCTGGCGAGTTCCAACTCATTTGTTGGAAAGAGAAAACCGGTAGAGGCTAACCATTCTGGCATTTGCTCTATTGTCATATATAGTTTATTTGCCATGTTTTAAATCATAGATAGATAGATATTCGCTAATTTTATCATAAGCTTGTTTTTTGTAAAACTGGATTGTAGACTGAGTTAACTTCAGCTCATCCTGCAGTTTTTTTGTGAGGTGACGCGGCATCTTTACTCCTGGTTTTTGATATAGCATATAAGTGCAATAAATAACTCTGTGCTTTTCCCCCAGCCGATCTAAAGCTTTATTAATAAGTTCAAACCTTTCTGTTAAAACTTTTCGCTGCTCAACTGGCAAGGAATTTACATCTATCTCAGAAAGTTGATCAGTTGTTTCTTCGTCTCCAGAATAAGGATTCGGATTTTCAACTTCTTCCAACAGGTTGTACTTCAACCGTTGTGCAAAACCATACAAGTAAAACTTTACTGCGGTATCGAAATCTTTTGCCGTTTTCCTCTTGCTGAAGTCGAATTTCGGATACTTCCAAAACCTCTCGAAAGTTCTTTGTACGAGATTATCTGCAAATTCTTGACCGAGTTTTTGATTTCGACATATGACTCGGCACTTTACAATCACGTCATTTTGAAAACGGAAGCAAAAAGCTTGAAAAGCGTCTTGTGCGGTTGATTCCCATTCCGGCTCATTGCGCCATTGAATATATTGAATTAAGGTTTCTGTGATTTCGTTTTCTAAATCTTTCCAGCTCATACTGCAAACTACTATAACTACTACCAACAACCGTTTGTAACGATTACAGTAGTCTAGTATACATTGTATTAGACATTAAAGATGTAAATAATTATGACAGAAAAAGAGAGACTACAATTTTGCATAGCACGTTTTGACCACTATTATGATAGTGTGAATAATAAAAGTGCGGTGTTCCTAGCCCTGGGTACCTTCATAGTCGGAGGAATCCTCGCCTCCTACAGCTCGTTACATGATATTGCGAACTGCGGATTTTGGACCGATCTTATCATTTTTTTAATTGTCGCCCTTGGTATAGGAAACCTGATACTAATTATCGTTGCAGCTATTCCATACTTAAGTAGGGATAAAGATTCATTAATATATTTCGCATCCATTCATAATAAAGGAGAGGATCAATTCTCTGCTGAATCTGCAGCATGCAGTAACGAGGAGGCACATCTTCCGGATCTCAGAAAACAGGCATCTGCTCTTGCTACGGGCCTATATAAAAAGTTTCAGGTGTTACGAATAGCCGGATTCTTATTTCTAGTAAAGTTCATCCTGTCTATGATCTTACTTCTCACAATTGCATTAAACATTAAATAAACACCAATATGAAAATTTACAACGATTACCTCCAGACTATTAAAGCTGCTGTTCAAGCTGATCCTAAAAACCGTAGAATGAATGAAAACTTATCCTATGAAACCAGGAATATGTTTGAAAAGGGTATGAGCTTCCGAACTTTTAGCGAACAGGTTCCCGAGAAAAAACTCCTCCCAAGCCTGGCCGATCTTGCTACTACTTTAGGACGTGAACCAAACTTCGATCAACAGCTAGGATTACATCCAGACTTCGCGCACTTGAGACATTCAGGGGGTACAGAAAATCATTACATAGTGTCGATGTTTGTAGACATCAGCGGATCTACGAACCTTTTTAAGCGTTATGTGCAGGAAACTGTAGCAATTATCACAAATACTATCCAACGAGCGGCGATTCATACGGCATTGATTTTTGACGGTTATGTTCACAGGCTCCAAGGAGATGGCTTGTTTATTTACTTCGGTGGTAAAGGCATCAGTCCCAAAGAGGCCGTAGAGCGCTCACTACAATTTTCCAGCGTATTTACGTACTTCGTTAAAAACGATCTCAAAAATGTCTTCAACGAGCAGGGCATAGAGCAAATTTTTACCCGGATAGGAGTTGATCTCGGGCATGATAGCGATGTAGTTTGGATGATGGCTGGAATCGGAAACATCAGTGAAGTAACAACATGTAGCCTACACACCAGTCTTGCGAGTAAGATGCAAGGTTATGCTGAGAGAAATGGAGTTGTAGCCGGTGACAATATTGTAGCAACGGTTTCGGATCTGGGGCAATACTTCGCTCCGGTTTGCCAGCGTACTGACGAGCGGGATCGGTATATTTTTCAAATTCCGGAGGAGCGGTTCAATTACACACAACATGATTTTGATTGGTTAAACTATCTGAAGAAGCAAGATTTTATTGCTACTGACATCTTAGGTGCACCACAATTAAGAAACAGGTCAGCTGTCTACGCTAGCAAAAACCTAGCTAATCTGGCACCAATTGCTGCCGTAAGTAAGCCAAGCTTCAACGGATAATGAATACCTCGCAGTTTCGAAAAGACTTTAGAGTTGCAAACGAACTTTACCCAAGGTTGAATTCCGTATGGTCAGCGGAGCATAAAATGTGGATTATTAGGGGCGACTTAGACATCTGTGATTCCGAGGGTGTATTCTGGGATACATTCAATCTTGCTATCCTTGTGCCTAAAGGTTACCCTTATATTATCCCTGTGGTTGTAGAGGTGAGCAAGTTAATTCCCCGGGACATTGATTGGCACATATCTTCTGAGGGCGTTTGCTGTGTCGATGAACATCATTCTCTACTTGCCTGGTCGAAACGAGGCATACGGATTGACTCATTCCTGAAAGACAAAGTGTATCCCTTTTTCGCTAATCAACTTTACAAGCTGCATTCAGGGAATTACGCAGGTAAGGAATACAAACACTTCGCAGCAGGAGTGCTACAATACTATATTGAAGAATTGAAAATCAATACGCGTGATCTTGCGCTGAATTTAATTCAAATGGTGCTACAAGGTAAGATTGTTCGTAATGAACAATGCCCCTGCGGTAGCGGACGTAAAGTCAAGATCTGCCACGAAGCGTCATTTGCAGAAATGAGAGCTTTTGGACCAGAAAGACTTCGCAAAGATTTAGAGGAAATTCGTTCCTGTAACTAATGTGGTTAAAAGGTGTTGCTAGCCCGATACGAGAATAGTTCGATCTGGTCCGCCAGTTCAGTTATAGCTATTTAATTAGATAAGGTACTTCAGTTTCATATCTGGCTCTTTTCATCGAAGAAAAGCCCTCAACACAGGTCACCCTCTTACCCATACACCCACCAAATTCTGCGGGAAAGGGAAAACTGTCTTTTCAGTCGAGTACCTTGAGACCATGCAAGCAACTGAAACTTTAATCTGGTGTTGAGACTGAAGGGATAAATTACCTGGAGGAACAGTCACAGTTAGCGTTTACGGATGTAAAGCAGCGTTGATGAAGACCAAACCGGCTATAATCACGACGGTTTGTACTAAACCACAAACTATTACATTGACTACTAGCTTGTTAACTATCCTCTTATGCAGATCCTCTAAGGCATTTAATGTCACTGTCATTGCATCGGAATGCAGGTTCGATAAATCATCGCACTGTGTAAGCGTTGAGATATGATTGATCTTGGGTTCCATTTCAGGTGAAGTTAGAAAAAAGAAGACGGATTCCAATGCCATATCATATACCCCCGGGTGAAGTTATAGCTATATGCAAAAGCTACATCAACTTACATAGTTCAGACTAATTTTCTAGGAAGTGACGTCTGTATTAATATGTATCAACGGGTTTGCTTTACATAACTGAGGAAGAGTTCATTATGTTAGAATGGATTGAGCAAATAGCCTAGTGTTGCCGACATAATTTGTCCACACCTGCTCATTACTTTGCAACCATAACTAAAATACTTACCGCTTCCCAACCAAATAAAAAAGCTTATGTCGAATAAACACAAAGTTGGTTTCAGTAAATTGTTGAACGAAAGCCTGGAGGAAGTACATTACGCTTTTTCTGATATCATCCAAAACATTTCCCGGCTTCGTGGACAGGCTAAATCAGACCAAGATGAAGGGGCGTTAATAGCAATGAATGACCTAGAGCGTCGGGCTTGTAGTATACGAGACAAGGTTTATCACATGCGACTGTCGTGCCACGACTATTTGAAGCCGCAACTTGATGTTATTTCTCATTGCCTTGATGCTGAATTACGGCGGCTCAGCATCCTTAAGACAGATATAATTAACTTTCATAAATACGAGTATGCAGCGCGACTGCGGGACCTGGAGAAGGATATCCAGGATATGAAACGGGAAATCGCGAAATTGTATAATTAATCTCAGAGAAGGACACTTTTATCCGGTAAAGTTTTAGCTTAGAGCTGAATAAGTCAACCTATGGCCCAAAAAGATATTCAGGTAAGACATGCATCTATCATAAATAAACTTAACACAGGTAAGTATACATTCCGGGAAATTCAGCAATACATCGCCCAAGTCGGAGAAATTCAGGGTTATCAATTAAACACTAGCCCAAAAACATTCAAACGCGACAGGCAGGACATCTTATCGCTATACCGGATAGATATCCAGTGCCACAAGCCCACTAATAGATATTTTATCAGTATTGGTGATTCTGCACAGCTGAATGACAGACTTTTAGACGCGCTCAATATCCTTAACTCGGTGAATACTTCTGTCGGATTAGAACCCTGTTTTGACCTAGAGGCCAGAGCTCGCAGCGGTACAGAATTCATTGTCGAAATACTTTATGCTATCAGGCAGCGGAGACAGTTTGAGCTATATTATCAATCGTATTGGGATGAAGTATCTACGCTACGTATTACACATCCTTATTTCATAAAAGAGTACAAAAACCGTTGGTACCTGGTAGCGAAAGATGTCATCAAAGCTGAAGTTCGGACTTATGCATTAGACCGGATAAAAGAAGTCTCTGTGAGTAAGTTAAAATTCATTTATCCTGAGGGTGTCAGTGCAACCAGCTATTTCAAAAAGAGCTTTGGTATAATCACCGGAAATGACTCTCCCGTTGAAGAGGTCGTACTTTCGTTCGAGTTTCACCAGGGTATGTATATCAAGTCATTACCGCTCCATAAAAGCCAGCAAATCGTTAGCGATACACACGAGGGACTTATTGTCAAACTTTCTGTTCAATTAACGTTTGATTTTGAGATGCATCTATTATCTTATGGGGAGACCGTTAACGTCTTACGGCCCGAGGGTTTGCGAAAGAGGATGCGAGAAAGGTTAGAGAAAGCTTTAAAAGCGTACCAATAATCATCGAACAGTATAGAAATGATTTAGCATTTATTATATGAGAGATTTCGAACTGCAATATGGCAGGTTATTGACTAATGAGTTCGCAAAGGAAGAGAAGCGGGAACAGAGTTTCTTGAGCATAGCAGGATTAGCTCATTATGAAAACGTGAACAGTAACCTCCTCCGTTTTTATTTCGACTCAAGGGAAGAGCATGGTCTTAATGATCTGTTTCTAAAGTCCTTATTAGAACTTATCGACCCGTATAAGAGGTTCTCTTTTATAGAATGGACGGTGGAACGCGAAGTTAGCACTAGCATCAAGAAACGTATCGACCTGGTGATCTTGTCAGCTGATGAAGATGCTGCCATCATTATTGAAAACAAGTTTTATCATTATCTTAATAATGACCTTGACAATTACTGGGATCGTTATCATAAAATACATGACAATAATAAACTTGGCGTAGTGTTAAGTTTATATGGCATCGATTCACCATCTCATAGGTATATTAACATTACTCATCAGCAACTTTGCCAGCAGGTCCTTCAAAACCTTGGGAAGTACATCATGGGAGCTAATCAGAAACACCTCGTTTACTTGAGAGATTATATTGAAAACATTAATACTTTTTATATGTCAGATACAGAGAAACGAAAATTACAGTTCTATTTCGACAATGTTCAGAAAATCAACGAATTGTCACGCATCAAAAACGAGGCAGAAAAGTACATTTTCCAACAAGTTGCGGCACTGTCTGAGCCACTTAACTTAAGCGCCCACTTTGTTCGGAACAACTGCAGTTATATCTTCAAGTTTACTGAAATCAAGGCTGGCAGTTTATACTATGCTATTTTCCTGGAAGACATCTTCACAGGCAACTCAACATTTGAGATTATTTTAGAAGGTCACGACATCGACTTCGCAGTTCAGTCCAACGTGATTGAGAAGATCGCGGGACAGTTCCCTGAACTTGTGCATGGTAGAGAGCCAGATACTTGGATCCATTTTCTGAAGAAAACGTATAATTATCGTCCCTCAGATACCGAAAACTTTACATCTGTTCTGTTAGAGATTATACAGAACGAGTTTGAAGATGCTCGCGCTGAAATAACCAGGCACCTATTGGGGACTAAAGCATAAGTGGTTAAACTCAATCAAATACAATGAATGTTCATATTATTAGAGCTGCCGAGTATCCAGGTAATAGCTACGATTTTATACTGAAGGAACTCAATGAAATTCAAGGGCCAATAAACTTTAAGGGTCATGAACCAATCGACGCAAATTTCCCCAATCGTAAGCGGCACGAAAATCTGGTTTTTTTCGAGCATTGTAAACGGTTCAGGGACGGGTGTAACATTTCAGTAGATGACTTTGTAGTATTCTTAGCAACCCGCGACAATAAAGATCAATGGTTTAGCAGATTTGAAAAGAAGAATATCTTCATATATTGCTCAGAATGGGATCACATGGGTAAGGATTCTATTTATCCTGTAACCTATGAGATTCTTGCTAATGTGATTCAAAGCTTAATGAAGCTGAAATTAGACCGCAGCAACAAATTACTACACGAACCTCCAATTGGCTGCATGAACGATTTTTGCGCTGACAAATCCAACATTATGTTAAAGTTGCGGACGGGGGATATTTGCCAGAATTGTATTGCAGCGATCACAAAGAAAAAAGTAGATCCTCGCGCAGTGGAGCAGGCACTAGAAGCTTTTGATGTAATCAGAACAAAGCTATTATTTCGACAAGGTTTTCGCCGTAAGTTAAGTTCGATAGTCTTTGATGGACAATCTATTCGGTTCCCCGGATTTAGTACTGAAATAGAAGATATGACCGCTTTACGCAGGACCCTTTATAAATATATTTTGGTTAATCAACCTATTCAACGGAGTGCCTTTCAATCGGCGGAGCTGTATGAATTATATTTAACATATGAGCCTACAGGAGATAATGACAAACACAGAAAAACCATCACTAATCTTATATATCCCATCAGTTCTACTTTCAACAGCAACATTACCCGTATAAATGAAGATATTGAAAGAGCGGTGGGTAAGCAGCTTTTACATCATTATGAAATTAAAAAGTGCAACGATGGTTACGGGTGTAGCATGGCCCCGGACCAGATCATTATACTATGATATAGCGAAAATAGTCATTCACATACAAGTTTGCATCTCTTGGAGGCAAGTAGCCTTCAATCTATCTTTGCTCAGCAAGCAAGGATCATATGAAAACCTTAATAATTCACCCATCTGACTCTACAACCGACTTCTTAAGAAAAGTTTACACAGGCCTCAAGTGTAGCGTGGTCAGTACGGAATTATCCGAAGATGATTTATCAGAAATGATCACCGCCCATGATAGGGTTATTTTCCTGGGACATGGCACCGCACTGGGCTTATTAGGTTGGGGACGAATCGTTTTTCATAGTGGCTTGGTAAACGTGCTCAAAGATAATCGGGAGAATATGTTTATCTGGTGTAACGCCGACGAGTTTGTTGCAAAACATCACTTACAAGGTTTCTTTACTGGTATGTTTATTTCTGAACCCCTGGAGGCACGAATCTACCGGGTAGACGCGTCGATTGAGCAAATAAATACGTCTAATAACCTGTTTGCAAGACTTTTACACAATGCTTTATCAGCGCAATCAACCATGAATCAAATTCTTGAACAGCTAAAAGCTCAATATTCATCACCTGATTGCGAAGTTACGACTTTTAACAGCAGACGATTATATTATGCTGATCGTACTCGTCCGCAACAAACAACTAATATTTAACCCCTAATTAAAACAGATTATGACTTTAAATGAATTACATCACCTGGGTTTCGTTCGCTCAGCTGCATGCTTCCTAGTAGGTGACAGGCTCCGAATTGATGTTTTAGAAAATAGCGACGCGCGAAATATTCTGTATGCCTTTGTCCAGAATGAGACAATTAAATACATCGGGTACACTCGCCACACCTTTTCCAAAAGGCTTCGTGGGTATCAGAACCCAAGTGCTGGACAGAGAACTAATCTCACAGTTAATGCAAAGTTAATTGCCTCGTTGAGTAATGATTTGGCCATTGATGTTTATTGCTTTTCTAACCCGGAACCACAGTTTTACCGCGGCACAGCCTTGGATGTAGCCGCCGCCCTAGAGATTGGTCTAATCACTCAAGCTGCGCAATACCATAACGAAAACAATCTTGAGCCCTTATGGAATATCATGGGCAATGTATATGCTAGACAAGCAACACCTGTCTTAGATACACAGGGAGCAGAAGAAATTTTGTTTGACTATAGAAATGAACCTGAAGATGGTATGATCCAAAATATTTATCCTGTAGAAGTAGAAATAATATTGGGTGACGCTTATTTCAATCACGGATATTTTAACCTGCCCATCGCTGTTACTGCCCTGATAGCGGCACATGGAGAAGCCCTAACAGTTGAATTAGTGGGAGGTGGGTTTGACCCTATAGTGGATAAAACCATTAACCGTACTGCAAACTTAAACGGAGCTCCGCGTTTTCATCTGGGCCATCTCTATACAAACTGGGTGCAGCACAATCACGATCAGGGTGATACGATGTACGTCCGTATATTGAGTCCAAATCATATTCAACTAAGGTAGCTATATGGCCAAGTGGTGGAAAAAGAGGAAGCCGGTATTCCTCGGATAGACGCGAAAGAAGAAACTCTTTGCCTTTGGGCGTGCAGGTTCGAATCCTGCCTTGGCTACTAATTAGAAAGTACTATGACATACCTGACAAAATCACGCTTCCAAATTGCCAAAGAATGTCCAACAAAGTTGTATTATCATACTCACAGTGCTCAATACTCCAGCAATAAGTTAAATGATCCGTTCCTCGAAGCGCTGGCTGAAGGGGGATTTCAAGTGGGAGCTCTTGCGAGAGCATATCATCCTGAAGGGGTTTTGATCGATGAGCCCTCAAATGGCGCTGCAGTTGAAAAGACCAATAAATTCCTGCAAAGGGAGAATTGCGTGCTTTTTGAAGCAGCTATTCAAATCGGTTCACTTTTCATACGAGTGGATATTTTAAGGAAAACCGGAACAAGAATCGACTTAATCGAAGTAAAAGCAAAATCCTTTCACCCTCAACGAGACTCATTTATCAACAAGCGCGGTGAAATAAGTTCGTCCTGGAGGCCATATCTCACCGATGTAGCGTTCCAGCGGATGGTTACAAGCCGAGCATACCCGGAATTCTCGATTGTATGTTATCTGATGCTTGCGGACAAGAGCGCGATAGCTACAGTAGACGGATTGAATCAAATGTTTAGAATTGTTCGACACTCACATGGTTTTCAGGTATCTAGTCCTCAGCTTACAGTTGAAAAATTGGGGGAGAAAGTGTTGATAGAGGTTTTGGTAAATAAAGAAGTTGAGATAATTTCTCAAGAATCTTTTACACTTGCGGATGAATCCTATACTCTAAACACTTTCTCCGACTTGATGGTTGCCGATATGGCAAACGATCATCGCAGATTCATCGGAATAGGAAAGCAATGCTGCAAATGCGAGTATCAGAGCAATGATGAGCGTTTTTCGTCAGGATTTAGAGAATGTTGGACGATTCAAACTAGTCTAACTGTCGAGGAAGTACAAAGACCACTGCTATTTGATTTATGGCGAGGGCATTTGGGGCGTAGAGATATAATTACACCTTTATTAAACCGCGGAGATCATTTTCTCTCTGACTATTGCGAGGCGGATTTCTCAAGCCCGCATTTGGATACCGGATCGGGCTTCACCCCTACTGAGAGAAGGTGGATTCAAGTTCAAAATTCAATAGCGCAAGACTCTTCCCCGATCTTCAATACCGAATTTCTCTCTGAGCAATTTGCTCAGTTTAAGTACCCTCTACATTTCATCGACTTTGAAACCACTGCTCTGGCCATACCCATGTACTCAGGTCGCCGGCCATACGAACAGGTGGCTTTCCAGTTCTCACATCACACCATTGATGAATTCGGCAAAATACAACATAAAACAGAGTGGCTAAATGATCGAGTTGGATCCTTCCCCAATTTCGAATTCATACGAGAGTTAAAGAAAGCACTTGAAAATGATGAAGGAACCATATTCCGATATCACAATCATGAAAACTCAGTTTTGTGTGCCATTCACTCTCAATTGCTCGATAGCCAAGAAGTTGATCGTGAGGAACTATGCAGTTTTATTCGTTCTATAACTCATAAAAAGGGTGAGTATGTAGGTGAGCGTGATATGGTGGATCTGTATGAATTAGTCATACGCGGGTTTTATCATATTTCGATGAAGGGTTCGAATTCCATAAAGGCTGTGTTGCCTGCCGTGCTGGAATCTTCAGAATACTTAAGAAATAAATATATTCTTCCTTGCTACGGCACGGAGGAGATACCGAGCGGAAATTTTGCTAACCACATCTGGTTACAGTCGGACAACGACGGAAAAGTCGTCAGTCCATATAAAACTCTACCTCCTATCTTTAACGGATTCGATACCGAACTCTTGGACTCAATGTGTATGCCCGCTGATGACCAGTTAGCGGACGGAGGTGCAGCTATGATGGCGTATGCTAAAATGCAATTTGCAGAAATGCAGCCGGGTGAACGAAGTTTGTTTAGGCAGGCATTATTACGATACTGTGAATTGGACACAATGGCAATGGTGATGATATATGAAGGCTTTCGAGCCCATTTGCTACAAAATCAGACCTTATAATTCTCAGCTCATGTTCTTTATTTAAACGCAACTAACTTTCCAAAGCTGATTTTGCAAGGCTAAGCACTTTTGCTATCTTGGGTGGACTGAAGACCTCAACTCGATGATGACAGTGAAGATTAATATGACGCATTAATTCTTGAAAATATGGTTAAGATTCTTCCTGGGCAATTCTATACGAGTTTTGTGCTCTATTTCGATCGAAACGTAAATTCATTGGATCCTCAAAGTATGCACGAACTTGAAACGGGACCCCTGATTTATGATAATCATCTCCATTTGCATTGTCCAAGTGTATATGAGGAACCAAGCTTTTCTGTAAGATGTCATTTAGAAACGCGCGAATTGTCTGGTATTGGTCAGGCTTACTATTGCGATTACCTCCATATATTTCAGCTTCCAGAGCGTTTATTAATCACCTGTTCAATAAAACATTCTGACTTGGGGGGATTCGTGGACAGAGAATACCTTTTTCTTATTCATACAAAATATCCAATCCCAGAAGCAAAGTCAAGAGCTTGGGGTTTGTATGAACTCATTAGTTAATACCAGCAGTCTGTTAGTTGTTTAAGGTATATCCTAAGTTGAAGTTTGCGTATGATTTGTAGTACTAATAGGGTTTATGGACTTACTTTCCGTGGAGTTATAGCTATATGCGAAATAGATGCATGATTACCTTAGTCAGAGGAGCGATAACTCCAGTAATATGTAAGAAGTAATCGCATAACCGGCACCTTATAACGGCTTGGACTGAACCACAACCACACTGGTCTCAGGTATATAGTCCTGAATACAAAAAGCGGCAACATTTCTGCTGCCGCCTATTGCGCAAAGGTTATATAAACAAATACATAACCTACATCTGATACATTAGTTCAGATTAATGTTCGATGTACATAGTGTCGCAGATGCAGGTATTTCAAAACACTTTTTTTTCACATAGACCACATTTCCTTCCGACTTTCGATGGATTCTAATCCCTTGTCTTCGTAACGCATCAGTGTACGACTTCAGAGACATCAGCTTATAACCACTGTCTATACAATAGCATTTATATTCGTTATACAACACTTTAAGTGGTATTTCCTCAAAAATATCAGAAACGTATCCGCAATCATCCATGAATAAATGTACCGTATCAGACTCCTGACGATAAGTCTTGGCCAGATTATCCGCTACAACCGAGTGAGTAAACTTTTTGCTGTGTAAAAGCCTATTTAGCCCGTCAAGTACCCAATTAAAAATACCAGGCAGTTCCTGGCTAATGATTCTTTTTGCAAGTTCTGGATCCCTTTCATGTTCAGGGATAGTAACATTGAAATCCAGAAGTAAGAATCTTCTAAAAAAGGCTTCAGTGTTCTCGACATCCTTAGGAAGTTCGTTAGCGTTAAACATCAATTTGGCGTAGTCATTCATGATAAATGGTGCACCATAAGGTAATCTGCATTCAATAGGTTCACCGCTTACCAACTGTTTAAATACTGAAGAGTTTATGTTATTTGAAATCTCCGATGTATAGTTGAGCAACTTATTACCAATCATTGCACGGTAATATCCATTTTCATTAGTAAGTGATTGCAGTCCATAACTGGATATATTCTCTGAACCCAAAAGAGCGTTGATGATCTCAAAGAACACAGATTTACCATTGGCTCCTCCACCAAATAAAATAAGCGCTTTTTCAAGCTTGAGGCTGCTTGTTTTAATGAATACATGTCCGATAAACTCAGCTAAAATCTGTTGTTGAGAAACATCTGGAATTACTCGATTCAGATACTTTGTAAACTGAGGGGCTTCTGCATCTTCATCAAATGCAAAAGGGAGCTGGTATGTAAGAAAATCGTCCTTCTCAAAGGCTTTCAGCAGTTGAGTTTGAGGTGTGATGTGAAAAGTTCCATTCTCCAGATTAATTATCACTTCATCATTATCTCTGACCGGCTTAGGTAAATGAGCTGAGCACATGAACTGCCTAAACATTTCGTCCTGGTATTTATGAAATTTAGCGTCGTACTTGTCAACTCCTAAGCGCTCTGAGGCTTTACCTAAAAAGTATTTTAGCTCTGCTTCCGAATTACGCTCCCAATAAGCGCCATTGTAAACATAAATCGCACCATCCTTTATACATAACGCCCACTTTTGTTTATTAGCTATATCTATGAGATGTTCATTCGCGATAATCAAGTAATGCTTTCGCGTAAGGCTCTTTAGCGAATCCTGAAGCACTATTTGTTTAAAGTCAATAGGACGAAGTTGATCAAGCAATAGACTAAGAACTTGAGAGTGGGAAACAGCAGTTTCGTGGGCCGGAATTGGTTCCTCTGCTAAAATTAATTCTTTGGCCATCAGTTGCTCCCCCATTTCTGATTCGCTAAAAAGGATACAGCATCATCATCAAGTTGTTTTGCTGTTTTTATTCGCCCCTCCTTTATCCAATCTAAGAGTTCAATCTTGGAAAAATACAGGCGGCGACCTCGCTTGTAAACAGGGATTTTTGCATCTCTAACTAGACCATAAATAGTAGGTATTGCCAGATTTAGAAATGCGGCAGCTTCATGTACTGTTAAGAAACCATTAGCTTCCTCATCAACTAAGGATGATTGATAAAATAGTAAATCTTCAATACTTTCAAGCTTCTCTTGAAGCATCATTACCGCTTGGGGTAAATCATTAAATGTTAAATCTTTCATTGTAGTTATATATTAAGCCACAATGATATTTGCTGAATTATTGTTGAGTTTTGTTGAGATTACTGAAAAAAGTCAAGTAGCTGGTTAACAATCAATTAGAAGGTTATAGATTTCAAATCCTGATCATAAGCTGGAGGTCGGGTCGAGAAAATTCCATACAATGTATTGTCTTCAAAGGTGGCAAGTTGCTCAAATATTTGTTTCAGCATCTTCAACCATGTTTTTCTCATCTCAAGATTATTACCAGAATAAATCTTCCTGTATAGCAAGAAAAAGG
>Ga0123337_10002979_pt1 | contig 18629 bp, 15 predicted proteins | sample frozenSSSSmetaG_FD_89792 | JGI IMG/M metagenome (GOLD analysis project Ga0123337, IMG submission 89792) | Glacier valley bacterial and archeal communities from Borup Fiord, Nunavut, Canada, to study Microbial Dark Matter (Phase II) -... | ecosystem: Environmental > Aquatic > Freshwater > Ice >... | reverse complement strand
CGTTCGTGGACGGCACCTATGGCGGTGGCGGCTATACAGCGGCCGCGCTCGCCGCCGGGGCGGGCCATGCTTACGTGTTCGACCGCGACCCGAGCGCACTCGCGCGCGCGCCTCTCGATCCGCGCCTCACGCCGATCGAAGCGCGCTTCGGGCAGATGGACCGTGCGCTCGCCGCGCGCGGTGTCTCGACCGTGGACGCGATCGCGCTCGATATCGGCGTCAGTTCCTTCCAGATCGACGAGGGGGAGCGCGGCTTCTCCTTCCAGGCGGACGGGCCGCTCGACATGCGGATGGGTGCGGACGGGCCGACGGCAGCGGATTTCGTGAACGGGGCCGAAGAGGCCGAGATCGCCGACATCCTCAAGCGCTACGGGGAGGAGCGGCGCGCGCGCACGGTGGCGCGCGCCATCGTCGCGGCGCGACCGCTCACGCGCACAGGCGAACTCGCCGCCGTGATCCGCCGCGCGCTGGGTCATCATCCGGGCATGCCCAAGGATCCCGCCACGCGCGCGTTCCAGGCGATCCGCATCCATGTGAACGCCGAGCTCGACGAGCTGGATGCCGGGCTGCGCGCTGCCGAGCGGTTGCTGGCCCCTGGCGGGCGACTGGCGGTGGTGACGTTCCACAGCCTCGAGGACCGCGCGGTCAAACTGTTCCTGCGCGCGCGATCGGGCGGCACGCCGGGCGGCTCGCGTCATCTGCCGCTCGCGCAGTCCGGCCCCGTGCCCAGCTTTGCAGCCCTGCCCAAGGCCGTGCGGCCCGGCGCGGCCGAACTCTCCGCCAACCCGCGCGCGCGCTCCGCCACCTTGCGCGCCGCGCATCGAACCGCCGCCCCTGCCTGGGAGGATATCCGCGCATGAACCGTTCGCTCCTCGCACTCGCGCAAGTGTCCGCCGCGCTCGGCGTGTCTCTCGCCTGCTATCTGGTGAGCGCGCACGTGAACGCCGAACATGGCGCGATCGATCGCCTCACCCGCACGATCGCGCAGGAGCGGCGCGCGGTGGCGATGCTAGGGGCGCTCTACGATGCGCGCCGCGCCATGCCGCAGGTGCAGCGCTGGAGCGATGCGGACGCCACGCGCCTGATGAGCGCGCCTGCGCCCGAGCAGATGCTGGCGAGCGCGACGCAGCTCGCTGCGTTCGTGCCTGGACGTGGCGGCGCGACCGCGACGCAGGCGGTGGTATCGGATGCGCCCGCGCCGGTCCCAGCGCCGCCGGTGCGTGCGGCCGTGCCTGCGGCGGTTGCGGTCCCCGTCGCCGCGCGCCCGGCGATGATCGCCTCACAGATCGCCGTGCCGCGCGAACCCGCTTCGGCCAACGATGTAGCGCCCAGGTCCGCCGGGCCGGTCTGGCCGACGCATTCGGACCGCGCCCGCGCCCGCACACGCACGGACGTTCACGCCTCGATCGCCGAACGGGCAGCGCCGCGCGAAACCGGGGATCTTGCCGCGCTCACCCGCGACATCGGCCGCGAACTGCGCGCGAGCGATGCCTCGCCCGTGCGCCGGGTGTCGCTCCGGTGAGCGCGGCCAGCCTCGCGTTCGACGCGCCCTTCGCAGCGCCCGCGCCGGTTCCGCGCACTGGCCCCCGTGCGGCGCAGCCCGCGTGGCGCGCGCCCGCCGAAGTCGCCGCGCCGGACGCACTCGAACGCGCACGTGCGCGCCTTATGCTGGCGCTGCTCGCGTTCGTTGCGGTGACATTACTGATCCTGATCCGGCTGGTGTGGCTCGCCGCCTTCGCAGGCGCGCCCAAACTGGCACCCGCCCCTGCCGGATGGGTATCGCCGCGCGCGGACATCGTGGACCGGAACGGCGTGGCGCTCGCGCGCGGGATCGAGTCCTATGCGGTCGTGGTGCGGCCCAAACAGCTCGTCACGCCGCCCGAACTCCTCGCGCCTCGCCTTGCAGCCTTGCTCAACCGCGATCCGGCGATGATGCTCGCACGGCTGCGCGGCGGGCCGAAGCGGCTTTCAAGCTATCTCGCGCGCCGCGCCACCCCCGAACTGCGCCGCGCGGTGCAGGCACTGGGCGATCCGGGAATCGATTTCGCCGCCGAGCCGAGCCGTGCCTATCCCAACACCCCGCTCGCGCAGCATCTGGTGGGCTATGTGGGCGACGACGGTCACGGCATGGCGGGCATGGAATATGCCGCCGACCGGGGGCTTCGCGGGCAGGCAGGCGCGCCACTGTCGCTATCGATCGATACACGCGTCCAGCAAGCGCTCGAAAGTGAACTCGCGGCGGGGATGGCGAAGCACAGCGCGTTGGGGGCGGCGGGCGTGGTGATGGACGTGGAGACGGGCGAGGTGATCGCGCTCGCCTCGCTGCCCACCTACGATCCCGCCAAGCCCGCCGACATCCACGACGACGGCCGCCGCAACCACGCGACGCTGGGCGTCTACGAACTCGGCTCCACGTTCAAGGCGCTCACCCTTGCGATGGCGTTCGATAGCGGCGTGTCCCGGATGTCGGATCGCTACGATGCACGCAGGCCAATCCCGATCGGGCGCTTCGTGATCCACGACGATCATCCGCAGAACCGCATCCTGAGCGTGCCCGAGATCTTCATCCACTCGTCCAACATCGGCACCGCGCGTATCGCTGCGCAGCTCGGGGAGGCACGCCAGCGCGATTACCTCGCGCGCCTGGGCTTTATGAAGCCGCTCCAGATCGAGTTGCCCGAACGTGGACGCCCGATCCTGCCCCCCACCTGGGGTGCGAGCGCGGTGATGACGGTCGGCTTTGGCCACGGCATTTCGGTCACTCCGGTGCATCTGGCCACGGCATACGCCGCGCTGGTGAACGGCGGTATATGGCGGCCCGCGACGGTGCTGCGGGTTGCCCCCGGGCAGGCGCGCGTCGGCACGCGCGTGTTCAGCGTGCAAACGTCCGATCAGATGCGCGCGCTGCTGCGGCTGGTGGTGCTCAAGGGCACGGCGCGGCAGGCGGACGCGCGCGGCTACCGGATCGGCGGCAAGACCGGCACTTCGAACAAGGTGGAGGGCGGCAAGTACAGCCACACCAAGGTGGTCTCCACGCTTGCGGCCGCGTTCCCCATGGAAAAGCCGCGCTACGTGGTGGTGGCCATGCTGGATCAGCCGCAGGGGACGAAGGACACCTACGGCTTCCGCACAGCCGGCTGGGTGAGCGCGCCCATTGTGCGCAAGCTGGTGCAGCGGATCGCGCCGATATTGGGGGTCGCGCCCGATTTGACGCACGACGTGAGCGTGGAGGGCTTGCTTCCGGGCGACGCAAAGGCAGAGGAGTAGCGCCATGCTGCTCAGCGATCTGGTTCCCGGCGCGGCGCCGTTGCGCGTGACCGGTTTCGCCATCGATCACCGCAAGGTCGCGCCGGGCAATGTGTTCGGCGCATTTCGGGGCGCGGTTGTGAACGGGGAGGATTTCATCGCGGCCGCAGTCGCAGCGGGAGCGGTGGCGGTAGTGGCGCGGCCGGAAGCGGGGGTGGAGGGCGCGCTGCATATCGCCGACGCGGAGCCTCGCGCGGCGTTCGCGCGGCTCGCGGCGCTCTTCTTTCAGCCGTTGCCACAAACGCTGGTCGCGGTGACGGGCACCAACGGCAAGACGTCTACGGTGGAACTGACGCGGCAGTTATGGACGATGGCTGGCGTGCGGGCGGCTTCGATCGGGACGCTTGGCGTGACCGTGGGGGACGATCGCCGCGCAACCGGGTTGACGACTCCCGATGTGGTGACCTTTCTTTCGAACTTGCACGGGCTGGCGCGCGAGGGGGTGACGTGTGCTGCGTTCGAGGCGTCCAGCCACGGCCTGCACCAGCACCGGATCGCGGGGTTCCAGGTGCGTGCGGCGGCGTTCACCAACCTGTCGCGCGATCACCTCGATTATCACGGTACGATGGAAGAATACCTGAATGCCAAGCTGATGCTGTTCCGCGAATTGCTCGCGGCGGACGGCACGGCGGTGGTATGGTCAGACGATCCGGCTGCCAGTCAGGTGTCGGTCGCGGCCGCCCCGCACACCGTCGTGAGCGTGGGGACGACTGCACAGAATTGGAAACTGACAGGTCGGCAGGCGACGGCGTTCGGCCAGACGCTGGCTGTGCGGGTTTACGGGCGCGATCATGTCGTCAAACTGCCGCTCATCGGCGCGTATCAGGCGGCAAACGCGTTGATGGCGGCCGCGCTTGTGGTGGCGACGGGGGGCGATGTGGCGGCAACGCTCGCAAATCTGGAACGCATGGTCCCGATCCGCGGCCGCCTCGAGCGCGCGCTGGTCACGCCGGCGGGGGCGGGGGTGTATGTCGATTACGCGCATACGCCCGATGCGCTGGACGCGGCGATCGCGGCGCTGCGCCCGCATACGCCGGGGCGGCTGATCCTCGTGTTCGGGGCGGGCGGGGACCGTGATACGGGCAAGCGCGGACCGATGGGGGCGGTGGCAGCAGCGAAGGCGGACCTCGCGATCGTGACCGACGATAATCCGCGGCACGAGGATGCGGGGACGATCCGGGTGGCGGTGATGCTTGGCGCTCCGCACGCGATCGAGATCGGGGACCGCCGCGAGGCCATTGCCCGCGGGATCCACGAGGCGGGCGCGGGTGATACGGTGCTGATCGCGGGCAAGGGGCATGAGACGGGGCAGATCGTGGGCGATGCGGTCTATCCGTTCGACGATGTGGCGGTCGCGCGCGAGCTGGCGGCGGCATGAGAGCGCTGTGGACCTCGGCCGCAATCGCGGCTGCGACCGGGGGCGAGGCCGATGGCAGCTTCGCGGCGACGGGGGTGACGTTCGATAGCCGCGAAGTGGAACCGGGCGATCTGTTCGTCGCGCTGAAGGGGGCGGCGAGCGACGGCCATCGCTACATCGATCAGGCGCTATCGATGGGCGCGGCGGGGCTGCTGGTCAGCGAGGGTGGGATCACGGGTCCACAGGTGCGCGTGGCGGATACGCAGGCGGGGCTTGAAGCGCTTGGGCGGGCGGCGCGCGCGCGGCTGTCCCCCGAGGCAATCGTGATCGGCGTGACGGGCAGCGCGGGCAAGACGAGCGTGAAGGAGGCGTTGCGCGAGACCTTCGCCCGGATCGGCCCCACGCACGCGAGCGTAAAAAGCTACAACAACCAAACCGGCGTGCCCTTGAGCCTCGCGCGGATGCCGACGGATACGCGCTGGGGCGTGTTTGAAATGGGGATGAACCACGCAGGCGAGATCGCGCGGCTGACGCGGCAGGTCCGCCCGCACATCGCGGTCATCACCGCGATTCTGCCCGCGCATATAGAGAATTTCGGCGGGCTGGACGGGATTGCGGACGCGAAGGCCGAGATTTTCGAGGGGATCGCGCCCGGCGGCATCGGCGTGCTCAACGCCGACGCGCCATATTTCGACCGGTTGCAGGCGGCGGCGGCGCGCGCGGGGGCGCGCGTTCTCAGCTTCGGAATCGATGCGGAGGCGACCGTGCGCGCGCGCGACCTGATCGAGAGCGCGGACGGCAGCAGTTTCACCGTCGATCTCGCGGGTGCAACGCACCGCGTGCGGGTGCCGCTGCCGGGGCGGCCGCGCGTGGTGAACGCGCTGGCGCTGATTGCCACGGTGCATGCGGCGGGCGTCGATCCCGCGTGCGCGGTGGACGCACTCGTGACGCTTGAAGCCATGCCCGGGCGCGGGCTGTGGCGCACGATCGCGCTGCCGGGCGGCGGCGATGCGCGACTGATCGACGAGAGCTACAACGCAAACCCTGCCGCGATGGCGGCCGCGATTGCGGTGCTCGGCGCGGCGCACACGCCGGGGCGCAAGCTCGTGGTGATCGGCGCGATGCGCGAACTCGGCGCGCCCACGCCCGAATATCACGCCGCGCTCGTCCCCGCGCTGATCGATGCGGACGTGGCGTATGCGGTGCTGGTAGGCGAGGAGACGCGCGCCATGGCCGCGCGCTTTGCGGCTTCGACATGGGTGGCGGACTGGCAGGCCGCGCTCGCCGCATTGCGTGAAACACTTGCGCCGGGCGATCTTGTGCTGATCAAGGGGTCGAACAGCGTCGGGCTGGGCCATCTGGTCGCCGCGCTGGCCGAACCCGCAGCCGATGCGCCCCCGGAGGTCTGATGTTCTACGCGCTGGCGAAAGCCTTCCACTTCGCCGGGCTGTTCAACCTGTTCCGCTATATCACGTTTCGCACCGGTGCGGCCGCGATGACCACGCTGGTGATTATGCTTCTGCTGATGCCGCGCCTGATCGCGTGGCTGCGCACCAAACAGGGCAAGGGCCAGCCGATCCGCAGCGATGGGCCCGCCAGTCATCTGGTGGCGAAGAAGGGCACGCCGACGATGGGGGGTCTGGGCATGCTGATCGCGGTGACGATTTCCACAATTCTGTGGATGGAATGGAAGAACATCTTTGTCTGGGTGTGTCTTGGCGTAATGCTTGGCTTCGGGGCGATCGGGTTTATCGACGATTATGCCAAGGTTACTAAACAATCCCATCGTGGCCTTCCGGCTCGCGCACGCCTTCTGGCCGAATTCGCTATCGCGGGGGCGGCCGTCTGGATCGTCTCGGCGCAGACCGGCCACACGCTGTTCGTCCCCTTCCTCAAAGACGCCGGGCTGCATCTCGGCTGGTTCTACCTCCTATTCGCCGCCATCGTGGTGGTGGGTGCGGGAAACGCCGTGAACCTGACCGACGGGCTGGACGGATTGGCCACGATGCCCGTGATCATCTGCGCGATGACGTTCGGGGTGATCGCCTATCTGGTCGGGAACGTGAAATTCGCGGACTATCTGGGCGTGCATTATGTGGCGGGCGCGGGCGATCTGCTGGTATTCTGCGGCGCGCTGATCGGCGCGGGACTGGGCTTCCTGTGGTTCAACGCGCCGCCCGCAGCGGTATTCATGGGCGATACGGGATCTCTTGCGCTTGGCGGCGCGCTGGGCGCGATCGCGGTGGTGACGGATCATGAGCTGGTGCTGCTGATCGTGGGCGGGCTGTTCGTCGCCGAGGCGCTATCGGTCATCATCCAGGTGGGCTGGTACAAGCGCACCGGGCGACGCGTGTTCAAAATGGCGCCGATCCACCATCATTTCGAACTGATGGGGTGGCCCGAGAGCACGATCGTCGTGCGCTTCTGGATCATCGCGCTGGTGCTGGCGCTGGCGGGCCTCGCCACGCTGAAGCTCCGGTGATCACGGCCGGCGCCTTTGCAGGCAAGCGCTACGGCGTTTTCGGGCTGGCGCGCACGGGGCGTTCGGTGCTGGCCTCTTTGGCCGCGAGCGGGGCGGAGGTGTGGGCGTGGGATGACAGCGCAGCGGCGCGGGAGGGGGTGGCGGGGCTGGTCGATCTCAACACCGCGCCGCTCGAAGGGCTGGACGGGCTGGTGGTATCGCCGGGCGTGCCGTTGAACCGGCATCCGCTGGTGGCGCGCGCGCGCGCGGCAGGCGTGCCCGTCATCGGCGACATCGAGCTGTTCGCGCAGGCACGCGCCGAGCTGCCGCCACACCGCGTGGTCGGCATCACGGGCACCAACGGCAAGTCAACGACATGCGCGCTGATTCACCACATATTGGTGTCGGCGGGCATTCCCGCGCGACTGGCGGGTAATATCGGCGCGCCGATCCTGAGCGAGGAGCCGCTTGCGGACGGCGGGGTGTATGTGCTCGAACTGTCGAGCTTCCAGCTCGATCTGACCTTCAGCCTCGATTGCGATGTGGCGGTGCTGCTCAACATCACGCCCGATCATCTGGACCGGCACGGGACGATGGAAGCCTATACGGCGGCCAAGATGCGACTGTTGGAGATGCAGTCCGAGCACGACACATCAATCGACGCCAGCGGGGATCCCGCCATCAGGGAGCGTTTTTTCCAACTGGTGGACTGTGCTGGCTCGCACCATTGCTTTTCTAAGGGTCAGGGCTGGACGGATCATACACAACAGGCGAAGTGGCCGACGCTCCAAGGGCCGCACAACGCGCAAAATGCGTATGCTGCGACCTATGCCGCCTTTGCGCTCGGCGTCCCAACGAACGTAGTGTTGACAGCCATGGAGACCTACCCCGGCCTCCCCCACCGGATGGAGATCGTGGCCACCAAGGCGGACGTGCGCTTCGTGAACGACAGCAAGGCGACCAACCCCACCTCGGTCGCGCCCGCGTTGCAGGCGTTTGCGGGCATCCACTGGATCGCGGGCGGCCAGGCGAAGACAGGCGAGCTGGACGCGCTCATGCCCGTGCTGGGCAACGTGCGCGCGGCGTATCTGATCGGGGAGGCGGCGCCGTTGTTCGGGAGGTTGCTCGACGGGCATGTGCCCACCCATCAATCCGGCACGCTCGCCAACGCCGTCGCGCAAGCCGCCGCTGCCGCGCGGCCCGGCGAGACCGTCCTGCTGTCCCCCGCCTGCGCGAGCTTCGATCAGTTCGCCAATTACGAGGCGCGCGGGCACGCCTTCCGCGCGCTCGTCGAGGCGCTGCCCGCATGACCGCCCGCGCGCTCTCGCGTTCGGACCGCTCGTGGCTGGGCCAGTGGTTCTGGACGATCGATCATGTATTGCTCGCGCTCGTGCTCGTGCTGATCGGCATCGGGCTGATCGCGGTTGCCGCCGCCTCCCCTGCCGCCGCGCACCGGCTGGCGCGCGGCGGTCACGAACTCGCACCGCTGCACTTCTTCTGGCGGCAACTGGGCTGGGTGGCGATCGGCCTGCCCGTGCTCGTGGGCGCGTCGCTGTTACCCGTCGCCACGGTTCGGCGGCTGGGGCTGTGGGGTTCGGCGGCGGGCGGCGCGGGGCTGATACTGGTGATGCTGATCGGCCAGTCCGCGCACGGCGGGCAGCGCTGGCTCGATCTGGGCGGGTTTCAGCTGCAGCCGTCCGAGTTCCTGAAGCCCTTCTTCGTTATCGCCACCGCGCAAATCCTCGCCCTTCGCTTCGAAGACGAAACGTTGCCCGCGCTGACGATCAGCTTCGCCACGCTCGTATGCGTGGTGGCCCTGCTCGTGATGCAGCCCGATTTCGGGCAAACGGCGCTGATCTGCGCGGTGTGGCTCGTGATGGCGTTCGCGGCCGGGATGCGTGCGCGGATTGCGGGGGCGGCGGCGTTGCTGGGCGCGGGCGGGCTGGGGATCGCCTATGCGGCGGGCGGGCACATCGCCAAACGCATCGATACCTTCATCCACGGCACCGGAGACCGGTTCCAGGTCGAAGCCGCGCTCAATTGCTTCAAGGCGGGTGGGCTGTTCGGCGTCGGCCCCGGCAACGGCACGGTCAAGATGCAATTGCCCGAGCCTGCGACCGACTATATCTTCTCCGTCATTGGCGAGGAGTTCGGCGCGGTTGCGTGCATCGCGGTCGCGCTGCTGTTCGCCGCCGTGGTGGTGCGCGCGCTCAGCCGGTTGATGGAGGAGGATCGGCCGTTCGTATTGCTCGCCGCCGCCGGGCTGACGGTGCAGTTCGGCCTGCAGGCGGCGATCAACATCCTCGTGAATGTCCATCTGCTTCCGTCCAAGGGGATGACGCTGCCGTTCATCAGCCACGGCGGATCCTCCTTCGTGGCGCTGTGCGGCGGCATGGGGCTCTTGCTCGCGCTGCTGCGGCGCAACCCCTACGACAAGGCCAGCCCGTATCGCTGGGACGCTGTGCCCGCATGAGCGCGCAGCCGATCGTGCTCGCGGCGGGTGGGACCGGCGGACATATGGTCCCCGCATCGGTGTTGGCGGACGAACTTGCGCGGCGCGGGCGGCGGGTGGTGTTATTCTCCGACGATCGCGGGCTGCGGCTGCCCGGCTTGTTCGCAGGGGTGGAGACGCACGCGCTCGCAAGCGGCTCCCCGTCGCGCGGCGGAGTGGCGGGGCTGCCGGGCGTGGCGGGGCTGCCGGGCGTGGCGCTGGGCATCGCGCGCGGCGTGCTGGCGGCGCGCGCGATGCTGCGGCGCTTGCGGCCGGGGATTGTGGTGGGTTTCGGCGGCTACCCCTCGCTCCCCGCGCTGGCGGCCGCGCTCGCGCTGGGGCTGCCGACCGTCATCCATGAGCAAAATGCCGTGCTCGGCCGCGTCAACCGGCTGCTCGCCCCGCGCGTGGACCGGATCGCCACCAGCTACGCGCACGTCGCGCGCCTTGCGCCGGGCCTCGTCGCCAAAGTGCGCTTCACGGGCAATCCCGTGCGGCCCGAAATCGTGGCCATCGCGTTGCCCACGCCCGGCCCGCTCGACGTGCTCGTGCTCGGCGGCAGCCAGGGCGCGTCGATCCTGTCGGGGGTGGTGCCTCCTGCGCTTGCTGCGCTGGGGCAGCCGATGCACGTCACGCAACAATGCCGCGAGGCCGATCTCGTCCATGTTCGCGCAATCTATGCACAGGCAAATATCGCCGCCGATCTCGCGCCCTATTTCCAGGATGTGCCAAACCGACTAAGTAAATCCAATCTCGTGATCGCCCGCGCGGGCGCTTCCACCATCGCCGAGCTGACCGCCTGCGGTCGCGCCTCGATCCTGGTGCCGTTGCCCGGCGCGATGGACGATCACCAGACAGCCAATGCGCGCGCACTCGCCGAACAGGGAGGCGCGGTGCTGATCCCGCAACGGGACTTCACCGCCGCCCGATTGACCGCCGAACTGCTCGCGATGAACCCCGATCGCCTCGCGCTTATGGCCGGGGCGGCGCGGGATGCGGGACGGCCCGGTGCCGCCGCCGCGCTCGCGGACTTGATACTGGAGACCATTTAAATGACCGAAAGACGCCCGACACTAAGCATCTTCCCCAGCGGTGGTGCAGTGCCGGAAGCCGATGCGCCCAAGCCCAGCGCCCGCCTCGATGCGCCCGCCGATCCGCGCCGGGTGGCGCTGCCGCCTTTGCCGGGCGCGCGCACGATCAAGCACAAAGCCACGCCCGTGAAGGCCAAGCACGCATGGGCCGAAACCCAATTGCGCGAGGCGATGCGCACCGTCGCCGCCACCGCCACCGCCACCGCCACCGCCACCGCCGCGGACGAAACCGCCCCCGCGTGACCGGCGTCACGCGCGATATCGGCGCGGTCCATTTTGTCGGTATCGGCGGCATCGGCATGTCGGGCATCGCCGAGGTGATGCACAATCTGGGCTATACCGTGCAGGGCAGCGATGTGGCCGAGGGCTATGTGATCGCGGGGCTGCGCGCCAAGGGCATCGCAGTCCACATCGGCCACCGCGCCGAAAATCTGGGGGATGCCGCCGTCGTCGTCACCTCTACCGCGATCAAACCCGGCAATCCCGAGGTGGAACTCGCGCACGAACGCCGCATCCCCGTGGTGCGCCGCGCCGAAATGCTGGCCGAGCTGATGCGGCTCAAATCCACCGTCGCGATCGCGGGCACGCACGGCAAGACCACGACCACTTCGATGGTCGCGGCATTGCTGGACGCGGGCGGGCTGGACCCGACCGTCATCAACGGCGGGATCATCAACACCTATGGCTCGAACGCGCGACTGGGCGCGGGCGAATGGATGGTGGTGGAAGCGGACGAGTCCGACGGTTCCTTCCTCCGCCTGCCTCCCACCATCGCGGTCGTCACCAACATCGATCCCGAACATCTCGATCATTACGGCGATTTCGAGCGCGTGAAGGACGCGTTCGTGGAATTCGTCGAGCACGTCCCCTTTTACGGCGCGGCGCTGATGTGTCTGGATCACCCCGAAGTGCAGGCGCTGCTGCCTCGGGTCGCCGATCGGAGAATCATCACCTACGGCTTCACCGCGCAGGCGGACATCCAGGGGCTGGCCGTGCAGCCGGTGGCGGGGGGCAACCGCTTCTCGGTGGTGATCCGCTCTGCGCGCGGCGACGAACGGCGGATCGACGATCTGATGCTCCCGATGCCCGGCCGCCACAACGTCCAGAACGCGCTGGCGGCCATTGGCGTGGCGGATCAGTTGCGTATTTCGGATGAGGCGATCCGCGCAGGTTTCGCCGGGTTCGGCGGGGTCAAGCGCCGCTTCACGCGCGTGGGCGCGGTGGGCGGCGCGACGATCATCGACGATTACGGCCATCACCCGGTGGAAATCCGCGCCGTCCTGTCCGCTGCGCGCGAAGGGGCCACGGGCCGTGTGATCGCAGTGGTGCAGCCGCACCGCTACACCCGCCTGCAATCGCTGATGGCCGAGTTCCAGAGCGCGTTCAACGATGCGGACATCGTGCTCGTAGCCCCGGTGTATGCGGCGGGCGAAGCCCCCGTTGAAGGCGCGGACTCGGACGCGCTGGTGAGCGGTCTCAAGCGCAGCGGGCATCGTTTCGCGCTCGCCACCGACGGTCCCGAGCATCTCGCCCACCAGCTCGCCCAGATCGTGCGCGACGGCGACATGGTGATCTGCCTCGGCGCAGGCGACATCACGAAGTGGGCGGCGGGACTGGCGGACGCGATTGCGGCGGAGCGCGCGGCGTGAGCCTCGTCGGGGACGCCCCCACCACCACCCGCTGCGCGGGCGGTCCCCCTCCCCCGCAAGCGGGGGAGGTCAAGGATTTACCTCCCCCGCTTGCGGGGGAGGGGGACCATCGCTCCAACGATGGTCGTGGGGGAACCCATCTGCGCGCCATCCTCGATTGCGGCCCCGTGCGTGGCCCGCTGCAGCCGCATGCCAGTCTCGCCGATTTCATCTGGTTCCGCACCGGCGGCCCCGCCGAATGCCTCTTCCGCCCGAGCCACCTCTCGGACCTGCGCGATCTGCTCGCCACCTTGCCCTGCAGCGTGCCCGTGCTCCCCATCGGCGTGGGATCGAACCTGATCGTGCGCGAGGGCGGTGTGCCGGGCCTCACCATCCGCCTCACCAAGGCGTTCGCCGATATCCGCGCCGATGGCCTCACGCTGCGCGCGGGCGCAGCCGCGATGGGCATCACGGTCGCGACCGCTGCGCGCGACGCGGGCATCGCGGGGCTGGAATTCCTGCGCGGCATTCCCGGCACGCTCGGCGGCGCGGTGGCGATGAACGCGGGGGCCTATGGGCGCGAGATCGCCGACGTGCTTGTCGAGGCCACGCTCGCGCTGCCCGGCGGGCGTGTGGTCACATTGCCCGCCGCCGATTTGGGCTTCGCGTACCGGCACAGCACGCTGCCGCCCGGCGCGATCGTGGTAGAGGCGCTTCTGCGCGGCGTGGCGGGCGATTCCGCAGTCATTGGCGCAGAAATGGACCGCATCGCCGCCGAGCGTGAGGCGTCGCAGCCGCTCCGCTCGCGCACCGGTGGATCGACCTTCCGCAATCCGCCCAGCCAGAAAGCATGGGAATTGATCGACGCCGCCGGGTGCCGGGGTATCAGGCTGGGCGGCGCGCAGGTGAGCGAGAAGCACTGCAACTTCCTGCTCAACACCGGCGACGCGACGAGCGCCGACATCGAGGGCCTGGGCGAGCAGGTTCGCGCGCGCGTGCTGGCGCATTCGGGGGTGGCGCTGGAGTGGGAGATCGCGCGCGTGGGGGTGTTCGTATGAACATCGCCGTCCTCCTCGGCGGCCCCTCGGCTGAGCGTGCGGTCAGCCTCGTCTCGGGCACGGCATGTGCGGCGGCGTTGCGGCGTCTGGGCCACAATGTGACCGAGATCGATCTCGGCCCGGACGCCCCGCAGCGCCTCGCCGATGCGAAGCCCGATATCGTCTTCAACGCGCTCCACGGCACGCCGGGTGAGGACGGCAGCGTCCAGGGCCTGTGCGCGCTGATGGGCCTGCCGATCACCCATTCGGGCGTGGCTGCGTCCGCGATCGCGATCGACAAACAGCTCACCAAGCAACTGCTCACCCCGCTTGGCATCCCGATGCCCGGCGGGCGCGTCATCGACAGCGAGAGCCTGTATGCGGGCGATCCGCTGCTGCGCCCCTATGTGCTAAAGCCGGTCAATGAGGGATCGAGCGTCGGCGTCGCGATCATGACCGAGGGCCACAGCGCGGGCAATCCGATCGCGCGCGACGCGCCCGGCCCGTGGCAGGCGTTCGCCCATCTCCTCGCCGAACCCTTCATCCCCGGCCGCGAGTTGACGGTCGCGGTGCTGGGCGACGAAGCACTCGGCGTCACCGAACTCAAACCCATGCAGGGCTTCTACGATTACGATGCCAAATATACCGACGGCCTGACCGCCCACATCCTGCCCGCCGACATTCCCGCTGAGGTCACCGCCGCCGCGCTCGATATCGCCCTGCGCGCGCACCACGCGCTCGGCTGCGCAGGCGTCAGCCGTTCGGACTTCCGCTGGAACGATACCCAAGGCGTGGATGGCCTGTTCCTGCTCGAGGTCAACACGCAGCCCGGCATGACCCCGCTCAGCCTCGTGCCCGAGCAGGCGGCGTGGCGCGGCATCGATTTCGACCAACTCGTCGCCAGCCTGCTGGAGCACGCCCGGTGAGCACCGCGATCGCTATCCCACGCACCCGCGCCGCCGCGCAGAAGCGCCCGCCCGCGCGCCGCGCGCCGCCCAAGGCGCCCCCGCAGGGCATCCGCCTCCCCGTTGCGCCCGCCACCGCGCGCCGCGCGCTGCTGTGGGCGCTGGCCGCGCTGTTGCTCGCGCTGCTGATCGGGGCGCTGCTCGCGATGCGTGTGCCGCAGCGGATCAGCGATTGGGCGCTGACCCAGAGCGTGCGCGCGGGGTTCGAAGTGGCGAACGTGCGCGTCACCGGCACGCGCACGCTCGCGCCCGCCGCGGTGGAGGCGGCCGCGCTCGATAGCGGCACGTCGGCGATCCTCGCACTCGATCTCGATGCCGCGCGCGCGCGTGTGCGCGCGCTGCCGTGGGTCGCGGACGCGAGCGTTGCGCGTCGCCTGCCCGATGCGATCGAGATCGCGGTGACCGAACGCACCCCCGCCGCGCTTTGGCGGCTCGGCGAGCGCACGCAGCTCATCGATGCCACCGGCCACCACCTCCCCGTGCGCGATTTCGCGCCGTACGCGCGCCTTCCGCTGCTGATCGGGCCGGGCGCGGACGCGCAACTCGCCAGCCTGAACGCGCTGCTCTCCACCCAGCCCGCGCTTGCCGCGCGCGTGGACGCGGCAACGTGGGTGGGGGAGCGGCGCTGGGATCTGACGCTCAAATCGCACCAGGCGATCATGCTACCCGAAGATTATGCACGCGCACAGGCCGCGCTCGCCCAGTTCGTGCGGCTGGAGAAGACGCAACCGTTCGGCGGAGCGTTCGTGCGCTTCGATTTCCGGCTGCCGGGGCAGATGGTGCTGCGCCTCACACAGCCCCCCGCCGCCGCTGCAAAGTCGAAGGGCACCGCCATATGAGCGCACGCGCCGAACGCGGCATCACACGCCCCATCGCAGCGGTGGACGTGGGCAGTTCCAAGGTCGCAGCGCTCATCGGCATCGCGCGCCTCGATGGCACGGTGGAGGCCTTGGGGGTGGGCGCGCGCGTCTGCCATGGGGTGAAGCGCGGGCTGATCTCAGACATGCGCGCGGCTGAAGACGCGATCCGCGGCGCGATGGATATGGCCGAGCAGCAGGCGCGCCAGCAGGCGACGCGCGTGGTGGTGAGTCTGGGCGCAGGGCGGCTCGAAAGCGCGGTGCGCACCGTGGATATGGCCATCCCCGGCCAACAGGTCACGCGCGAACATATCGCCGCCCTGCTCGCCGAGGGCCGCCGCCGCATCGATCTGAAACCGCGCACCGTGCTCCACGCGCAGCCCGCGCTGTATACGCTGGACGGGGAAACGCACGTCACCGATCCGTTAGGCTTCCACGCGGACCGGCTGGGCGTGGATATCCACGTGGTCAGCGCGGAGACGCCGCCACTGCGCAATCTCGATCAATGCGTGCGCGCGGCGCATCTGGGCATCCAGACCATCGTCGCCTCCCCCGTCGCCGCCGGCCTCGCCGTCCTGCACGCCGAAGAACGCGAACTCGGCGTCGCTCTGATCGATCTGGGCGCGGGCCTGACCACGGTGTCGGTATACGGGCGCGGGCAATTGGCCGAGATCGTCGCGCTGCAAACCGGCGGGCAGGACATTACCGACGATATCGCCGCTGCCTTCGCCACCAAGCGCGCGCACGCCGAAAAGCTCAAAGCCCGCCACGGCAGCGCCAGCCTTGCGCCGCGCGACAATCACGAACAGCTCGAAACCGTCCCCATCGCCGACGATGCCGAGGATGCGCCCGATACCGGCCGCGTTACCCGCGCGCAATTGAACCAGATCATCCGCGCGCGGCTGACGACGCAGTTCGCAGCCATTGCGGACGCACTGATGACGATGGGCTTCACCGGCCCCGCCGGACGTCAGGTGGTGCTGACCGGCGGCGGCGCGGAACTGGCGGGGATCGACGATTTCGCTCAAGCCCAGCTCGCCCGTCAGGTGCGCATCGGCCGCCCAAAGGGGCTGCGCGATCTGACCGGCGGCACCACCGCCGCGCTCGCCACCTTGGCGGGCCTCGCGGCCTTCGCGGCACAGGATCCGGACGATCTGTGGAGCCTCGCCGAACGCCACGCGGCGCGCGCGCGCGCGGACGATCACCGCTCCGGTCTCGCCCGGCTGGCGGGTCGTCTCAAAGCGGGGCTTTGAGGCGTGGTTATCCACAACATCTTGTGCCTTGCCCCTAACCCCCGTGCCGCAAGGGGGTCTATCATGTGCGGCAATTCCTCCCGCCCCGGAGACCTGCCATGGTCGAACTGCTGCGTCCCGATCTGACCGAACTCAAACCCCGCATCACCGTCATCGGCGTCGGCGGCGCGGGCGGCAACGCGGTCGCCAACATGGTCGAACAGGGGCTGGAAGGAATCGATTTCGTCGTGGCCAATACGGATGCGCAGGCGCTCGGCAAATCGCCCGCCGCCACGCGCATCCAGCTGGGCCTCAAGATCACGCAGGGGCTGGGCGCGGGCAGCCGTCCCGAAATCGGCAAGGCCGCCGCCTACGAAACGCGCGAGCAGATCGAGGCCGCACTCGAAGGCTCGCACATGGTCTTTATCACGGCGGGCATGGGCGGAGGCACCGGCACGGGCGCGGCCCCGGTGGTGGCAGCCGCCGCGCGCGAGATGGGGATGCTGACCGTCGGCGTCGTCACCAAGCCGTTCGCGTTCGAGGGGCGCAAGCGGATGCAGCAGGCCGAAGCGGGGATCGAGGAGCTTCAGAAGCATGTCGATACGCTGATCATCATTCCCAACCAGAATCTGTTCCTGATCGCCAACGCGAACACCACCTTCAAGCAAGCCTTCGCGATGGCGGATCAGGTGCTGCACCAGGGCGTGCGCGGCATCACCGATCTCATGGTCATGCCCGGCCTCATCAACCTCGATTTCGCGGACGTGCGCACCGTGATGTCCGAGATGGGCAAGGCCATGATGGGCACCGGCGAGGCCGAGGGCGAGAACCGTGCGATCGAGGCCGCTTCGAAGGCTATCGCCAACCCGCTCTTGGACGAAGTGTCGATGCGCGGCGCGAAGGGCGTGATCGTCAACATCACCGGCGGGGACGATCTGAAGCTGATGGAGGTGGAGGAGGCGGCCGAGCATATCCGCAGCCTTGTGGATCCGGACGCGAACATCATCGTCGGCTCGGCGTTCAGCGACGCGCTGAACGGGCGGATGCGCGTCAGCGTCGTCGCGACCGGGATCGAGGCGTCGCAGCCCTCGCTGGCGCTGCCCGTGCAGCCGCAGCCCGCGCCCGCGTTCCAGGCCCCGGGCGCATCGCTCAGCGGCACCGCCCCCGCCCCGTTCACGCGCACGCCCGAGCCGGTGATGGCCGAAGCGGTGGCGCATTTGCACGAAGCCGAACCGGTGGCGGTGGCGGTCGCCGAGCCTGCCGCACCCGAACCCGCGCCGCTCATGCTCAGCGTCGACGATCTGGTCGAGGAGGCCGCATCGCCCTCGCCACCCAGCAACGTCACTCCGCTGCGCGCGCCTTTGCCTGCGCCCGTTGCCGAAGTGGAAGAGGTGCCGACACGCGGGCCGACATTGTTCGAGCGGATGATGGGGGCGAAGAGCGCGAGCAAGTAGGCAATCCGGGGACAGGTCACCTATTTCGCCCGGCGCGCGGTCTCCACCCGAACCTTCGGTCAAGCGAAATAGGTAACCTGTCCCCGGATTGCCCTCCCTCGACACCCCGCCCCCCGGCCCTTAATCCCCCTGCACGATGACCGTCCCCGATTACCGCCACACCGTCTTCCTGCCGCGCACCGATTTTCCGATGAAAGCCGGGCTGGCCGAGAGCGAGCCGCGCATGCTCGCGCGCTGGAAGGCGGACGATCTCAGCGGCCAGATCGCGCGCGCGCGGGCCGGGCGGGAACGGTTCATCCTCCACGATGGGCCGATCTACGCCAATGGCGACATCCACGTCGGCCATGCGATGAACCGCATCCTCAAGGACTTCGTCACGCGCACGCAGACGCTGCTGGGCCGCGACGCGCCGTTCATCCCCGGCTTCGATTGCCACGGCCTGCCGATCGAGTGGAAGGTGGAGGAAGCCTATCGCAAGGAGGGGCGCGCGAAGGAGAGCGTGCCGCCGGGCGAGTTCCGCGACGCGTGCCGCGCGTTCGCCGCGCACTGGGTCGCGGTGCAGACCGCGCAGTTCGAGCGGCTCGGCATCGGCGGGGACTGGGCGCACCCGTACAACACGATGGACTATGCGAGCGAGGCGGCGATCGTCGCCGAGTTGCTCAAGTTCGCGCAAGGTGGCCAGCTGTTCCGCGGGGCGAAGCCCGTGATGTGGTCCGCGGTCGAGCGCACCGCGCTCGCCGAGGCCGAGGT